>Ga0075120_10002581_pt1 | contig 12957 bp, 12 predicted proteins | sample AntAceMetag02UKL_FD_69792 | JGI IMG/M metagenome (GOLD analysis project Ga0075120, IMG submission 69792) | Saline lake microbial communities from Ace Lake, Antarctica - Antarctic Ace Lake Metagenome 02UKL | ecosystem: Environmental > Aquatic > Non-marine Saline and Alkaline > Saline | place... | reverse complement strand
AAGAAACAATTCTTGAAAGAATAAGATTAAGCGAGCGAGTAATTAGAATAAATGATGCTGTATGGTCTTTAATGATGTGGTCCAAGGCAGAGAGTTTAAAAGATCGAAAATTCTTTGAAAAGTTGACAGAAAAGAGAATTAAGTTTTTGACATTATCCTGAAAATAAGTAAAATACAGACATTATTTGCCCCTGTAGCTCAGCCTGGCAGAGCAGCGGCCTTTTAAGCCGATTGTCGTAGGTTCGAATCCTACCGGGGGCACATTTTTTTGGTTCAAGTCTTATTCCCGGAGCCAATTTTCCTGAGGCATTTCTCGGGTTTTTGTTTTGTGATATAATTAAAATAAGAATGGTTAAATCCAAGATAAACAATCTGAATCTTATAAAGGAGGGATTTAATTGGAAAGTTGGGAGGAAGACGTTTTAGCAGAAATAGAAAAAGAACTTTTACAAGAAGATCCAGTTAATCAATTTTTTGAAATTGTCCAATTCCAGTCATATAGCAAGGGAAAAGGATGCAAAAGAAGATTTTCCAGGAAAATTATCTTAATTCGACCTAGTGGTAGTAAAAATTTTTTGTTTTGGGATGGAGAAAGTGATTGTAATCTTCCTTGGGATGAGTGGGCAACAGAGTGTATGGGATTTTCGGGAGATGCTTTAAGATTTCAGATAATTGATATCTTGGATTAATCTGGAAAAATTTAAGGCCTTGCGATGATTAATAGCAAGGTCTTTTTATTTAATTATTTATTAAACAGGTTCGAACTTTGTTCAATTCCTGGAGCCATAATAAATTCTCTCCTAAGAAAAAACCACCTTTTAATTAAAGAATATATCCTTAATATTCTCGACACACAAAAAATATAAGATTTGTCACCAAATATTTTTTGTGATATATTGTTGATGATGAAACTTAAGAATCTTTTTATTTTCTTACTATTTATTGCTTTCGGGGCATCTTTTTTTGCCACCGGTTTTTATTTTGGGAAAGGAGAGAAGATTTTTATTGATCCTTCAGAGAAGATAGATTTTTCTTTTTTTGGTGAAGTTTACTATCTTCTACAAGAAAATTTTCCTGGCTTTAGTGATATCGATGACAAAGAGTTGGTTTATGGAGTGATAAAAGGAATGATTGGATCTCTCGATGATCCCCATACAACATTTTTTGATCCTGAACGTAGCAAGATTTTTCTTGAAGATGTTTCCGGTGAGTTCCAAGGAGTTGGAATTGAAATAGGAATTCGCAAAGGTTCACTACAAGTAATTGCGCCCTTGAAAAATACTCCCGCATATCAAGTAGGTCTTCGTGCAGGCGATATTATCTTAGCGATTGACAGTGAAACTACTGAAGATATTTTGATAGAAGAAGCGGTAAAAAAGATACGAGGACTAAAAGGAGAATCCGTAGTATTGGAAATTTTCAGAGATGGAGAAATAAAGGAGTTCACTATTATTCGTGATATTATTAAAATACCTTCCATTGAGTGGGAAGTTATCGAGAATGATATTGCATATATTCAGCTTTATCATTTTCACGAAAATATTAGCAATGATTTTTCAAAGATAAGTCGCGAAGTATTAAATAGTCCGGCAAAAAAAATAATTTTAGATTTAAGAAATAATCCGGGAGGTTTCTTTGGTTCATCAATATCTATTTCAAGTAAGTTTATTAATGCAGGCGATGTTGTTGTTATTGAAACAAATTTAACTGACAGAGAGAATGATAATTTTATTAGAACATCTGGTGGTCCACCGATTTTCTTGGACTATCCCGTTGTTATACTAATTAACGAAGGAACTGCATCTGCTTCCGAGATTGTGGCTGGTGCGCTAAGAGATCAAAGAAATATTCCCATAATTGGAAAAAATTCTTTTGGAAAAGGATCGATTCAGAGATTACACGATCTTTCCGATGGATCAATGATTAAGATAACTGAAAAATATTTTTTAACACCAAAGGGAACAGTTATTGATAAAGAGGGAATTAAGCCTGACATAGAAGTTGAAATAACTGACGAAGACATTGAGAAAAAAATTGACCCTCAACTTGACGAAGCGATAAAGATTATTAAAGATATGTAAAAATAAAAATATGAAAGTTATACTCTTAAAAGATGTAAAAAATTTTGGCAAAAAAAATGAAATCAAAGAAGTTTCTGATGGTTACGGAAGAAATTTTTTAATTAAACAAAATTTAGCAAAAATAGCATCTGGTTCTGAAGTGCAAATTGCGGAAAAGAGAAGAAAGCACGAAGAAAAAAATATAGAACAAGAGATAAAAAAAGAAGAGGAACTATTAAAAAAAATTACAGGATTAGAAGTTGAAATTACGGTTAAAGTTGGCAAAAAAGAAGAACTTTTTGAATCAATTAGCGCACAAAAAATTTCTGAAAAGATAAAAGAAAAAGGATTTGAAATAGAAAAAGATCAGATAATTATTAAACAACCACTAAAAGAGTTAGGAGAACACGATGTCTGTATTAAATTGAAACACACAGAAGAAACAAAAATAAAAGTAAAAGTTATTAAAGAAAAATAATAATGAGAAGAAAATACATTTTTGTTACTGGTGGAGTGATGTCGGGAATAGGGAAGGGGATTACAACATCTTCTCTTTTAAGAATTCTTGAAGCGAAAGGATATAAAGCGACAGCAATGAAAATTGATCCTTATGTTAACGTTGACGCGGGGACGATGAATCCTGTTGAACACGGAGAAGTTTTTGTAACTGATGATGGAGCAGAATGTGACCAGGATATAGGAAATTATGAAAGATTTTCTAATACGAACATCACAAAAGATAATTATTTAACGACGGGCAAGGTTTATCAGACAGTAATTAATAAAGAAAGAAATCTTGAATATGAAGGGAAGTGTGTTGAGGTTGTTCCTCACATTCCAAACGAAGTAATTTATAGAATAAAAAAAGCTGGTCAAACAACTAATTCTGATTTTGTTTTGATTGAAATTGGAGGAACAATCGGAGAGTATCAAAACCTTCTTTTTTTAGAGGCAGCTCGCATGATGCACCTTAAAACTCCCAAAGATATTTTGATAATTTTAGTTAGTTATCTTCCGATACCAAAAACCATTGGGGAAATGAAGACTAAGCCAACCCAAAGTGCTAGCCGGCTATTAAATGAGGCAGGATTACAGCCAGATATTATTGTTGGAAGATCTTCTTTACCAATCGATGAGCCGAGAAAAAGAAAAATATCTACTTTTTGTAATGTTGATCCTCGGGATGTTATTTCTGCGCCAGACGCAGAATCAATTTACGATGTACCCCTTCTTCTTAATCAGGAAAAGATTGGAGAACGTATTTTGAAAAAGCTTGAAGTTCCACCAAAAAGGAATCAAAAAGGGTTAGGAGACTGGGAAAGAGTTGTAAAAAAATCGAAAAAAGATAATAAAAAAGTAAAAATTGCAATTGTTGGCAAATATTTTGAAACAGGTGATTTTGTTTTAACTGATTCATATATTTCAGTAATTGAGGCAATAAAGCATGCTTCTTGGAAGGTAGGGTGTAAAGAAGAAATAACATGGCTTTCTTCTGAAAAGTATGAAAAAAATAAGAATACATTAAAAGAATTATCTAGTTATGACGGAGTCATTATTCCTGGCGGCTTTGGAAGTAGGGGAATAGAGGGTAAAATTAATGTGATTAACTATTGTCGTGAAAAAAAGATTCCATTCTTTGGGCTTTGTTTAGGGATGCAACTTGCAGTTATCGAATATGCGAGAAATAAATGTGGTCTAAAAGACGCATCTTCAATTGAGTTTGATAAAGATTGTAAAAATCCAGTTATTGACATAATGGAATCTCAGAAAAAGTTAATGGAAAAGAAAAATTATGGCGGAACAATGAGACTTGGCGCGTATAGTTGTGAATTGGAAAAAGACACTATCAGCTACAAGGCGTATAAAACAAAGATGATATCCGAAAGGCATCGTCATCGTTTTGAAGTTAATAATGATTATCGAAAAATCTTAGAGGAAAAAGGACTTAAAGTCGCAGGAATAAACTCAGAACTTAATTTGGTGGAAATTATAGAAATAAAAAAACACCCCTTCTTTGTAGGAGTGCAATTTCATCCAGAATTTAAATCGCGTCCACTTACTGGACATCCGCTTTTTGTTGCATTTATTAAAGCTGCTTCTTTAAAATAGAATCAACATTAACTACTTTAGCTCTGCGTTGATTTCCGTCATATCCAGTTTTTCTTTTTGTTAAAAATTTAACCACGCCTTCTTTTAAAGCGTAAAGAGTGTCATCGCGTCCTTTTTTAACATTTTTTCCAGGGATAAATTTACTTCCACGTTGTCTGATAATAATATCACCGATTTTTACAGTTTGACCACCAAAAATTTTGACGCCTAAATACTTTGGCCCTGAATCTCTACCAGTTTTGACTGTACCAGCTGATTTGGTTGTTGCCATATCTTTGTTATAATCTAATTACTAAATATTACGCTATTTATGATACCAAAAATCAAAAGATTTGTCAAAGAGAATAGGGAAGATATTCTTCTTTTTGTCGCTGTTGTATTGATCTCAATGTTTTCTTTTTCCTTGGGGTATATTATTGCAAAAATGGAAGAAAAAGAGCCCCTACAGTTCGAGCAGCCAATATATGCGCCAGACAATAAATAATATATTCTGTCAATAGTATTTTCTAGAATATAAAAGACGGGGGAGAGAAGTTATTCTTTCATTTCTTTTCCGCTATGGAACTGTTTATGAATATCTCTTAATTTTTGGCTTGTAATATGGGTATATATTTGGGTTGTTGCAATATTGCGATGACCCAAAAACTCTTGGATCATTCGTAAATCTACTCCTTGTGCCAATAAATCTGTTGCGTATGAGTGTCTTAGCGTATGAGGAGTGGTCATCAAAGGGATTCCAGTTATTTTTGCATACTTTTTCACCATCCCTTCTATGGATCGAGGGGTTAACCTGTAAGAGGAATTTGTAGGTCCTTTGTAGCGAATAAAAAGAGCTTTTTCATTATCTTTTCTTGTCCTTAAATAGTGATGAATTGCACGTAACGCACGATTTGAAAAATAGACTGTGCGTGGATGATTTCCTTTACCGATAATAGAAACCTCCATTATTTCTGCGTCTTGTGATGCTTTGATCTGTTCACGATTAAGATTTATAAGCTCAGTAACACGAAGTCCAGTGGAAAAAAGTGTTTCTAAAATAGCGCGATCACGGAGACCAACCTTTGTTGTTGTATCTGGAGCAAGAAGAAGTTTTTCTACCTGATTTAAATCAAGAAACTTCACTGTACGTTCTTTATTTTCTTTAGTTAGTTTTATTTTCTCAGCAGGAAGTGCTGCAATATTTCTATCTGCGAAGTAATTCAAAAGAGATCGTAAGGCAATAAGATAATAGTTGCGAGTAGTTTTTTTAATTGGTTCTTTTCGAGTAGTATTTCTTTTTGAAAGATAAACACGATAACTCCAAATATGTTCATCAGTGATTTCGTGGGGTTTTAATTTCTCTAAGTTACTTTTTTCAAGCCAAACAATAAAACTTTTTAAAAACCTTGTGTATGTTTCCTGAGTCTTATTCGATAGACCACGTTCAATGTCCAAGTATTCAAGGAACCTAGGAATGTGTTCTATTATAGGTGTATTGCTTTTTTCCATATCTTAGACTTCGATAAAGTTATCTTATGCGAAGTATAGTCCATCTATCCCTCTGTGTCAATATCTGTGTCAAAGCTCTCTTCTTCTTTAAAAATAAAGTCTCCAATATTATTCCAGATACTTTTCCCTGTCTCTTTTATTGTATCCTTAATACTTTCCTTAATACTTTCCTTTTCTGAATCTATTTCTTCAACAATAACTTCTTTCTTTTCCTCAATAAAAGAATCTATCCTCTTTTTTGGTATATTAATTATTCTACGAGATTGCTCGTAAAAAAAATCTTGAAAACCCAAAGAGCTCTTTAGAAAAGAAAAAAGAAAATATATGCCAGCGATAATAAGGAGTAAAACGAGAAGTCTTTTTATCATTTTTATCAAAATCCCCTATTTTAGCTTATTTATTGCCATTTTAAGGCGATTTATACTCATTTCTGGTCCCAATACCCATATAATCTCAAAAGGGCTCGCAGAGGCTTTTTTCCCGCTTAAAGCAGAACGAATCGGCCATAGAAACAACCCTCGATTAGTCCCTTTCTCCGCCTCCTCTAATAACGTTTTTTCGATCACAAATAATTCCCACTTTTTGATGGAAGAAATGGCATTAACACCTCTTTCAAGTTGTTCTATGGTTTCTTTGTTGCTAGACCCCTTCCATGCGAGAATGTCCGGGTTGTAATCTAAATCTTCTTTAAAAAAATAATCTACCATATCTGTTATCTCTGATATTTTTTTTATTCTTTCTTTATAGAGAGAAACTATTTGTGATATCTTGTCAAAGAAAATCTCTTTTCCGTTGTAGTAATAAGATATTTTAGGGATTTTCCCTCCGTATGCTGGTGGATACTGCTCTTCTGTAAAATCACTTGTGATAAATCCTTCGTTTAAAAAATATGGTATACATTGTGATGCCAGCTCATCATTTGTCATTTTCTTTATATATTGACCGTTAATGTAATCTAGTTTTTGAACGTCAAAAATTGCACCTGATTTTTTACAGTTCTCAAAAGAAAACTTTTCAATAATTTCTTCTAAACTATAAATTTCTTTTTCTCCTCCAGGGTGCCATCCTAAAAAAGCCATAAAATTTATTAACGCCTCTTTCAAGTAACCTTCTTTTCTGTAATCATCTATTGATGTTGCTCCGTGACGTTTGCTAAGTTTACTTTTATCGGTACCAAGTAGAATTGAAATATGAGCAAAGTAAGGAGATTCAATTCCGAGTGCTTTTTGGATTATTATCTGTTTTGGTGTATTTGAAATATGGTCTTCGCCACGGATAACATGAGTTATCTTCATCTCATAATCATCGACAACACAAGCAAAATTATAGAGAGCGGAAAAATCACTTTTGGCGATTACAAAATCTCCGCCAATATCTTTTGTATTAAATTTTACTTTGCCCTTAACCAAGTCATCAAATTCTAAATTTTCATTTTTTGGAATTTTAAGACGGATAGTGAACAACCCCCCATTCTTTATTTTTTCTTCTTGTTCTTTTTTTGTTAACAAGTTACAACTTCCTTCATATCTTGGTGGTTCCTTTTTACTTCTTTGGCTTTCGCGCATTATTTCGAGATCTTCTTTTGTACAAAAACAAAAATAAGCCTTTTCTTCTTCTATTAGTTTTAAAATATATTTTTTATATATATCTTCTCTTTCGCTCTGTCTGTAAGGATCATTATTCCACGAAATTCCCAACCACTCTAAACTTCGCATAATATTGTCTTCATACTCTTTTTTTGATCTTTCTTTGTCAGTATCTTCAATCCTTAGAATAAACTCCCCGTTGGTTTTCCTGGAATAAAAGTAATTAAAAAGCGCTACTCTTGTTGCTCCAATATGCAGATTACCTGTTGGTGATGGCGCAAATCGTACACGAACATTTTTTGAATTATTATTGTTCATGTTATTTCTTTGTTAAATACTCTTTAAGATACGATGCTATAACAAATGCAGCTCTGGGTTTAGCAAAATTTTTGGCATTTCTTTCCATAATTCTGATTTGTTCAATTGGGGAAAAAAGTTCCTTAATTTTCTCTAAAAAAAAGTGAGGTGACATATTTTCTTCTTCAAAAACTATTCCAGCGCCTACTGATGCATATGCATAGGCATTTTTTACTTGATGCTGCTGTGCAGCTTCGGGTAGTGGAAGAAGTACTCCCCCTCTCCCTACCGCCGCAATCTCAAAAATACTTCCGGAACCAGCCCTACTTACAACAAGATCAGCCAACGCATAGGCATGAGAGAGTTCTTCTTCATCTAAAAAAGAAGCAAGATAATAGTTCTTTTTAAGGTCTTCTTTTATAGTTGCTTTTGATTCCGCTGATATTTGTTGATAATTATTTGTCCCACATTGATGAATAACTTGAAAATTTTCTAAGAAAAGAGATGCAGAAGAGAGAAAAAGATCGTTAATTCTTTCGCTTCCTTGTGATCCTCCTAAAATTAAAATAACGTGTTTATCGCCGTTTAATTTGAATATTTCTTTAGCTTTTTCCTTATTCCCTTTTAATATTTCTTCTCTTATTGGATTACCAACAACAAACATTTTGTTATTTATAACTTTTTCAGTTTTTGGAAAAGAAACAAAAATCTCTGTTGATATTTTTTGTAAAAACTGATTTGTAGCTCCTAAGATAGCATCTGACTCATGTAAGATAACCGGTACTTGAAATATTTTAGCAATTAAAATTATCGGAAATGATCCGTATCCCCCCTTCCCAAAAATTAAATCTGGTGAAAAAATATAGAGATAGAAAAAAGATTGAATTATTCCAACTGGGATTCTGAAAAAAATATCAATGAAATTTTCCAACATTGCTCTTCCGCCTATATATCTTCTCATTTTCCCCGTATAGATGTATCTTATATCTATATTTTCTTTGCTTATATATTTTTCCGAAAGACTATCTTTTGGTCCGATGTAATAAATATCAAGAAGTTCTTTCGGTAGAATTTTTTTCAGCTCTCGTATTATTGCTACTAAAGGAAAGATGTGTCCTCCTGTGCCTCCTCCTGTAAATATAATTTTGTATTTTTTTTCTTTTTCCATTTTTTTATTTTCTTACGTATTGCGAAGCGTTAAGTAACACGCCGATAGCTGCTAGCTCGACAATTAAATGCGATTTTCCGTAACTAATAAAAGGAAGAGGAATTCCGGTAACGGGAACAATTCCAACTGTTATTCCTATATTAATAAAAGTTTGAATAAAAATCCAGAAGCAAATTCCAAAAACGACAAGCCTCGCAAAACTATCAGTGTTATTTTTTGCAATTAAAAAGCCTCTATAAAAGAAAGCAAAAAATAATCCTATTAAAATTACACCACCAATAAATCCCATTTCTTCTGCTAGGATGGCAAAAATTGAATCTGTTGATGAAAGTGGGAGAAATCCATATTTTTGTATACTCATTCCTGGACCAAGACCAAAAAATCCTCCAGAACCAACAGCAATAAGTAATTGTCTAATCTGATAAGTTGTTCCTAAGGGATCACTGTCGGGATTAAGAGCCCCCATAATTCTCTGAAAGCGGTAACTTTCTGTATAAATCATCAACGCAAAAGCGCCAATTCCTGCAATAATTATTACTGCCGTATGCCAAAGAGGTGTTTTTGCCACAAAGTAAATTGCAAAAGCAGTAGAAAGAAGAATAACCAGTGTGCTCATGTCAGGTTGCAAAAGAAGAAGTGTAGTCAGCAAAAGAGAAACTATAAAAAAAGGCAAAAGTATTTCTTTAAAAGACAATAAGGGATTTCTTATTTCTTTTTTTGTTTTGTTTATTATCCAGCTTGCGAGATAAAGTATGAAAGTAAGCTTTAGAAGTTCTGTTGGTTGAAACGATAACGGGCCAAGAGTAATCCATCTTGAAGCTCCTCTTATTGTGTGAGAGAAATAAGGTACAAACACAAGAAATAAAAGAAATATATTACTCAAAAAAAGATAAGGAGACCATTTTTTTATTAAAGTTAACGGAACTTTGAATAAAAAGAAAGCAATCAATATCCCAGGCAAAAAACCAAAAATAATTTGTTGGAAAAATTGTGATCCAGAGCCGAAGGAAAGAGTACTTGCTAAAACAAAAAGGCCGAAACAAATAATCACACTAACAATAACAATTAAGATGTGATCTGGTGTTTTTCTTTTCATTTTCTAAAAGAAATAAATTTCTTAAAAAGATAGCCTCTTTCCTTATAGTCTTTAAACATATTGAAACTGGCAAACCCTGGAGACAATAAACATGCTTTTCCTTGATTAGTATTTTTAAAACAGCAATCAACCGCCTCTTCCATATTAGATGCTAAAAAAATTATTTTACCAGAAGATTTTAATAATTCTTGAAGTTCTTTATTACTTCCTTTAAAAATAACAACGTTTTGAATTCTACTTTTTTTAATTTCTTCCACAAGAAGTGAAACGTCGGTTCCCTTATCAGATCCACCAATAATTAGGGTTTGAACATTTTGGATTTCAAGGATTGCTTTAATTGTTGCCTCGGGTATCGTAGCCGCTGAATCGTTGTAAAAGTGAATCCCTTTGTATTCTCCAAGATACTCCTTTCGATGTGGAAGTCCTTGAAACTCTTTTAATGCTTTTTCAAAAAAAAATTGTTCAATTTGTAAAAGATCTAATAACTTTGGAATTGGAGATTCTGTTACAGAAAAAGGGATTTTCTTTGCAACTGTCTTTGATGCAATATTTTTTACTAATTTGTCGTCTTGATTATAAATAAAAAAGTCATCTTTTTTTTGCATTGTTGTTATTTTCTCCTTAGAGGAAAGATACTCTTCAAAGTTTTTGTGTTTATCTAAATGATCTTTGAAAATATTTAGAAATATTGCAATTGAGGGACTTTTTGTTATGGTTTGTAACTGAAAACTTGATAGTTCATAAATAAAATAATCAATTTTTTCACTTTCTAGAAGATAAGAAAACGCCGGTCTACCAATATTTCCAATTAATTCTACTCTTAGGCCAGCCCTTTTTAATGTGTTATTTAATAACATACAAGTAGTACTTTTTCCTTTTGTTCCAGTAACTCCGATAATTTTGCTTTTGCAGTTTGAAAGAAAGATGTCACTTTGTGATGTAATTAACTGTTCTTTTCTACACTTTATAGTATAAAAAGGCACCCCAGGAGATTTAATGATAACATCATAATCAGAGACTGACGATAAATATTTTTGACCAAAATGTCTAGCAATATCATCGGTAAGATGACTTTTCAACTTTATATCAGTTGCTTTCAGGGGTGATATATCAGCAACACCTAGTGACTTATATTTTATTCTTTTTTTAACGAAAAAAAGGTTGTCGATCCCCTCTTCTCCAAGCCCAAGAATGAGAATTTTTTTATTGTTTAAATCGGTAATTAAAGTCATGATTATCCGAGAAGATGAATTACAACTCCCAAAATAGCAACAACAACTCCAATAATCCAGAAACGCATTGTTACCTTATAATGTGGCCATCCCACTGCTTCAAAATGATGATGAAGTGGTGCTGCTAAAAAAACCTTTTTATTAAATAGTTTTTTTGCTGATAGCTGAATAATTACTGAGGCAGAAGTTATAACAAGAAGAAACGCTATTATTGGTAAAACCGCAACTGCATTTGTTAAAAAGGCAACTACGGTTAATGTTGCTGTTAATCCGATTACCCCCGTTTCTCCCATGTAAAACCTTGCAGGGGGAATATTAAACCATAAAAAAGCTAAAAGGCTACCAACAATGGCAATACAAAAAGTTGCTAAATTAATTTGTCCTTGGAAAAGTGCAATTGCGGTATAGGCAGTAAAAATAGAAGCAAATGTTCCTGCGGAAAGACCATCAATACCGTCAATTACTCCACCACTGTATATTGCGATCATAACGATAATAAAAAAGGGTATATAAAATATTCCAAGATGAATGTTCCCAAACATAGGAAGGTAAATGAAGTCTTGTCCTAGGCGGGAATAAAACCACCATGATCCAACTAATCCGATTAAAGATACTAATAAAATTCTGTAACGAAGACTTAATCCTTTTTTAATATATTTATCCTTGATTCTATCTAAAACCTGTAACAAATCGTCAGCAAGTCCAACCAAAGAAGCCGTAATTAGAGTAAAAAGAGGAAGCCATGTTTGATTACGACTTATAAAGTTAATTTTTTGAATCCAAAAAGAATCAAAGATATAAGACAATATCAAAAAGAAAAAAGATAAAAAGACAACGGACACCCAGATTAAAAGGCCTCCGATTCGAGGAATTTTTAGTTCGTCTTTTGAGTGAAATTTTTCAAAATATTTTACGGTTTTACCATCAATTGATCTATTTTTAGCTTCTTTTTTCCATAACTTATGCTTGTATAAAAAATTACTCAGTGTCGGAGTAATTAAGAATGCCAAAATAAAAGAAAAAAATCCTACCGTAAACACTTTTATTACATTAATGATCGTTTCTGTCATAATCAAAAAATATATGATTCGTAAACATAATTAATTAATTTTTCCATCTCCAAGAATCTGTCTTCAGCTCCTAAAACAACATTAATAATATATCCGCCGGTTTCTGGAACCTCTAAAACAATCAAAAGACACCCATACGCAGCTCTTGTCCATCCAGTTTTCCCGCCATATATTTTATCACTCCATTCTTTCTTTTGATTGCTTAAAAAAATATTGGTGGTTGAGGCATCATAATAAACAGTCTTGTCTGGTGAATAAAGTCTATAGGATGGCATCTTTGAAATTTCAAAAATTTTTTCGTTCTTTTCAATAATGTATTTTGCGAGTACTACAACTTCTCTTGCGGTCGATTGGTTGTATTTATCCTTAGCGTCTAATCCGCTTGGATTTATGAAATATGTCCCAGTCAATCCCATTTCCTTTGCTTCTTTATTCATTTCGCTTACAAAGCTTTCAACGGAATTATCAAGATTGTTTTTCAAAAAACGATCACTAATTAAAGCCAGAGAAAAAGCTGCGCTGTTGTTTGATTCAATTATCATTGGATAAAGAATGTCCCCTATTTTTGTTCCGCTCCATGCACGAAAATCCCTAAACTCAGTTCGTGAAATTACATCGTATTCCGTTACTCCTAAACTTTCCTCTAAATTATAATTTTTTAAAACAACATGTGCTGTCATTATCTTACTAATACTGGCAATAGGGAGTTTTTCATCTGCACTTTTCTCATAAAGAATTTCTTCTTTTTCTTTATCATAATAAAGTGAAAATGCGCCACCAACATTAAGGAAGAAGTCTTCTTCATTATAATTTCCACTAGGTCTTGGATACTCTACTTCTGGAATTTTATT
>Ga0075120_10002576_pt1 | contig 12972 bp, 11 predicted proteins | sample AntAceMetag02UKL_FD_69792 | JGI IMG/M metagenome (GOLD analysis project Ga0075120, IMG submission 69792) | Saline lake microbial communities from Ace Lake, Antarctica - Antarctic Ace Lake Metagenome 02UKL | ecosystem: Environmental > Aquatic > Non-marine Saline and Alkaline > Saline | place... | reverse complement strand
CTTTTTTCAAATGAAGATGTTTTCATTGCTATAATCTTTCCTTGGCACAATGGATCAGTTTTTTTGTAGTTTCCCAGGAGATGCATTCATCTGTTATGGAAATTCCGTATTTGAGGGTTTTGGAGTCGCCATTGCAGTTTTGCCTGCCTTCAAACAAATTGCTTTCAAGCATGAGTCCTATAATGCTGGGATTGCCTTGGATTCGCTGGTCCAGCACACTTTTAAATACAAAGGACTGCCCCTTGAATTTTTGTCCTGAGTTGTCATGGGAACAGTCTATCATAAGCGTATCAAGAAGATTTTTCTGTTTTAGTTTTTCCTGGATTTTTTCAACAGAGACTGGGTCATAATTGGGGTGGGGTCCGCCCCTGAGAACGATATGCCCAAAAGAGTTGCCTTTTGTGCTGACAATGGAAGAATACCCCTGTGGATCAATGCCAAGGAAATGCTGGGGGGCACCTGCTGCCATCATGGCATTGATGGCTGAGGAAAGGCTTCCATCTGTGCTGTTTTTAAACCCCACGGGCATGGAAAGACCGCTTGCCATTTCACGATGGGTCTGGGATTCCGTAGTACGTGCACCAATGGCCACCCAGGTTAAAAGACCGGCAATATACTGAGGCGTGATGGGATCAAGAATTTCTGTGCTGGTGGGAAGTCCCATTTGATTGATATCAATCAACAGGGACCGGGCTTTTTTTAACCCTTTTTCAATGTCGTAGGATGCATCAAGAAAGGGATCATTGATCAATCCTTTCCATCCAACCGTTGTTCTGGGTTTTTCAAAATATACCCTCATGATCAGATTAATTTTTTCTTTAACTTCTTCCCTTAATTCTTTCATTTTATGCGCATACTCAAGGGCGGCATCTATGTCATGAATTGAGCATGGCCCTGCAATCACAAGGAGCCGGCCATCTTTTTTCAGTAAAATATTTTCAACATCACGACGTCCATGAATAACTGTTTTTGCAACATCGTCGGTTATCGGAAGTTCTATTTTAATGGATGCCGGTGAAATAAGGGGTTTAAACTCTTTTACATTTACATCATAGGTCTGTTTCATTGCTTTTTCCTTTACCAGGTGTCATTCAAAAGCCAACAGCCCAAAACAAAAAAGCCGCAGGCTTTTGCTGCCCGCGGCTTTTGTTAAAAAATAAACTTTAGCGCAAAACAGGCAGGCCAGTATAAAAATAATACCAAAAATAAAATCTGTCTGTTATGCAAAATTTCATCTGTTTTTCCTTTGTTAGACCAGATAGACCATATATCTTCCCCTAAGTCAAGGACATTGATGCATCTTTTGCCTGCTGGATCCGAACAATTTTTCTTTGGTGCCCAATACTTATCGCCTTTTAGATAAAAGCGTCCACTGTAAAGATTTTTTAAAACCTTTTTTAATAAACAGGGAAAATAAGATGAGGCAAATAAATCCGGCAATCGCAGTAATCATGAACATTTCTCGAATGCTGGTCAGATCGGCGATAAATCCAAGTATTGCACCTGCGGTAATAACACCGGCATCAAAGGCACCATAAAAAAAACTGAAAACCGTGCCCCGGGCAGATGGGTCAGAATCGTCTGCTATAAAAGCTGAAAGTGTTGGTGAACACAATGAAGACCCAATTCCAAAAAGAGCTGCTGTGGCTATCAAGATCTGCATTGTGTTTATTTCTGATATTAAATAAACAGCACAAAGAATAATAAGAAAAGAATAGAAAAACACAGGTCCCCTGCCATATTTATCGGACATCTGAGCTGCCATGAATCTACAGACAATAATGACAACCGATTCCGCCATAAAAAAAACACCGATATTTACTCCTTCAATATTTTCTAAAAGAAGAGGAAGAAATGTCATGATCCCTCCGAAAATAATAGCATAAATCAACTGGATAAAAGAAGAGACAAGCACACTTCTTTTAAAGACAACTTCTTTGTATGGGATTTTAAATTTTCTGTCTGTCTTTTTATGAAGTTCTGATATTTGTAAAATTACGATAAGATTTACCAATGCAGTTATTGTGCATAAGAAAATCAGTGGCTTAAATCCATATGAACTGAAAATTGTCATTCCAACCAATGGACCCAATGTAAAGGCTAAGGTTGTGGAGGTTGCCATATGACCTAATATCTCACCCCTTGTATGATCATCACTCGCATCTGTAATATATGCAGGAAAAGCTGTTGTATAAAAGGAAATCCCTAACCCATGAAAAAATCTAATCACAATCAAATATAAAAAATCAGTAGAAACAAGGTACAATAAAGGGGCTGCAAAAAAAAACATAACCCCCAAAACAAGGGAAACCTTTCGTCCTTTTTCATCTGTTATGAATCCAGACAAAGGTCGTATAAGCAAAACTCCAAGCGCAAATGCTCCAAGAACTATTCCTATTCTGGTATTGCTGTAACCTGCTGCTGATAAATGAAGGGGTAGAGTGGGCAGGAGCAGCGCCTCATTTGTAAAAAATAAAAATGTGGATACAAATAAAATGCTTAGATTTCTATCCCTTAAAATATATTTCATGAGGTTTTTAGTATTTCGTTGGTATGGTTAAAAAATTCCAGAAGCCCCGGCCTATAGGGCATTTGGATGGAGCCAATGTACGGATTCGAACCGTAGACCTGCTCATTACGAGTGAGCTGCTCTGCCACCTGAGCTACATTGGCTTGCCGTGACAAATACTATGTTTCATGGAAATATTCAAGTGCCAACCGGCAGGAAAATGAAAAAAAAAGATTTAAGACGGCAGCATTAATTATTATTTTTGGTGATAAATACAGAAAGATTAAACACTGTCTATTATGCAAAGATGGCCTTTTTTGCTTGACAACTCAGGCGCTAGAAAATAAGTAGGGATATATATTGTTTCATCAGATAGCTGAGCATAAAAGGATTGTCTTCAATGGATATGAAAAGAGATTATTATGAGGATGTACAGCTTTTAACATCCCCGTCTGTTATTTTCTGGTTTTTGGTTTTAATCGGATCTCTCTATTTATTCCCTTTATTTGTAGATAATTATTATATCTATGTGGCCAATTATATTGCCATTAATATCATTGTTGCGGCAGGCTTAAATCTTCTGGTGGGATATACAGGGCAGATTTCCCTTGGTCATGCCGGGTTTTTTGCCATTGGCGCCTATGGAACGATTATCCTGATGGTAAAGGCAGGATTCCCATTTCTTCTTGCTCTGCCATGTGCAGCTTTTATTGCAGGTTGTTTCGGTTTTCTGCTGGGCCTTCCTGCGCTTCGCCTTGACGGGCCCTATCTTGCCATAGCCACACTGGGATTTGGATTGACCATTACCCAGATTATCGGAAGGATTGAACTTTTTGGTGGCAGGGAAGGTATCCATGCACCGGACATCACCATTGGCTCCTGGATTCTGGATACGGATAAGGAGTTTTATTACCTGTTAATTACCCTGACAATTTTCCTTTTGCTTTTTATGCGGAACATGATCAAGACCAGGGTAGGCCGGGCATTTATTGCCATCAGGGACGCTGATATCGCGGCTCAGACCATGGGGGTGAATATTCTTTATTATAAAACGCTGGCCTTTGCAGTGAGTGCATTTTATGCCGGCATTGCAGGTGGTTTATATGCCTTTGTTTTAAAGTTTATTGAGCCGGAAATCTTTACTTTGATGATGTCCATCATGTTTTTGTCCATGGTAGTTGTGGGAGGTCTTGGTTCCATGATGGGCGCCATTGCAGGCGCTACGCTTCTTTGCTGGCTGGATTTGAAATTGCGTAATATTCTGGATATTCCCTATGTCGGGGATTGGCTGGAGCATCTTTCTAAAAGCTGGTTTTCCATTACGGGTGTATCCAATATTCAATATATTGTATTTGGTTCTATTTTGATTGGGATCATGCTGTTTGAACCCCTTGGGCTCTATGGCATATGGATCCGAACCAAAAAATACTGGCGAACCTGGCCATTTTAATATGGAGACCTAAATGATTGATTTGATCCAGATGATTGTCAACGGTATTGCAGTGGGAAGCTCCTATGCCTTAATGGGTCTTGCCATGGTCATCATTTATAAAACATCTGAAGTACCCAATTTTGCCCAGGGTGAAATGGCCCTTATTTCATCTTTTTTTGCCATGATGCTCTTAACCTCTTTTAATATGTCTGTATATCTTGCTTTCTTTTGGGCATTCGTATTCGCAGTTCTTTTGGGATGCTTTTTAGAATTTGCAATTCTCAGGCGGGCAAAGGAGCCCAATATTCTGGGGATGATCGTCATCACCATTGGTATTGAGATGGTTCTTCTAGGATTTGTGTCATGGAAATTCGGTGCAGACCAAAAATCCATGCCGTTTCCAATAAGCCCTTATGACAGCTTCATTATCGGAGATATTTTTATCAGCAAACTCGAAGTTTTGACATTGGTGGTAGCATTAATATTAATGGTTACACTCTTTTTATTTTTCAAATATTCAAAATTGGGGCTTGCCATGAAAGCCACCCAGCAAAACAGTTTAGCCGCACAGATTGTAGGGATCAGAACCAATCGGATTATGATGATGACCTGGGGGATTTCTTCTTTTGTGGGGGCTGTGGCAGGCCTGCTGATTTGTCCGATCATCATGCAGCCTTTTATGATGTGGGATCCCATGCTCAAGGGATTTGCTGCAGCCGTCATGGGGGGAATGACATCTTTGCCCGGGGTCGTCGTTGCTGCTTATATGCTGGGTATTATTGAAAACCTGTTTGGCGGGTATATTTCTATCGAGTTTAAGACAGTGGTTGCCTTTGTCATTATTGTGCTTGTGTTGTGTGTTAAGCCAAGCGGTCTTTTTGCCAGACATTATGTAAAAAAAGTTTAATTCGGGTATAACTCGGGTTTTAATCAGGGAATACGTGAACGTAATATAGAACCAATGATTGTTTAAAAAGGAGGGAATGATGAAAAAAAGATTAAGGCTTGTTTTATTTGTTTCTTTGGCTTTTTTGTTGAGTTTTGCCCCAAATCTTTGTGCTGAAGAGGGTGTGACTGACACAGAAATCCATCTTGGGCAGTGGGGCCCCCAGACGGGTCCTGCAGCGGCTTGGGGTAATGTTGCCAGGGGTACAGGCGACTATTTTAAATGGATCAATGACAATGGCGGTATTCATGGCAGAAAAATTGTTTACCACATGTTTGACGATGGATATAATCCAGCCAAAACAAAGGCCGGGGTTAAAGAACTCCAGGAAGGCACAGGGATGTTTGCCTGGGCCTGTGGCGTGGGAACATCTCCCGGGCTTGCTGTTAGAGATTATCTGGCTAAAAAAAATATTCCCTGGGTAGGGCCTGCTGCAGGTTCCTTGCACTGGGTAAACCCTCCCCAGAAAAATCTGTTTGCCGTCTATCCGCTGTATCATGGTGAAGCCAAAGCATTGATAAAATATGCCATTGAAGAAATGGGAAAAAAGCGGATTGCCATTGCTTATTTGAATGATGAATATGGGAAGAACGGGCTGCGCGGGGCGCTTGAAGAACTAAAGGCTCATGGCATGAAAGCAGTTGCTCAGGTGTCCATGGAAAATAAAGATACTGATCTTAAACCCCATGTGATGAAGCTGAGACAATCCAAGGCAGACCTGGTACTAATGTGGACAGGAGTGGGACATTCTGTAAGAATTGTCGGAACAGCCAAGGCCATGAAGTTTGAACCCCAGTTCATGAGTACCAGTACCACTTCTGATTTTCCATTGATGATGCATATCTCAAAAGGCCTTTGGGAAGGTGTTATCACGGCTACTCTTGGTGAGCTTCCAGATTCAAATCACCCTTTGCTTAATAAATATAAAAAAGAAGTGTTTGATAAATATGCAGCTAAGGAAGAAAGATGGGGCGTTTTTTATTATGCCGGCATCGTTTTTACCGAGCCTATGATTGAGGGATTGAGAAATACAGGACGTGATCTGACAAGGGAAAATTTTATTACTGCAATGGAACAGATAAATGGATTCAAAGGCATAGGCCCTGAAGTCAGTTATAAACCGTTTAACAAGAATGACATGTATTCACGTCAGGGGGGATCTGAGACATTTCTGGTTCAGTGTCTTGCCGGTGGAAAAGCCAAAAAGCTGACGGACTGGATGAGTATAAAGTAATATGGAATCCTCTTTTTTTCTGGTTGACCACCTGTCTATTTCCTTTGGCGGGATAAAGGCTCTCCAGGATATCAATTTTACAATGAACAAGGGTGAGATCTTTTCTGTGATCGGTCCCAATGGTGCGGGAAAGACCACCCTTTTCAACTGCATATCCGGGTTGTATAAACCTGATAAGGGAAATATCCAGTTTAAAGGCAATTCCATTGAAAACAAAAAGCCAGATACCATTGCCAGGATGGGAATTGCCAGAACGTTCCAGAACATTGAACTTTTTTCCCATATGAACACCATGGAAAATATTATGCTGGGCCGTCATATTCACATGACAACAGGGCTTTTCAAAGGAATGTTCCTGTGGGGGAAAGGATCTTTTGCCGGGAAAGAAGAAATTTTGCATCGTGAACGAGTGGAAAAAATTATCGAGTTTCTGGAGCTTGAGAATGTGCGGGACAAGTTTGTAGGTGCTTTGCCCTATGGGACCCAGAAGCTGATTGAATTGGGAAGAGCCCTTGCACTGGAACCTGATCTGCTCCTGCTGGATGAACCCTGTGCCGGCATGAACTCGGAAGAAAAGCAGGATATGATTTTCTGGATTAAGGATATTCAGGATGAGTTGGGGATTTCCATTTTGCTCATTGAGCATGATATGAAAATGGTCATGGATATTTCAAGCCGTGTTCTGGCCATTAATTTCGGAAAGCAGGTCACCCTTGGAATCCCCGAAGAGGTCCAGCAGAATAAAGAAGTCCTCAAAGCCTACATTGGGGAGGAAAACTGAATATGCCTGATCTGCTTGAAGTAAAAAATATCGAGACCTATTATGATCTGGTTTATGCTATCCGAGGCGCTTCTTTTGTTGTGGAAGAGGGAAGCATCACAACCATTCTGGGCAATAATGGAGCAGGAAAATCAACTATCCTAAAGACCATCATGGGCCAGATAGAAGACCAGCCGGACAAGGGCATCATTGAATTTGACGGTATTCCCATTCAAAAATGGGATACGGATAAAATTGTCCGTAAAGGTATTGCCTATGTGCCGGAAGGCCGGGAAGTTTTTGATGAACTCACCGTTCATGAGCATTTATTAATGGGGGCCTATCTCAGGAAAGACTCGTCAGGCATAAAAAAGGATATTGAACAGGTCTTTGAGTATTTTCCTGTTTTAAAGGAAAGAACCAACCAATGGGCAGGCACACTCTCGGGTGGAGAGCAGCAAATGCTTGCCATAGGGAGAGCTTTGATGCTCAGACCCAGACTTTTGATCCTTGATGAACCTTCTTTAGGGCTTTCTCCCATCCTGGTAAAAGATATTTTTTCTATTATCAGGGAGATAAACGCAAAAGGGACAACCATCCTTCTGGTGGAGCAGAATGCTAATATGGCACTTTCCATTTCTTCCACAGGCCTGATCCTTGAAAACGGGCGGTTTGTAATGAAAGGAAAAGCAAAAGATCTTTTGGAAGACAAGGATGTCAAAGAGTTTTATCTTGGCATAAAATCCGAGGCATCAGCTAAAGGCTATCAGCGATGGAAAAGAAAGAAAGCATGGCGATGAAAAAAACAGAATCCATATTTGAGACAATTCCCCAGGTATTTAACCAGACGGTTGTTCAAAACAGCGCAAAGGTTGCAATGCGAACAAAAGAGTTGGGCCTGTGGCATGATATTACCTGGCAGCAATACCATGACAAGGCTAAAAAGATTGGATGTGCCCTGGTATCCATGGGCTTTGAAAAAGGTGATGCAGCCTGTATTATAGGCGATAACAGCATTGAATGGGTTATGGCTGATATGGGTATTCAATGCGTGGGAGGGGTTTCTGTAGGGGTTTATGCTACCAATGCCTGGCAGCAGGTTGAGTATGTGGTGAATCATTGTGATGCAAAGTTTTTATTTGTGGAAAATGAAGAACAGCTGGACAAATGGCTGATGTTCAGACAGAATGCACCACTTTTAAAAAAGGTCATTGTATGGGACACAAAAGGGCTTCTGGCATTCACCGATCCTATGGTCATGACTTTTGATCAATTGATTGAAAAAGGTGAAGAAGCAGATGAACTGCATCCCACTCTTTTTGAAGACAGGCAGGCCGAGGTCACGCCGGATGATCTTGCAGTGCTAATATATACATCGGGTACAACAGGTCCGCCCAAAGGTGCCATGCTCACCCATAAAAATGTGACATGGATGGCCAGTGCAGTTAACTCAATTATTAAAATATACAGAAAGGATAATGTTTTGTCCTTTCTGCCGTTGTGCCATGTTTTTGAACGGCTTTTCACAGTTTTTATCCATATAAAATATGCCTATACTGTCAACTTTGTGGAAAAGCCGGATACGGTCATGCAAAATATGATGGAAGTTTCTCCCACCGTTGGATATGCCGTCCCAAGGATATGGGAGAAATACTATTCCAATATCATGATCAAAATGTCGGATGCCACGTGGTTTAAGCGGCTTGTTTTCAATATTGCCCTGAAAATAGGCGAAAAACGGGCGGATTGTGTAATGAATTTTAAGATCCCCGGTCTTTTTCTCAAAGGTTTTTATTTCATTGCCTGGTTTGCGGTTTTCAGAAAGCTGAAAGAACGACTTGGCTTTGAAAATATCCGGGTGGCTATTTCCGGGGCGGCTCCCATATCAAAAGAGGTGTTGCGGTTTTTCCAGTCCATTGGAATGAATCTGATTGAAGGGTATGGCCAGACAGAAGGAACAGGGGTCACCACCCTTTCTCCAGAAGATAAAACCAAATTCGGGACAGTGGGAATAGCCTTAAAAGGAATAGAGATTAAAATTGCGGAAGACGGCGAAATTCTTGTCAAATCTCCAGGAGTGTTTAAAGGGTATTATAAGAGCGATAAAGCAACAACTGAAACCATTATTGATGGCTGGCTGTATACAGGAGATGTGGGAGAGATCGATGGGGATGGGTTTTTAAAAATAACAGACCGCAAAAAAGATATTATTGTAACAGCAGGGGGTAAAAATATTACTCCCCAGTATATTGAGAATAAACTCAAGGCAAGTATCTACATTAATGATACCGTTGTGATTGGGGACAGGCGGAAATTCTTATCCTGCCTTATTATGATTGATGAGGACAATGTGGCAAAATTTGCCCAGGATAACAAGATCCAGTTTTCAACTTATAAAGATTTAACCTGTGACGAACAGGTGATTGCCCTCATTGACAGGGAAGTTAAAAACGTTAATGAAACCCTTGCAAGGGTTGAAAATATTAGAAAATTCACCATTCTTCCCAAGCGGCTCTACGAAGAGGACGGTGAAGTGACCCCTACCATGAAAATTAAGCGAAAATTTGTCAATGAGGCGTTTAAAGATCTGATTGAAGCCATGTATTAAGGCAAACAGCCTTGCAACGGGTGCCGGTCCATCCGTACATATTTATTCAAACCATCATTTGTTTTTTAAAAGATTTTATCATGCAAATATAATAACGCGTTATGTTACTAACGGCAAGCGTTATTATGTTGATGAGTTGGTTTGTGAAGGTAAAGATTTAATCTATACAAATCAGCTTTTTTGGTTTACAAATAAATGAATCATTACCAGCAGATATTTCATTAATGGTAAATGGTGAATGAAATATTAAATTGTAAAATCAAACATGAGAAAGTAGGATCATGAATTTGCTTGCCATATTGTCGAATATCGGGTTGCCGGATGTTCTTGATATTTTGTTTATAACTATGGTTGCCTATCAGCTTTATATATGGTTCTGGGGCACCAAAGCCTTTAAAGCTCTGATTGGTATTGTCCTTTTAAGCGGGATTTTTATCGTGGCCAAAGCCTGGGGTCTTTTTTTGACCACCTTGGTATTCCAGATTTTATGGCAGGTTTTTGTTATCCTTTTGATTATTCTGTTTCAAAAAGAAATCAGGCAGATGCTTGAGCGGTTTAATCCTCTGAAAACCTTTGGATTGAAACAGGGTTCTGCTACGGATACCTGGATAGCTGAGTTTGCCGGCTGGGCCTTTGATGCCTCAGCAAAAAAAATTGGCGCACTCATTATTTTTGAAAGAACAGACCTGGTGTTTGATTTGATCACAAAAGGGATTTCTATGGAATGTGATCCCCAGCCTGAAATATTGAATTCCATTTTTTATAAAGAATCACCTCTGCATGATGGTGCTGTTCTTATTTCCAAGGGGAAAATCTTAAAAATATCCTGTTATCTGCCCTTGTCTGCAAGGGAGGATCTTCCCCAGGAATGGGGAACAAGACATAGGGCAGCCCTGGGGTTGACTGAACAATGCGATGCATGGGTAATGATTATTTCAGAGGAAAGAGGGGAAATATCATTTGTCGGGGATCAGGAAATCCAAAAGGTAAAAGATCAAAAAGAATTGTCCGAGATTATTGAGAATGTGATAATTGTGCAAAAAGAGGTGCATACAAATATTAAAGAAAAAATTAAATCCTGGTTTACCAGGCGGTATAAAATAAAGGCAATTGTTTTTACATCGGTGTTTATTCTATGGATGGTCCTTGCTGGGCAGCAGAATTTTGAAAAAAAAATCGATTTGCCCCTTAATTTTAGAAATATTCCAACAGAACTTATGGTATCCCAGCCAAAGGACCCTAAAATTTCCATTACCTTCCGCGGGCTTAGAAAAGATGTCAGTCTGTTAAATAAAAACAATGTCCTTACTTCTATTGATCTGTTTTCGGCACGACTTGGCACGACTTTTTATAGTATTAATACAGGAAATTTAACCCTGCCCAATGACAGGATTGATGTTGTAAATATGAGTCCTACAAGGATTGAACTGACATTTGAAAAGAAACCGGAATTAAACCAAAGCGATAAATCTTCCGCGGAAAAAGAACCTATATAGTGCTTGGCTGAAAACCTGATAATCTTTGTGAGCATACCCTCCTCTGGGGGCTGAGCACAAGGCCTTTGATCAGCAGCACGCTCCGCTGCCGCAGGAGGCGTTTTCTTTACCCTTTATCCAGACCTGGATAATATAGGCAGCTCAACCAACACCGGGACTCACGGATATAGCCTTTGAAGGGCAGTTGTTGACACATGCACCACATTCCATGCAGGCGTTGAAATCAACAATATGGGCCTTGTTATCTCTCATTTCAAAAACAGCCTGGGGGCAGACCTCTGTACACAAGCTGCAGCCGATACATTTTTCTTTGTCAAGTACCAGGGTTGATACATCATCTAAATATCTTAAATCTTTCATGGTTCATCCTTCCGAAATTAGGTTAAAACGCAGAATATATCCAAAGCCCGGATGAAATCACAAGGCTTGCCAATTGCATGGGAATGTAACGTTTCATTTCTTTTTCAACCCCTGAGGGTGATGTAAACGGTGTTGCCCCTGTAAAATTCATGGCCAGATAAGAGCTGATGGTTACACTAAATAAAAACAGTGCGGCAAATCCTGATACACCTTTAATAGCAGTGGAAATCAGTGCCAAAAGTGGTATGGACAATACACTTCCGGCAATGATCCCTTTGAGGGCAAATTGTCTGGATGGGATAAAGGGGAGCAGCACTGGGGTAACAAATCCCCCTGAAACTATTCCTGCAATAAGGGCAAAAAAAGATATCACGCCTCTTTCCCAGGCCCCGGAAAAAGAAAAAATACCCGGTCCAAAACCTGAAACGATGAACAGGACAAGTGCTGCGATCAGTGCTGGTTTTAACACAATTTGAATTTCCACAGGTGTCAGGATAAACCGTTCATATAAGTTAAAGGTAACCTGTCTCATGTTTTTATCCACCTTTCTTTTATTCTTTAAAAAGGCAGGGATATCATTGGCACGTATCGGGCCATATACCACCCTGAATCCAGATAGTTTTTTAACATCCCCTGCTGACACACCAGTTGCTCCCAACTGGGGAACAATGATCCTTTTGTGATCTACGATTTTTTCAAGTGTACAGTCTTTAATTTTGTTCACAAGTTCCATGGTTGAAAAGGTTCCCTTGCCTGCTGCGCACCATACATTGATCCCTTTTGTATCAAGTACAAGAATCCATGCATTGATGTCAGCCAACTCTTTTCTCAAATGATCAAAGGTCAATTTAAAGTTTGCAGTAACAAGCACCTCACAATTTTTATCTGGTTTCCCAATGCCATAAAGCCCGGGAGCCACCTTGTATTTATTTCGCTTGATACCGCATCGGACATGAAATGTTGAAAAAAGGTCATCTTTCCCAAGCTTTGATTTGATGATGGGAATAGCCCCGGCATGGGTTTTAATAAATTTGTCCACATAAGAACACAGTTTGTAACCTGGTTTCTCGTAGTCTGCCATGGGGTTGGAAGGTTCAGCAGAACAGCTTAAAGCGATTTCATCCATGGAGGACATGATATCTACGCCAGAGGTTGAGATTTTATCCATTTGTTTTTTCATCCCTATAAATTCTGGATATATTGCTTAAATTGATTTAAAATGGTGTAACTATTCAGCTCTTATGCTTTAAACCGCCCTATCCGATGGATATTTTTGTTCGATGCTAAACGCTTAACCTCCTGCAAATATCCATCAGACAGGGCTATGAGATAATTTCTTTTAACGGGCTGAACTATTACAAAATGGTTTTATCCATGCAGAAGTAAGTTAACCCGTCTTCATTTTAATGATATTATTCATGGCCATGGATTTCAGGTTCACACCAACCCTGAGGGCTTTCAGTCCCCGGACATCCGGCATATCCTCAAGAGTCAGAATTTCAAGGTCATCATGGAGTTTGCCAAGGCTAATGAGGAAATTAATATGTTGTTGGATTCCCTCGCCTTCGGACGGGTTGGAATAGACCACTGCAATCCGACCGGGCTGGGTCAGTCTTTCTCCTGATCC
>Ga0075120_10002572_pt1 | contig 12987 bp, 7 predicted proteins | sample AntAceMetag02UKL_FD_69792 | JGI IMG/M metagenome (GOLD analysis project Ga0075120, IMG submission 69792) | Saline lake microbial communities from Ace Lake, Antarctica - Antarctic Ace Lake Metagenome 02UKL | ecosystem: Environmental > Aquatic > Non-marine Saline and Alkaline > Saline | place... | reverse complement strand
GCCGCTGAAGAGAAACCGCCCGCCGAGGAAAAACCGGCCGCCGCCGAGAAACCGGTAGCCGAGAAGAAAGTCGATCCCGACGATCCCTTCGCCGAATAAAGACGCGCTGCTTCGCCATTTAACGGGCGGGCTTGCCCGCCGTTAAGATCGTGGTGTCGACGGATACCGGTCGGGCATCCATTTCCCGGGCGATTGTCTATTGCTTGCCGGTCGGTCGGTCGTCGGCCATGCTGCCGTGCAGATTGCCTTCCCGGAAGGCGGCCGCCATGGCCAGGGGGACCTCGGCTTCGGCCAGCACGACGTTCGCTCGGTTTCGGGCGACCTCGGCCTGCATCTCCTGCTCGCGAGCTTTGGCCAGCGCGCGGCGTTCTTCGGCCTTTGCCTGGGCTACCCGAGTGTCGGCCTGGGCCTGATCGGACTGCAAGCGGGCACCGATGTTCTCGCCCACGTCGATGTCGGCAATGTCGATCGAGACGATCTCGAAGGCTGTTTGAGCGTCCAAACCACGCTCCAGCACGGCGCGGGAGACCAAGTCAGGATTCTCCATCACCCGCAAATGCGTTTCAGACGAGCCGATCGAGGTGATGATTCCTTCGCCAACCCGGGCGATGATCGTTTCCTCGGTCGCACCGCCGATGAGCGTTTCGATGTTGGTTCGTACGGTAACTCGGGCACGGACCTTCAGTTCAACACCGTTCTTGGCGATGGCGCTTAGGGTGGTTCTGTGCGATCTCTTGGGGTCGGGGCAATCGATCACCTTGGGATAAACGCTGGTTTGGACCGCTTCGAGCACGTCGCGGCCGGCCAGATCGATTGCGGCCGCCTTGTCGAAGTCCAGATCAATGTCGGCCCGGTGGGCGGCAATAATCGCACGGATTACGTTCGGTACGTTTCCGCCGGCCAGGTAGTGTGCCTCCAGGCGTCGCGTGCTGATGCCCGTCTCCCGCTCGGAGCCGATACCCGCCTGCACGGCCATGACCTTGCCTTGCACGATCGTGCTGGCGCTCACCTGCCGAAAGCTCATCCCAATCAGGCTGTACATGCTCACGTTGGCGTTCGACATGTACGCCCGGAACCAAATGTTCCCATAAACCATGGCAACAACGGCCACCACCGCCGCGAAGAGCACGAGCACGACGCCGACGACTATCATCCAGGGGAATGCGTCGGGTATTTGTGCCAGAAGGACGGGTAATCCGTGAAACATGGCGTTCTCCTTTGGTGACCGGCGGGAAATGGCTTACCAGCCGATTTCGTAGCCGGATTCGCAAGAATTCGGTTCTTCGCATCACGGCTGAATTCTTGCGAATCCAGCTACGGGTAAATTGCCTACAGCCGGTTCGCTTCGTACGGTCTCGACTCGCCGGCTCGGTTCATGAGTTGGCTTCGCAACTCAACCGCTGTAGCATAGCGAATCGTTCCGCCCGCGAATAGCTCGTCGAGGGCGTTTATGAGGATTTTTTCGATCCGGCGGGGGGAATCGGCTAAGCTGCCGCCGGGATACTGCCCATGGGTTCCGCCGGTCGCTTTCCGTCTGGTATGCTTGGGGTATGATCCGTTCACGACTGGAACACCTGGAACTGCTGGCGGAAATCGACTCGTTGGTCGAGCGGCTCAACGGCTGGGCCGATGATTCGCCCCGCTGGGAGCCCGCCCGACCGGCCGCCGCGCTGGTTCGCCGGCTAATCGAGCGGATCGGCTCGCTTCGCGTGCGTCTGGAAGCGCCCCTGATTGTGGCTACCTTGGGCGGCACGGGCACGGGGAAAAGCGCCCTGGTGAACGCGTTGGCTGGTGCTCCGGTCGTGCGAACCGGTCGCCAGCGACCGACCACCGTCCGACCCACGCTTATCGCCCGACCGGGCCTGACACCCGAAATGCTGGGGATCGAGCCCCAGAGCGTCGAGCTGGTTTCACGTGATCTGCCGGCCTTGACCAATCTGGTGCTGGTCGATTGCCCCGATCCGGACACGACCGAGCAGCCCGATGCCCCGGCTACCAACCTTGCCCGGCTTCGCCAGCTTCTACCCCATTGCGACGTCCTGCTGGTGGTTACCACGCAGCAGAAGTACCGCAGCGCCCGAGTCGCCGACGAACTGGCCGCCGCGGCGATCGGGGCCCGCTTGGTCTTCGTCCAGACCCACGCCGATACGGAACCCGATATCCGCGACGACTGGCGCCAGATGCTCCAGCAGCAGCACGAGCCGGGCCACGTCTTTCTGGTCGATTCCGTGGCTGCTCTGACCGACTCCGAGGCGGGAATCGAGCCTCGGGGTGAATTTGCCGGGTTGGTCGACCTGCTCACCCGACAACTGGCCGGCGCGGCGACAGTACGCATTCGTCGGGCCAACTTCCTCGATCTGGTGGCCGAGACGCTGGACTCGTGCCAGCGGCGTCTGGAGGCCTATTCGAGCCAAATTGACCAATTGAAGCAGGCTATCCAGCAGCAGCGGGCCAAGCTGGCCGCCCAACTGGCCGCCCAGATGCGCGAGGAACTGTTGGCCAATCGGCGTCAATGGGAGAACCGGCTGCTGGGCAAGACCTCGTCGCGATGGGGGCTCAGCCCGTTCTCGCTCGTGCTGCGCGTCTACCAGGGGCTGGGTGGCCTGCTCAGCGGCACGCTGCTGTGGCGGGCGCGAACGCCGGCCCAAGTGGCCCTTTGGGGTGCCGTCGCGGGCGCGCAAACCTGGCAAAAGCGGAAAACTACCCGCAAGGCCGAGGCCGGCCCGGCCAGAGCCGTAGCCAATTGCTGGGACCAAACCGAATTACAGACCGCCGCTCTGGTTCTCGACGGCTACGCCGCCGAGGCCGGCCTGCCGCGCGAGTCGGTCCGCAGCGAAACCGTCCGGGCGGAAGCTGCCGAGGCGGCCGAGACGTTCGTCACCGGTGCGTCGACCGAGTTGGAATCGGTCCTGGACCAATTGTCTCGGCAACACACGGGCTGGTTCACCCGCTGGCGATACGAACTGCTGCTGGTGGCCATGATGGGGATGCTTCTGTATCGCCAGGGCAAGAACTTCTTTTGGGACTCCTGGTTGGCCACCGATCCGGTGCCCGTCTTCGGCCTGGATTATTACCTGTCGGCCGCGTTCTGGCTGATACTCTGGTGCCTGATCCTTCTCTGGCTATTCACCGGCCGCTTGCGACGCGGCCTGCGCCGCCAGATCGACCAGTTGACCGAAGGCTGGACCGACCCCCGCTCGGCCGCCGGCCTGTTTGCCGAATTGGAATCCGAACTGGCAGCGACCGAGCAGCACGGCCACGAACTGGAACGGCTCAAGCAAAAGGTCGCCCGACTCCGCGATCAACTTCAAGAGGTCGATCTACCATCGGCCGATGGTTGAGCCGAGCGGTTTTCGGTTGCGCCTAGTGAAATCGTAATCGCCCCCCCACTATGGCGGCCTATTTGTGCCGGGAACACCTCGATCGTTCCTGCGGCTGGGCCGGGCATGGTACTTATCTTACCTGAATACTGCCCGTATAATGAATGATTATATTCATGACGCGGACTTGCCGTCCGCCGCATCAAGAAGAGGATTTAGTGATGACTGCCGGCTCCGAAAGCCTTCAAGGCTCCACCGATGATATTGCCCAGGCCGTGTTCGAGCAGGTGCGACTTGCAGTGCCGGGTGGCCTCGACGGCGAGATCTCGCTCGACAGTTCGCTGTTCGAGGTGGGACTCGATTCGATCGCCCGAATGGACGTGGTCAATCGGTTGGAAGAGACGTTCAAGGTGCGATTCACGGAAGATGAGTTGTACGACATGGAGACCTGCCGCGACCTGGTCGAGTGCATCGCGGCGAAAGGGACCAGTGGCGACGCCACATCGACCGCCGCGCCGGTCTCGCCAGCTAAGTCCGACGGAGCCAAGCCCGACGGGGCCAAGCCGTCCGACCGAGAGATCCTGCCCGAGTATTCCGACGTCGCGCTGTTTCCCGAGTGCGTCGCGCTTGAGCAACGGCTGGGGGCGGCAGCCGCCCTGGGAATAGACAACCCGTTCTTCCTCGTCAACCAGAGCGTGTGCGGGTCGACGGTGACGATCGACGGTCGCGAGGTGGTCAGCTTCGCGAGCTTCAACTACCTGGGCATGGCCAGCGATCCGCGTGTGAAGGCGGCCGCCAAGGATGCGATCGACAAATTCGGCACGAGTTCAACGGCCAGCCGGTTGGTGGGTGGCGACTTCACGATCGTCAACGAACTGGACGCGGAATTGGCCAAATTCATGGGCGCCGAGGCGGCCATCGTCTTTTCCAGCGGGCATGGCACGAACGAGTCGCTTTTCGGGCATCTGTTCGGCAAGGAAGATTTGATCCTTTACGACGATCTGGCCCACAACAGCATCGTGCAGGGTTCGATGCTCTCGCAGGCGGCCCGGCGACCGTTCCCTCACAACGACATCGAGTTCCTCGACCGTCTGCTGGCCGATATTCGCGGCAAGTATCGTCGGGTAGTGGTGGCCGTCGAGGGCGCTTATAGCATGGACGGCGATTATCCCAATCTGCCGCGACTGATCGAAGTCAAGAAGCGGCACCAGGCGCTGTTGTTCGTGGACGAGGCGCACTCGATGGGTACAATGGGCCCAAGCGGGCGGGGGATCTGCGAGCATTATGGCGTCGATCCGGCCGACGGCGACATCTGGATGGGCACAATCAGCAAGGCACTGGGTAGCGGGGGCGGTTATCTGGCCGGCCGCAAACCGCTGATCGAGTATCTGAAATACACCACGCCCTCGTTCGTCTTCGCCACCGGCGTCTCGCCCCCAAACGCCGCGGCAACCCTAGCCTCCTTGCGGCTACTCCAGCAGGAGCCCGATCGGGCGATCCGGCTGCAAGATCGCTCGCGACTGTTCCTGGAACTGGCCAAGAAGAGCGGGCTAGACACGGGCAACAGCGGCGGCACGCCCGTCATTCCAATCATACTGGGCGATTCGATGCTCTGCCTCAAGATCTCGGCCGCGCTGCTGGCCAAGGGCGTCAACGCCCGGCCCATCCTCTACCCGGCCGTGCCGGAACCCGCCTCCCGAATCCGCTTCTTCATTACGGCCGACCACACCGAGCAGCAAATCCGCGACACGGTGGCCAAGTTGTCCGCCTGCCTGAGCGAATGCAAGTGAGTGCCGCGTCTTCGGAGCGGTTATCGGCCGCGTGGCACTCGGCGGCCAAGAGTTATGTATACTGTCCCCGGAACTCCTCTGTCCCCGGAACCCCCCTGGTTGAGGTTCGTGCCCGGTGCGATATTCATGTCGACATACGGGAGAAAGAGTGCCCCGGGCGCGATGTTGAGGCTGGTGCCCAGGGTCAACCCCTCCAAGCCGCTGGCGGTGCTTAGCCAGATGCGTCCTTCGATATTGATTGACATTCCCGTTGACCCGGTATATTATGTTGTGATTCACTCCCGTGCGCGCTGTGACCCAGGAGGAAGTCGAAATGAAATCGACCTTGCGACACGGTTTAACGAATGTGATCCGTTGTTGGCCCGTAGGACTGTCTGTTCTGTTTATTCTTGCCCTGACACCGCCGGCCCATGGTGAAAGTGGGCTGGTCGGCCATTGGAAACTCGACGAGGACGGTGGGGGCGGAATCGTGGCCGACGTGGCGGGCCGTTCACTGGACGGCCGCTTCGTGGGGTTCGGCAAGGCCGCTGCGGCGATGCGTATTGTGCCCGGCAAGATCGGCCAAGCGGTTCGCCTTTCCGGCGATGGTTCGATCCAACTCGACCGGCACGCTTCCACGCTGGGCAAGCTGACCGACTTTACGGTTTCGATGTGGATCCAATACGACGGCGGGCCTAGTCGCCAGTTGTTCACGTTTACGGATGGAACATTAACGCACCGCATCGAGCTGGAAGTCCACAACAACGCCCTCGGGTTCGGTTGGCAGAATGGTGGGAATTTCCGGAATTTCGTGACGAAGCCGCTCTCGTGGAAACCGGGCGCGTGGTATCACGTCGTGTTTTCAAATAGCACCAAGACGGGCAAGTCGATCCTCCGGTCAAACGATCTCACATGGAAGATCGATGCCAATACGCTCTCGCCGGCAGGTCTAAATTCGGCCGTCAAGCGGGTCGAGATCGGATCGCTCAACGATGGCGAGCACAAGTATGTGTACAACGGTTGCGTCGACGACGTCCGGCTCTTCGGCTCGGCACTCCCGCTATCGGAGCAGTTGGCCCTCTACGAAGCGTCGAAAGGCACGCCGGACGATCCGCGGTGGGTTGAGGCGAAAACAGCCATGCTCGCAAAACATCGTCGCGTGGTGGCTATGCTCGAAAAGCATCGCCTCGCGGAAATGGCTCGCCGGGCTCGCGAACTCTTTTACACGGAAGAGGCTCTCAAACGCGGTAACAGTGAACTTCAACGAAAGGTCGACTGGCTCTTCCAGGCCGAGGAAGACGATCTACTGACGCGCGCCGGCAAGGAAATCGTCTGGACGCGCGAGATGATCGATCGGCTACAAAAGCGGGCCGACGCCCCCGACCTGACCCGCGAGTCGACCGCATTGAAGAACGTCGAACAAAGGGCCCGCGCCGATCAAGCGGCGCTCGATGCCTCGGAAATACGAAGGCTCTATTTTGACGTTCGGGCTCTGAAACGCAGCGTGATGTTCAAGTTCCCCGAGATCGATTTTTCGGGGATTATCTGTGTCGATGCGCCATACGCACAGCGAAGTCCCGACTCCCATGGAACGAGACGTCAGGAGGAGTGGGTCCACGAGAGCCGGTTCCGCAGCGAGATGTGCGCGTCGCACGGCGCGAAGCTGATCGTTGTGGAGGATTTCGCGTCAATCCCCGCGCCGCGCAGGCTTACCCCGACCGACGATTCCGGGCAACCGGGCGCTATGTTCAGTTTCGACCTCTCCTTCGATGGCGAGAAGGCCTTGTTCTGCATGAAGCCGGAAGATGAAAAAGCATATCACCTTTACGAAATCGGGCTCGACGGAAACAACTTCCGACAAGTCACCTCCGGAGACTATAGCGATATCGACCCGATCTACTTGCCTGGCGACCGCTACCTGTTCCTTTCGACGCGAGCCGATGTCTACGCCCAATGCGGGACATGGGCACGCAGTTATATCGTCACCCGTTGCGATTCGGACGGCACGAATATCAACATCCTCACTCCCGCCACGGAGCCGGATTACTCGCCGGCATTGCTCGCCGACGGGCGAATCCTTTGGACTCGATGGGAGTACGTCGACAAGTTCGCCAACCGGATCCAATCACTCTGGACGATGCGTACCGACGGCACGGGGGCTGCGGCGTTCTGGGGTAATCAGACCGTGCAACCCGATCATCTCGGCGAAGCGCGCCAGATTCCCGGTACAACGAAGGTGTTGTTCAGCGGGTTCGGCCATCACGATGTATGGGCGGGTTGTATCGGCGTTGTTGATCCGAAAGAAGGCCGGAACTTCCCCGATGGTATCTGGAAAGTCACGCAGGAGTTGCCCTGGCCGGAGGTAGGCGACGGTCCGATCCCGACTCCCGGCCTGACGAAGCAGTATCACACGTCAGGGAAATACGCGGCCTATAAAACACCGTACCCGCTGAGCGAAGAACTGTTTCTGGTTTCAATTCGAACAGGCAGCCAGAAACTCATCTTTCAGGGATCAGCTTACGATCCCACATTGGGCCACTTCAAACTCTACCTGATGGATATCCACGGCAATCGCGAGTTGATCCACGAAGGTGACAACAGCGTGCTCTATGCCCAGCCGGTCCGCTCGCGAGGGCGGCCGCGTCTATTGCCCGATCTGGCCGACATGCCCGGCCCGGAAAAGGACAACCCCACGATTCGACCTGGGGTATTCTTCTCGAACAATATCTTCGAGAACGCGCCGTCGGAAGTTCAAGAGCATGGCAGGTATCTGCGGGTTGTCGAAAGCATGCCGAAAAACTACTCGATCGGCATCCTTCACTCGGGCGGCAAGCCATTTGGCAGCGAGGGAGCGAACACTGCTTGGGGGTTCTGGGGCGAGACGTTCATGCGTGGTAAAACGCTGACGCCGACAACCGACGTCACTTGGGGCGACGCCACCGTTTACGGCGGTCCCGCGACCTCGATTTCCGGTCCGTTGTCGGTCAAGCAGGTGCATGGCACCGTTCCAATCCGCAAGGGCGGTTCGGTCAGTTTCAAGGTCCCGCCTTGTCGGATGCTCTATTTTCAGGTGCTCGACAAGCATTACCGCACGGTTCACACGATGCGGTCCTGGGTATCGGCCCGTCCCGGTGAGTACCGAGGGTGTACCGGCTGTCATAAGGGACATAACGCGTCCCCGGTCTTGCAGCCGGTCCTGGCGAAAATGGCCCCCGACAAAATCCAGCCTCCGCCGTGGGGCGTTCGCTCCTTGTCGTATGTGAAGGACATTCAACCGATTTTCGACCGCGCGTGTGCCGAATGTCACCAGGGCGACGGAGAGGCGATCGGCAAACTTAACTTGACGCTACGGCCCGATGAAATGGGCGAAAAACGCTGGGGCGGCGTTTTTGCCGAACCCTATTTGACGCTTCTGATGGGCAAGAATAACGATAATATCAGCAGCGTCTGTCCTTCCTTCGATGGAACAAGCGGTTACGTCGCCGTCCCGAGCACGGTCGCCACGCGTTACGATACCCTGCCACCGCTGACCTACCTGTCGCCGAAAAGCAGACTGATTGCCGAGGTGATGGACAAGAAGCGTTGTGGCAAGAGTCTGCCGCCGGAAGACCTGCGGATGCTGATCGCCTGGATCGATCTTTGGGTCTTGTACCGAAGCGACGAGGAGTGTCGCAAAATCGAGGACGCGCCCAGCGAGTGGTTCCCACTCTGGGGCTATCCGCCGAAAACCAAAACCGCCCCCTACGTTCGCACGGAGTATTCTCAAGACGAATACTCATGCCCGGAAGACCGGCTGCCCAAGAGCAAACGCTGACCCTACTCGCCCTAACTTCGCTGGGTGCCACTCAATGCCATCGCGCCTTCATGCTGCCGCAAGGCTGTAAGGTGCGGGGAGTCCCGGGGACAGTATACTTAATTATTTCAGCGGAGTTTCTTCGGGCCGGGTTTCTGGCGTCTTAGGACGCGGCCGAGCTTCTTTTCCAGGTGGGCGGGTGGCGCTGCTGAAGTGTGCCACTGGCTCCGCCAGTGCTTCCGTCGGAACTCGCCGGCAACGGCTCTTTCGGGTATTCCGTGGATTCGGCGGGAGACCCAGTAGCCGCACGGTCTGCCGATGTGTCATTTCTCCTTCCCCTGCCCATAAGCGATGGAACTCCAAAAACGCCCAAAGCACTGGCGGAGCCAGTGGCACTCGGCGGTTATCGCATTGCTGTCACGGCTCGCGGCTCGGAGGAGAGAGCCGCCCCGTCCTCGGGGCGGGTATTAGCGGGGCGTCGTAACTCGCGGCGAGGACGCCGCGGCTCTGCGCGCTAGAGCATACCCCCCGGGCGGCAGGTGAATTCACCATTCTGTTCTCAAGGATAACGCCGATTGCACCCTGTAATTGCTTCCCGCTGGAGTTTAGAATTGAAATTTGCCAAGAAAACGAGCTTTCACGGGTTTGTAACACGGAGAACTTGCGTATGTCGGAATTGCAGTTACCCCAGCGGATGAATGCGGCCGCCGTCTTTGTCGATTCGCACATCGGCCAGGGACGTGGCGACAAGGTGGCCATACTGTGTGGCGACGACCGGATCACCTACGGCGATCTGCACGAAAGCGTCAATCGGCTGGGCAACGCGATTCGGGAGTTGGGCGTGCGGATGGAGGAACGGGTGGCTATCTTGCTGCCCGACTCGCCCGAGTGGGCCTTCGCCTTCTTCGGGGCGATGAAGATCGGCGCCGTGGCCGTCCCCTTCAATACGATCCTAAAATCCAAGGACTACGAATACCTGCTGGCCGACAGCCGCGCCCGGGTGCTTGTCGTCCACGAATCGCTTTTGGATCGAATTGCCGATATCCGTGCAAACTTGCGCCACTTGGAGCACGTGGTGGTCGTGGGTACTGGGGCCGAGGGCCATTTGAGCTTGGCCCAAATCATGCAGAACGCATCGGCCGAATTGGAGCCGGCCGACACTTCCTGCGACGACGCCGCCTTCTGGCTGTACAGTTCCGGTACGACCGGTTTCCCCAAGGGGGCCATCCACCTGCACCACGACATGATTGTCGAGGCCGACCTCTACGCCGATAAGACGATCGGCCTGCTGGAATCGGATGTTTCCTTCTCGGTGGCGAAGTTGTTTTTCGCCTACGGGCTGGGTAACGGGCTTTACTTCCCGCTACGGATGGGTGCAACCACCGTGCTGCTGCCCGACCGCCCGACGCCGGACGCCGTGTTCGAACTGATCGATAAGTACCAGCCCACCGTCTTCTATAGCGTGCCCACCAGTTACGCCGCCATGCTGCACACGGCCGAGAAGACCGATCGGACCAACCTGGGTCGAGCGCGGATGTGTGTCTCGGCCGGCGAGCCGCTGCCCCGACACCTCTACGAGGAGTGGCTGGCCCGGTTTGGCGTCGAGGTATTCGACGGGATCGGCTCGACCGAAATCCTGCACATCTTCATCTCGAACCGGCCGGGCCACGTTAAGGCCGGCAGCACCGGTCAGGTCGTCGAGGGATACGAAGCCCGAATTGTCGACGACGAAGGCCGGGACCTTCCGCCCGGCCACGTGGGCACACTGCTGATCAAGGGCGAGAGCATCGCGGCCGGGTATTGGAACAGGCATGAACAGACCAAGCAGACCTTCCGCGGCGAGTGGATCAACACGCACGACAAGTTCATGGCCGACGAAGACGGCTACTACTGGTACGCCGGCCGCACCGACGACATGATCAAAGTGAGCGGTCAGGCGGTCTGGCCGACCGACGTGGAGGGCGTCCTGCAGCGGCACCCGGCCGTGCTGGAATGCGGCGTGGTGGGCGTTGCCGACGCCGACGGCCTGCTCAAGCCTCGCGCCTACGTGGTGCTCAAAGACAACTCCGAGCCCTCGCCGGAACTGGCAGCCGAACTGCAAACCTTCGTCAAGCAGAACACGGCCCCGCACAAGTATCCCCGCTCGGTAGTCTTCCTGCACGCGCTACCAAAGACGGCAACCGGCAAAATCAAGCGGTTCATGCTCCGTGAAATGGCGGCCGAGCAATCGCGAACCATGAACGTTAGTGAGTAGTGGGTAGTGGGTAGTTGATAGTTGATAGTTGATAGTGGGTAGAGGGTAGAGGGTAGAGGGTAGTTGATAGTGTCTGAACCGGAAACGCTCTTTGAAGGTAAGCTTTTCAACGTCGAGCGCCGTTTCCAGGAGACGGCGGACGGCGGGCGGCGGGTGCGCGACGTGATTCGCCATCCGGGTGCCGCGGTCATTCTGCCGATTCTAGACGACGGGCGGATCTGCCTGATCGAGAACTACCGTATCGCGGTCGACCAGACGCTCGTCGAACTGCCGGCCGGCACGCTGGAGCCGAACGAGGATCCGGCCGAAACGGCGCGGCGGGAACTGGCCGAGGAGACGGGCTATCGGGCCGGGGCCATCGAGCAGTTGGCCGTTTTCTACTCGTCGCCTGGGATACTCGACGAGCGGATGTATCTGTACGTCGCAAGCCACCTTCAGCCCGGCCCCACCGCGCTGGAGAAGGGTGAGATAATCACCCCGCTGTTGAAAACCTGGCCCGAAACACTCGACATGATCCGCCAGGGCATCATCAAGGACGCCAAGACCCTGGTAGGACTTCTCTATTACCAGACGTTCCGGCAGATCTAATTGCGGGTAACAGTTCACGGCGTGAAATACCGGCGTTTAGCCGCCGGGTGCCACTGGCGTCTCGCCAGTGCTGATTAGCCCGGAGCTTGTTCGTTGGTGTTCCCATCGCCCGTTCCGCGTACACTCGTTTGTGACCCCACATACGCTCAACGATCCCCTGTAACGGTAACGAACAAGCTCCGGCTTGTATTGCACTGGCGAAACGCCAGTGGCACCCATCACCGTGGCTGATACAGACCGCTAGCCCGTATTTCTCACCAACATCGTCACGAGAGGTCGTAAGTTCTGTCGTGGCAAGGAGTGCAAGCGATTCATCCGTAGGCGTATTGGTGAATACGTTAAGGATGAATCGTGCCGCACGACGAAGCCACGGCTGGACTTCCGGCCTCGCAGTAGATGGCTGGTGAGAAATGCGGGCTAGTACCGGCTCACTTGGTCATGTCCAGTGCGTCGTTGATCGTTCCTAGATAGAATCCGAATATCCGGAATATCAGGGCGATGATTATCATGGCAATTACGCCCCAGACGGCCAGCCCGGCCAGCATGGTCAGCGTGCCCAACGCGGTTTGAGCCCGTTGGGCGTACTGACGCGACAGAAGGTCCATCGATTCAGCCAGCTTGCCCGTCTGCTCGCCCACGTGGACCGAGTCGAGGAAATCGGTTGGGTAGGAGCCGGCCGCCGAGAAGGCGTCGTGGATCGAGTTGCCCGCCGAAATCTCGGCGTCGATTATGGCGATCTGATCCGCAAACCGGGCGTTCCGCGCGCTTCGCAGGCTCAGCCGCAATGCCCGGCGGACTTCCATCCCCGCGTCGAGCGTCAAGTTTAGTGTCCAGGCGAGTCGAGCAAGCGCCACGGTTTGAAGCGGGGGACCCAGCCAGGGAATCCGCAATACGAACCGTTGGATCGGTCGGGTCCAAACCAGCCCGCGACTGACCGCCCGAACGAAAAGGAAGAGCAGCGTGCCCACGACCGCCAGGAACGTCAGATAGATTGCCAACCCTTGGCCGCCGACCAGCCCCATCCCCAGGATGTCGATTGTGCTGCCCGTCATCTGGCCGATGAAGCCCATGATCCAGATCAGCAGCCCAACGACGCAGATGGCTATCACCAACTGTGCGACGGGCCAGGAGATGGCGGCCAGGAAGTTCCGTCGCAGCTTGAGACGCTCCTGGTAGTGATCGGCCAGTTGGGCGAACACCATGTCGAGGTGTCCGGTCTGTTCGCCCACCTCGGCCATTTCGCGAAATAGCAGTGGGAAGAAA
>Ga0075120_10002571_pt1 | contig 12993 bp, 11 predicted proteins | sample AntAceMetag02UKL_FD_69792 | JGI IMG/M metagenome (GOLD analysis project Ga0075120, IMG submission 69792) | Saline lake microbial communities from Ace Lake, Antarctica - Antarctic Ace Lake Metagenome 02UKL | ecosystem: Environmental > Aquatic > Non-marine Saline and Alkaline > Saline | place... | reverse complement strand
AATGAGCTATCACAGTATATTTATTACTACAATTATGAACGACCGCATCAGGGAATTAACGGAGATACCCCTGCCTCCTTTCTTAAAAAACTGTCAGCGAATTAGTTGACATCTACAATTCCCGCGAAAGCGGGAATCCAGGAGCAAACCGTATAAACGTTATTTATTTCATATCGTGTAATAAATCTCTCCAAGTTGGATTTTCTTTTTCAATTAACTCAATTTTCCATTGTCTATTCCACTTTTTTAATTGCTTCTCTCTAACAATAGCATCTTGTATATATTGATATTCCTCAAAATAAACTAATTTATCAATTTTATATTTAGCGGTAAAGCTATCAAGATTTTCCTTCAGCTTATGTTGAAAACTTCTATTAAATAAATTATTGGTTACGCCTATGTAAATTGTGCCATTTCTTTTATTAGCTAAGATGTAGACATAATAAATATGCTCTTTACTCATTTTTTTATATTCAATATTTCTACTGCTTTCTCCTACCTGCCTGCCGGCAGGCAGGGATCCCCAGTCCCTCCAATGTGGGCGGGCAGGCAAGCTGAGGATGACAAAAGGACGCTCCAGAGTGACAATTGCTATTACCCTTATTCTTCTGAGTCAACTGTGGAGGTAGCTGTTTCGCTTAAACCTTCATCAACACCTTTAACTTCACCTTCGTCATCAACGATGCTTTGTTCAATCGCTACATTAGCTTCAATTAATTTATCAATCGCACCCGTGTAATCCTCCTCTTCAAATAATTTTTCTGCTTCTTCAATTATTTTATCAGTTGTACTAGTGGCTACTCCTTGGATAATATCGTTATTATTTTCAATAACTACATTCACCTGTTCATTACTGCTTGGTTCTGATATTTGCATACCCTCTTCTGTCTTACCAATATCAGCTGAAAACATTTGGATATTTTCATCGTCTGTTTCAACGGATTGTCCACTACTATTAGCTGAGCTAATTTTTTCTAATCTACTTTTTACATTACTAATCTCTTTTTTGAAATTCTGAGAAAGCTTTTCTACTTTCTGATCAGTCTTACCGTTTTCACCTTCTGTTTCATTTAATACCTGTTTAATTTCACTAGCACGATTACCAGCAAATTCAATTCCTAATCTAGTTTTTTCAGTTTCATTGAAGGTCATTGCTTGCTGAGTTTTTTCACTAATAATTTTTGCTATATATAAAGAATCTCCTGGCTTAGCATCTCGGGATGCATAGACACTGGCAAAGCTACCACTCACAGCAACTGATAAAATTATAATAATCGCCCAAACTGGCTTAGCTAAATCCAATAGCATATTTCGAGAAATAAAACCTTGTCTGAAAGAAACCCAGAAAGATTGTTTTAGCTCTACTTCAATTCTGTTAGTAGAAATTTGGGTATACAAAATATCCCGACAACGATTTTTCCATTCACTGTCAGGCTTTATACTTTTTAAATTATTCAATTGTTCGATTAATTTTGAATCTTTCATTTTGCTTCATCTAAATTAACCAAGTCTTTTAACGCGTTAGTAGCTCGATGAATTAATACTCTCGTATTACCTTTTGATTTATCTAAAATTTTTGACATCTCGCCAATCGATAGTTCATCAACGTAACGCATTAATAACGCCTCTCGATATTCATCTTTAAGTTCTAATAATTTTTTTTCAAGTCTGGCTATATCAATCGACACATCTGCTTCTTTGAAAATATCTTGTCTTTCATCAACCACATCCAAACCTTTATCGAAAACAGAATCTTCTAATGACACACTTTGTTGAGAGCTAGTTTTTCTGTAATGATCAATGATTAAATTTCTAGCTATCTTGTAGAGTAAAGATTTCAACGTTTTACAATCCAGAAAATTACCGCCTTGTAAATAATTCCATGTTTTTAAAAACACTGCTGATGACAAATCTTCCGCGGTTTCTTTATTGCTAACTTTGAAATATATGAATCTATAAATATGATCAACATATAAATCATACGCCTCAATAAAAGCATCTCTATCATTCTTATCTATTCGTGAAAGTGATGTATTTTTTAAACTTACTTTACTCATTCTTTACTTGTTTAATTATACGAATTTTAGCTTGTTTTGTTACAGCAATAAATAAAATAGGCTGATGTATAATCAGGCTATTTTCAATATTTTTTGCTAATTTTGCTAATATTAAATAAAATTATAAATTCTTGCGGGATTCCACTCAGCAAGAGTAATGATAATTAAAACTATAATAACATAAGATAGGGCAAAAAGCAAATTTTATTTAGCTAAATATCATTTAATGTTAGTTAAAATTTTTATATCTTTAATTTATTCTATTTATTCTTTTTTGTTAATGTTAATATCTTTTTAAATGCATAATGCAAATATTCATCTGTATCCAATATATTCTCGCCAAAACAAAAGTCAAAAACACAATTTATTTCAGGGGTATTGAATTATTATTTTTTTTGTGTACAATGAATAGTACAAAAGAACTTTAGTCCATATCTGTTTGGACTAATAACTAAAATATAATGAATAATTAAAACTTTAGTCTACATTTTTCTAGACTAAAGCCAAGACTAATTAGCTTTAGTCTACATTTTTCTAGACTAAACTAGCTTAAAATGGACAATAAAAACTCTCAAAATAAAACATTTCCAGCTCCATCGTCTAATGTGGAGAGTAATAAGAGCGGGCAGGATCAAGAAAAAACGTTTTTTGAACCTGAAAATCCCATATGGCTTTCAGTGTCTGAATCAGCTAAAATCGGTGGAGTACAATCAAAAACAATCCGGCGTGCCATACAGTCAAGTTTAGTGAAGTATAAAATTGTTGGTAACCGTTATTTTATTGAATTATCCACAGTCTTTAAATTTTTATTATCAAAAACCAAGCTTAAAAATAAATTCATTAAATTTGGCCTAGGACAATACCTAGAACAGTTTTTCAAAAAAGACAAAGAATAATTTCTTATATATTTTTGCTCATTCCAAAGAAAGGGGGCTCAAAATGCAAGACAACAAACTTACTCTTGGATTTTTGATTATTGTAGCCATTGAAATTACGCTTGCATTATTTGAGTCTAAACGATTTACCGGAATATTCTTCGTAGGAGCTATGATTGTCACGATGATTGTTGGTAGCCCAACGGTTAACTTATTTTTTGTGCTGACAATTCAACTTCTAGCAATGATTGTAATCTTTACTGCTCTACTAGTTTTAATAGAAAAATACGGTAGAGATTAAAATGCGAGCAAACAAGAGAGCCATCGAAACTTGATGGCTCTTTTTATTTTGCTACTCTCCCCTATTTGCAAAACTTTAATATTGGTTGATATAATAAAAGCATGAACATATATTTAAAAAAATTTATTAAAAAAACAATTAAAAAGCCAGGTAAAGTACTGGACTTAGGGGCTGGGGATTTTTCTGATATTGCCTGTTTAAAACATCTAGGTTGGAAATGCGAGGGGGTAGATAAAAAAACAGGTTTTAATTTAGAAAAGTATTTTTTGTCAAAAAAACGCCCTTTTGATCTAGTCTTTTCAAATTATGTAATTCATAAAATAAAGAATAAAGAACAATTCGTTAAAATAATTTTTGATAATTTAAAAAAAGATGGATGGTTTTTTATTCATACTTTTAATAAAAAAAACAAAAGCAGTAAATCAGCTCTAGCAGAAGATTATTTGCAAAAACTATTATCTAAGCAAGGTTTTAAAAATATTAAAGAAAGAGTTTTTAGTTATTATGACGACGAAGAAGGTCATAAACATTGGCACAAAGTATTGGAAATAACCGGACAAAAATAAAAAAATATGAAATTAACAACAATTTAAAAATCACCAGGGAGTTTAGGGGTCGAACTAAGCGCCCGTTTCCCTTACTGTCATTCCCGCCCGCCTTGCCTCTGCGAGGAACGAGTAGGCAGGCGCACCCCTCTGTCATTCCCGCGTAGGCGGGAATCCAAGAGTAAACCGCAAAACCAACAATATTCAAACATCTATATTTAAATTTTAGTTTAGTTATGGTAGAGTCTCTCGCAGAGGACTCTACCGATAGTCCAAATTATTATTTTAAGAGACCGAGTCCCTATGTTTTAGAGACTCGGTCTCTTTTCTTCTCTGAAAAACGCACAATCTAAAGAACTAACCTCTTGGAAGTCTTTGACTTCCAAGAGGTATATTTTATTTGCAAAACCTTGATATTGGTTGGTATAATAAATTATAGAGTAGTAAATTTTAAATAAAAAAATTATCTACGTCTAGTCAGGTAAAATTTAGTTTTAGTTGTGGCAGAGTCTCTCGCAGAGGACTCTGCCGATAGCCCAATTTTATTAACAAAACAATAAAACACTATGGCAGTCAGGCATAAATCAACTTTTGTTGCCAATGAAATTTATTATATTACATTTACAATTTAGTTGTGGCAGAGTCTCTCGCAGAGGACTCTGCCGGTAGCCCAAATTTATTAACAAAACAATAAAACACTATGGCAGTCAGGCATAAATCAACTTTTGTTGCCAATGAAATTTATTATATTACATTTACAATAGTAGACTGGCAAAATATTTTTATAACTGATAAATATCGCCAACTAATATACAAATGGTTCGACTACAATAAAAATGAATATAATAATAAAATATATGGTTATGTTATTATGCCTAACCATATACATATATTAATATATATCAGCGATAAATCACCCGATTTATCAAAACTAATACAAAATGCAAAGAGGTTTATGGCTTATGCCATCGTAAGCTATTTAAAAACCGACAAAAGAGTATCTTTGTTAAAAAAATTCAAAATCAACCCCAATCCCAAAAATGCTAAATACAAAATATTTAAAAGCAGATATGATTCTTTATTAATTCAAACACAAAAAATGTTTTTACAAAAGTTAAATTACATTCACAACAATCCCTGCCAACCTAAATGGAATCTTGCCAACAAGCCAGAGGGATATAAGTATTCTAGCGCGAGAAACTATATTTTTGGCAACGGCTACTACGAAATAAACATAATTGATTTCTAAATATCGGCAGAGTCCGCCAAAAGCGAGACTCTGCCACAACGCATACTGGCGGAGTTTTAGTCACGGCAGAGTCTCTCGCAGAGGACTCTGCCGATAGTCTAAATTATTAAATAAAACACTATTCGCTTGCCCGCCGAATTTTAGTGGCAGACAGATTTGTTACTTGGCGCCTGTCCGCCTATACTGGCGGAGTTACCTACCTCGCCATTCCGACAGGCAAGACGGGCAAAAAGTAAGCCCAAGTGGCAGCGCTTTTATAACTAACAGCAAAACATAAATTTCTATAAATATTTTAATATTTCATATAATAAAAACTAAATCCCGAGTACTCGGGATTTAGTCGCGGCAGAGTCTCTCGCAGAGGACTCTGCCGATAGTCTAAATTATTATTTTAAAAGACCGAGCCCCCCCCCATACCATGGAGACTCGGTCTCTTTTTCATATAATAAAAACTCCGTCCCGAATACTCGGGACGGAGTTTTCGCATTGACTAACTAATCAATTTAGAGTAATGAATCTTTAGTAGCTTTAGCTACTCTGAATTTAACTACAGTTTTGGCTGGAATACTAATCTGTTCACCAGTGGCTGGGTTTCTTCCCATTCTAGCTGCTCGATTAACCTTTACTAATTTACCGATTCCTTGGAAAGCAAACTCTCCGTTGTTTTTCACTTCTTTTAAAGCTAACTCAGTTAATTTCTCCATGAAATTAGCTACGTCCTTTTTTGCCATGCCAGTTTCCGCTGCTAAAGCGTCTAGCATTTGAGATTTTGTCATCTTTGCCATAGTTTTGTGTCCGTTAAAAACGGATATTATTTAAAGATTAATTATTGAGATATCCCCAATCTCTTTACCATTATACAGTAATAACTAACAAAAAGCCAATAAAATCAAGGGTTTTATTCTGGTGAATAAATAAAAACAGCAATGGATCTGTATTTATTACTATTTTTATCTAATATTAGCCATTTTTTATAACTAATTTTTCTTCTCAATTTTATCTTTTATTTCATTAAAAAACTTGTCCTTACTGATTTCTCTAATCTTTTCACTGCCTCTGTCGCGTATTTGTAATTTATCAGAACTTGCTTCTTTATCCCCTATTACTAACATGTATGGTGTCTTTTCAGCGATTGCTTTGCGAATTTTATTACCAACAGTTTCATCAGAGCTATCAACTTCAATCCTAATGTCTTCTTTTTTAAATTCTTCTGCCAATTCTTGACAATGCTTATTATGTTTTTCGCTAACAGCAATAATTTTTACTTGAACTGGCGATAACCAAATAGGAAAAGCACCAGCAAAATGCTCAATCAAAACTCCCATAAACCTTTCAAGTGCACCGTAAACTGTACGATGAATCATAACTGGCTGTTTTTCTTTACCGTCCTGAGCAGTATAACTTAATTTAAATCTTTCTGGCATAGTAAAATCAAGCTGAATAGTACCACACTGCCAAGTTCTTCCGATAGCATCTTTAATGTGAAAATCAATTTTAGGTCCATAAAAAGCCCCGTCACCTGGATTTATTTTATATTTACCACCAATTTCTTCTAGAGCACTTTGTAAGGCCTTCTCTGCTGTTTGCCACATTTCTTCAGAACCCATGGAGTTATCAGGCTTAGTGGATAGCTCCATGTCGTATCCTAAGCCATAAACTTTATACATTCTATCAATTAACTTAATGACTTTTATTACTTCTTCTTTTATTTGATCTTCTAAACAATAAATATGCGCATCATCTTGATGGAACATTCTAACGCGTAAAAGGCCATTTAAAACGCCTGATAATTCATGACGATGAACTAAACCTATCTCGGCCATTTTCATTGGAAATTCACGATAACTGTGCGGGCTAGATTTATAAATTAAAATTCCACCAGGACAATTCATTGGTTTTATAGCATAATCAACTTTATCTATTTCTGTAAAATACATATTGTCTTTGTAATGATCCCAATGTCCACTTTGCTCCCATAATGCTTTATTTAAGATTAACGGAGTTTTAATTTCTTGATAACCATCTTTTTCGTGTTCTTCTTTCCAATATTTTATCATTTCATTCCAAACTGTCATGCCCTTAGGATGAAAAAATGGAAAACCAGGACCTTCTTCATGCATAGAAAATAATCCAAGCTCTTTACCTATTTTTCTATGGTCTCTTCTTTCTGCTTCTTTCTTCATCTCTAAATACTCATCCAGTTCTTTCTTTGAAGCAAAACCTACACCATAAATTCTAGTTAACATTTCATTTTTTTCATCACCTCGCCAATAAGCACCAGCTATTTTAGTTAGCTTAAAAGCGTCAACCTTAATCTTTCCGCTTGACTCAACATGAGGTCCTCGACACAAATCCTCAAAATCTCCCATTTGATAATAACTAACTTTTGTTTCCTTTTCCTTTTTGAGGTCTTTTATTAATTCTTCTTTGTAATTTTGTCCATTTTTCTTTTCTTTTTTTATTGCTTCAGCAATTGGCATTTCTGATTTTTCAAATTTTACATTCTGTTTAATGATATGCTTCATTTTTTTCTCAACTTTAGTCAAATCGTCTTCACTAATCTTTTCTTTATTAAAATCAAAATCATAATAAAAACCATTTTCAATGGCTGGTCCAATAGCAAATTTTACATTAGGCCATAATTCTTTAACTGCCGCCGCCATAATATGCGACAAGGAGTGACGTATTATTTCTGGATTGTTTTCTTGTTTATTCATATTTTTATATATTTATTAATAAAAAACTCCGTCTCAATACACAACATAGATTATGTATCGGGACGGAGCTTCTACTCCGCGGTTCCACCCGAATTCCCCGTCACGGTGGGGCGCTTCGTTTGTTTTGGCTTAGTTCCGAGAACTCGGAATCCCATATTTTGAGACTGTAGTTGGTAGCTACAACAATCACCCATAGATAATTACATTATAAGACCATTCTGCAAAAAGTCAATTCTGTTATTTTTTTATTTCAACTTTTATACGATCAACTAGGTTTGGTACTTTTTGTACAAAAGATGGAAAAAATTTAATTTCAAAACCAGCAATCTCTGGCAAACTATTTAAATATTCATTTAATTGTGCTTCCGTCAAACCAACCAAATTCGCTCGACTAACTACGCCTGCTTCATCCTTAAGTATCATTTTGGCCATTATGTCTGCTTTAATATTTGCTGTTAAATTCTTTGTGTCGTAACTCAATAAATCATAGGTAATATCATCAGCTATTAAATCAATAATTTCTTTGTCGTCAGGCAAAGCTAAAGCAAGTTTTTGATTCGCCTTTTCAATAACATTTTCATTTCCAAAAGCAACAACAATAACTTTGGTTGTCATTTTTAAATTAAACGATGATTTTTCTTCACCAACCTTGCCGTCTAATTCCTGGGTAATTGAATTATTATCAATTTCATACAATGCCTGCCCGTAATTCTTATAGGCATCACCAATGTCATTTTTTGTTTTTGCTAATAAACTCGCTTTTAAATCTTTTACTGCTGAATCAATATCTTTTTGTTGAATTGTAATTTTTGCTTTTTCACTGTAAGTCATTTTAATTTCACTCTGACCATAAATTTTATCTTGCAAACCTGCCCATAGACCTGGAATTGTAAATCTACCTGGCTCAATTGCCATTTCTGGACTTGGCTCATCAGCGTAAACTTCAACTTCAACTTCTCCGCCAGCTGGTATATTTACAGTATTTTTTAGCCTAAATAACTTACCATCAGAACTAAGTAAACGAGTTGTTGCTACTAATGGCTGATTTTTATTATAAGTATTTGTAATTTTAACTGTTCCAACAACCTCTTCACCTAAGACTTCTCTACCTGTGGCTTGAAATTCTTTTGCTAAACTAACTTCAACTTGTTTAATTGAACCAATTACATCTTTCTTGCTAGCTAATTTTTCTTGACTTTGATCATAGATATCAAATTTAATTGAATCACTGATTCTTTCCTGGTTTGGTATCAAAACAATTGACACTTTAGCGAAAGAAAAATAGAAAACAAGCACAACTAAAGCAATTGTTAACACCAAAAAACTAATTGCTATTTTTCGATAAATACCAAAAGAACTAGTCTTCTTTTGTTTATTATTATTTTTTACAGGTTCTTTTTCTATACTTTCCTGAAAAGGTGTCAAAATATCTAACTTCTTATTTACTATTACTTTAGCTTTAGTTTTCCATGTAGTTTTATTTCTTGGTTTTTTTGCTTGTTTAACTTCAGCCATATTTTTAGTTTATTTACAATTTAATATATCTTATTTTACCAATTTTTAAACATTATGTCCAATTAAGCCTTCAATCGAATCAATAAGCTCTGAATTGCGATTAACGCCCAATTCAGTCTCAATTGTATTTATTCTACCCTCAGCAGATTTTATTTTAAAATAAACTTTAGCACCACCAGCGTTAGCTTCCAATAATTTTTTTAACTTAGCCATTGTCTCACCTGATGTTTTGTCTGAAATAGAAACATATAGATCATTGCCTTGCCAAATAGCACTTTTTGTTAATTCTGGCTCAATAACTTTTTGTTTTGCTGAATTAAAACGTCTATAATTAAAATTTCCATTACCACCATTACCATTGAAACCATTACTCATACTATTAGTAAAATCACGTATAAGTTCACCAGCTTTTTCTAAATTTAATTCTTTTGCTCTATTGCAAAGTAATTTAATATCTTGATCCTTGTCTGATAATTTACCTCGACAAATAACTACTTTCCCCTCCTGCCAAATTGATGGTGTTTCTTTTAATAAACTAGGAAAAACTAAAAGTTCCAAACTGCCACCTAAATCTTCAATTTTTACAAACAGCATAGCTTCACTTGATCTAGTTATAATCTTTTGAATTTTTACTACTACACCAACAACATCAACCTGAGGATCTTTCATATGCTGAGGCAAACTAATGATAGATGAAACTTTTTCAGTTAGGTATGGCCGATAATTAGTCATTGGATGCTCTGTGATGTAAAGTCCAAGAAGATCTTTCTCCCAGGCCAATATTTCTGCCTGAGTGGCTGGCAAAGCTTTTTCTAGTTTGATTCTGTTATTAGCACTCAAAGTTGGTGCTGAAGCAAACAAACTGGTTTGTCCACTATTTTTGGATTGTGTTATTTCACGATTATAATTTAACAAATTTTCCATATTACCTAGAAGTTCTCCGCGATCACTAAACTGATCTAACCCGCCACATTTAATTAGACTTTCTAAAGATTTTTTATTTAAATCCTTGTCTTGCACTCTTTCTAGAAAGTCACCAATATCTTTATACGGACCATTAGCTTTTCTCTCTCTGATAATTTCTTCAGCAATATGGTCACCGATATTTTTGATTGCTTTTAATCCAAAACGAATAGTCGTTGATATTTCATCTTTATCAATTGTTTTATTTTTTTCAGTACCAGAGGTGATTACCGTGAAAGACTCAAAGGACTGATTAATGTTCGGCGGCAAAACATCAATTTTCATATTTCGACATTCTTCAATTTCAATGGCTATTCTATCCATATTCTGTTGATCAGCCGTCAATAAAGCTGCCATAAACTCTGTTGGCCAATGAGCCTTAAGATAAGCTGTTTGGTAGCCAATCAAAGCATAACAGGCAGCATGGCTACGATTAAAACCGTAACCGGCAAAAGGCTCAATAAATGAAAAAATCTTTTCTGCCAATTGACTAGGGATACTATTCTTTACACAACCATCAATAAACTTTTCTTTTTGCTCAGCTAATAATTCCGCAATCTTTTTACCCATGGCTTTACGCAAAACATCAGCTTCGGACATAGTGAAACCAGCTAAATCTCTAGCCATTTGCATTACCTGTTCTTGATAAATTGCTACACCAGAAGTCTTTTTTAAAATCGGTTCTAATTTTGGATGTAAATAAACTAATTTTTTCTTACCATGTTTACCTGAGATATAATCTGGTATCCATTCCATCGGTCCTGGTCGATATAGAGCAACCATAGCAATAATATCTTCAAATTCAGTTGGTTTTAACTCTTTTAAATAGCGTTTCATACCGCTTGATTCAAATTGAAATACACCTGTTGTTCCACCATCCTGAAACAATTTATAGGTTGCTTTATCGTCCATTGATATTTTTTCAATATCTACTTCGATTCCTCGTGTATTTTTGGTAATCTTTATGGCCGATTCAATAATCGTTAAGTTTTTCAAACCTAGAAAATCCATTTTAAGAAGCCCCAAATCTTCGATTGGATGTAGTGAATACTGAGATACAATTGACCTGTCAGATGAAGAGGCATATTGACGAGGCATATAGTTGTCCATTGATTCCTTGGTGATAACCACTCCGCAGGCATGGGTTGACGCATGACGAGCTACTCCTTCTAATCTCTTAGCATAATCAATAATCTGACGCGCCCCATCTTCTTTTTGATAAGCTTCTTTTAATTCAGATACTGCTTTCAATGCTTGATCAATTTTAGAAAACATTGGAATCATTTTGGCTAATCGATCGCAATAATCATAAGGATAACCCAAAACTCGTCCAACATCACGAATCGCCGCTCGAGCAGCCATAGTACCAAAAGTAATAATCTGTGCGACATGATCTTTGCCATATTTATTCTCAACATAACGAATTACTTCATCTCGTCTAATATCAGCAAAATCCATATCAATATCAGGCATTGAGATTCTATCAGGATTCAAAAAACGCTCAAATAACAAATCGTATTCAAGCGGGTCTAAGTTGGTAATACCAGTCAAATAACAAACTAGAGAACCAGCAGCTGAACCACGTCCTGGTCCAACAACAATTTTTTGCTCTTTTGCCCAGTTAACAAAATCAGCTACGATTAAAAAATATGATGGCCAGCCCATTTTTTTAATAACCGATAACTCATAATCCATTCTCTCTTTAATTTCTGTCTCAACTTGATCATAATTTTTATTATATCTCTTAATCAAACCTTGCCTACATTGTTCTAACAAATAACTATCTTCGTTGTATTCTTTTGGTACTTCAAAGTAAGGCAATTGAATTTTTCCTAATTCTAATTCAAAATTACATTTTTCAGCGATTTTTACTGTGTTGGAAATTGCTTCTGGCGTATCTTTGAAAACCTCTACCATATCTTTGGCTGTACGTAATGAAAAATCATCTCCCAACATAATCATCCTGTCTCTGTCTTCTTTTTTCTTTTTTGTTTGAAGACAAAGCAAAACATCCTGTGGCTCATCGTCGTCTTGATTTAAATAATGAGAATCGTTTGTTGCCACTAATGGAATATTTAATTCCTTAGCTAAGGTGATAATATGTTTGTTTACTAAAAACTGATCTTGATTGTTGGCATGATGTTGTAATTCCAAATAAAAATTTTCTTTACCAAATAATTCTCGATATTCAATTGCTCTTTTTTTTGCCTTGTCTAGCTTCCCTGCTAATATCAATTTCGGTATTTCACCAGATAAACAAGCCGAGCAAGCAATTAATCCGTCTTTATATTTTTGTAAAACTTCCCAATCAATTCTTGGTTTATAATAAAAACCTTCCAAATGAGCAATCGTCGTCATTTTTATTAAATTTTTGTAGCCTTGTTCATTCTTAGTTAAAAGCAAAAGATGATAATTTTTTTCATCGCTTTTAACATTTTTATTCAAACGCGAACCAGATGCCATATAAACCTCAACCCCAATAATTGGTTTGATGCCGGCTTGTTTACATTTTTGATAAAACTCAACCACGCCATACATAACACCATGGTCAGTTAAGGCTAAACTTTTAAAACCCATTTTCTTAGCTTTTTCTACTAGTTCATCAACTCTAGTTAAACCGTCAAGCAAAGAATAATGGCTATGGACATGAAGGTGAACAAATTCCATACGTTATAAGTATTTAAATAGACAGGGGTCTACCATTAAACAAACGACAAACCCCTTGAAAGATAATGATTTACTAAAGTTATAATATAATATTTTACCCCCTA
>Ga0075120_10002569_pt1 | contig 12998 bp, 14 predicted proteins | sample AntAceMetag02UKL_FD_69792 | JGI IMG/M metagenome (GOLD analysis project Ga0075120, IMG submission 69792) | Saline lake microbial communities from Ace Lake, Antarctica - Antarctic Ace Lake Metagenome 02UKL | ecosystem: Environmental > Aquatic > Non-marine Saline and Alkaline > Saline | place... | reverse complement strand
GCCTTAGTTTTGATATTTTTCCCATTCTCATCATTTGCAATTTCTGTAGCCTTTGGATGTTTATTATATTTTTTATATCCATACGATTCTATACTAATAAACAACAGGATTGTTATGAAGTTCAGTATGCTGGGTACATTTTCTTTTAGTGTTTATCTGATGCATGTTCCACTTTGGCCATTTGTCGGAATTTTTACAAGAAATTTTCTTCCCATATCTGACATAATCAATATTCCTCTTGTACTTATACCAATAGTTTTTGTTGTATCATATATGTGGTATTTGTTTTTTGAAAAACCATCATCACTGTCAGCAGTATTTGAAACATTAAAACATCCTTGGATGACAATTAGTACTGGGGTTTTTAATTTTTCAGGTTATGAATTAGAGAAGCGGTGAAACGTGTCCACAAAAATTCTTCATTTCATTGATAGTGGTGGGTTGTATGGAGCAGAAAGTGTCATACTCAATCTTTCGCGGGAAATGCAAACAGATGATACGTATACTCCTGTTGTTGGTTGTATAGTATCACATCCTGATGAGATAAGTGATTTATACGACAAAACTATTGAGTTCGGAGTGGATGCCCTAAAATTAGTGATCCGGAATTCCTTTCTATTCGTGGATATCCCAAGAGCTGCAAGGCGGTTAAAAAAAAATGGTATTTCGCTGATTCATTCACATGGCTACAAACCGTCTGTCTTTGGTTTTCTTATCCGGTTGGCAACCGGTATTCCCATTATAGCGACGTGTCACCTCTGGTTTTTGCAGGAAAAAATACCCGTGAAAATGCGAGTAATGATAATGCTTGAGTTACTATCCTACAGATTATTTTCTACCATTGTGGCTGTTTCCAGAGCAATTAAAGTAATTCTTGTGGAGCATGGCGTAGCTGAAAATAAGATTGAAATGATTAAAAATGGTATTGTGCTCAGTGATTACTCATCGCTCTCTGACAAAATCGTTGATCAGTTAAGGAAAGATCTTCAGCTTAAGCATGGAGAATTTTGTTTTTTAAATGTGGCAAGATTGACTCATCAAAAAGCACAATGTCATATTGTTAGTGTTGCACGTATGCTCAAAGAGGCCGGAGAGAAAGTGAAATTTTTTATCGTTGGTGAAGGACCATTGAGGGATGATCTTCAACAGCAAATCATAGATAATGGTGTGCAGGATTGCGTTCGTTTGCTTGGTTTCCGCCAGGATGTGAATGATTTGTTACAGGTGGCTGACGTTTTTATATTGCCGTCGATAGATGAAGGTATGCCAATGGCGTTGTTAGAAGCGGTAGCCAGTAAAACTCCTATTTTGGCAACTCCTGTTGGGGATATCACAAAACTAATCCAAGATGGTCGTAGTGGAGTTATTGTTAAAGTGGATGATATTGACGACCTGTTTGATGGCGCTTTACGTCTGATATCTTCTGCTGAATTACGTCAAAGCTGTGCAGAGTTTGCCTGGGAGAAGATGCATAAGGAGTATTCCAGTCTGGCAATGTATCGATCGTATATTGAAATATATGATGGTATTTTGGGATGTGGATAATTTGTATAATGTATGGAGTAACTGCATGATCAGATCAAGGATAAATCGATTGTATAACAGGTTGATGCAAAAAAATGCTAACCTTCTTTTTCGTGCTATTCTTCATACAAATCCTGTCCAGACGAATCCCAACGCTGAAACTATCGTTTATTGTGCTCTCGATCGTACAAGCTGCAGGCAATATATTGCTGCCATTAAGTCAATGCTCAGGTTTCATGATGATTTTGTAATTGTAGCACAGAGTGATGGAAGTTTGGATAAAAAATGTATAACAGAAATAAAGGAACAAATTCATGGAGCCATTGTTTTTGACTCGGACTCTATGTTTGAGAACATAAGGAATAAAGCCCAATCAGCTTTTTGGAAAGTCGCACCTGCACAGGAAGACTATTATCTTTATACGCCTGTAAAAATAACCTACCTCAAGTTTTTTAATGTTATTTTTCGTTTCAGTGGCAAGAAGGTAATAATAATTGATTCTGATTTATTGTTTTTGAAGCGCCCAGAATTCATTATTCAGTGGACAATTAATCAATATGGAAATGATTTTTATAGCGAAGGCAGTAATGCCAGGTCAAAAGACTTTCATGCGATTGGATTTAATTTTGCCAATCTTGACGTGGCCAATTTTAGTTCTGGTACAATTGGTGTCGGTGGCACAGTCAGTCAGGAAGAATTGATAGATATATTGTCAAGAATCAGGAAATATGACCCTTCTCTTTTCCATGCCTGGGAAATTGAACAGGCCTTATGGGCGATTGTCATGGCGCAAAGGGAAAACCCTGTAAATCTTGATGCCTTACAGGATATGTTTGTTGGCAGTGGTTGGCGGTCATACAAAGAATTGCAACACAAAGCTGTGATAGCACATTTTGCAGGGGCGGTCAGGTATAATAATTTCAAATACTTGCGTTGTTTTAGAGATATTTTGTCAGAATTGAATCAGTATGTTTCTTAAAGGCATTTAATGGATATTATGAATCGAGACCAGGAAAAACTAACCCCTGCTTTTTCTCTTTTCCTGTTTTATGTCGTGGTTTGGTGGCTCCAGCTTGGAGAGCGACTCGGAGATCGTTTTGGTACAGATATTCGTCTTGAAGCTGTAGTCGCTTTATGTTTGCTGGTTATAATTTTTTTTGATTCATTTAGGAAAAAGACCGAGGAAAAAGCCGGTCTCGCTCCATATGTACTGGCATTATTTAGCGTAATGTTGCTACAAGTTATTTTTGCCTGGAATGTTGACCGGGCGTGGTACGTTTTTACTGAGCGTGTATTAAAATACGCTGCCTTTGGACTTTTTACTGCTCATTTTGTACGAACTCCGAAGCAGTTTCGTTGGTTTATTTTTATCTGGATGATAGCTTGCTGGAAAGGGACTCTTGAAGGAGTGATCGGTGGAATAACTGGTTCTCTGGTTTGGGAAAATCAAGGAATTCCTCGCCTGCACGGCAATGGGCTTTGGTCGCACCCCAACTCATTTTCACAATTTGCAATTGGGGTAATTCCCTTTTGTTTTTACCTTTTTCCTGTAGTAAAAAGAAAATGGCTTAAAATGGGGTTTCTTACTCTTTTTTGTTTTTCTACGTATGTCATAATCTTTACAGGTTCACGTACTGGTTATTTGGGTTATTTGATAATGATTGTTTTATTTTTTTTTCAATCCCCCAAGAAGGTTCGTACTGTTATTTTGGTTACGTCTTTAGTGATGATACCTATCTTTTTTGCTTTCATGCCTCAGAACTATCAAGAACGTTTCATGTCCTCTTTTACTGGAAAAGAAAAAGAAGGCGCTTCAAAGCAAGCAAGATTGACATTATATCGGGAAGGTTGGTTTGTTTTTACACATCATCCATTTGGTGTCGGAATTGGAAATTACCCGGAAGCAGGTATGAAGTATTTTGGATATAAGCAAGAGCAGCATTGTCTTTATACAGAGGTGCTTACCGAGTTAGGTATTCAAGGTTTTGCAGTATTTATGGTCCTGCTATGGAAGATATATTCAGTTTTGCAAGGTTTAAAGATAAAATTAATTAGATTGATAGCTATTGTGGGGGCAAAGGATAACATTAATTTCTCTTTGAGGGATGACATTAAGTTTATTTATGCGGTAATCCAGTCAACGTTGGTTTATTTTCTACTGCGCCTGTTTCTTGATATTTTCGGTATGGATCTTTATTCGATAACATGGTGGTTTGTAATTGGCATTGCTTCATCTGTCTATTTTATAATTGCTAATGTTTATATTTCTATTGTAAAGGAGTAACTTGTGTGTGGCTTTGTATGCATTTTTGATTTTAATTCAGGCATTAACCCTGAGGATTTATTGAGGATTGGGAATGGAGATGTTTTAGCCCACCGTGGTCCGGATGATTTTGGCTCTTACTTTGATTCGAATGTTGTTCTGGTGCATAGACGTCTTAGTATCATTGATGTTACCGGGGGAAAACAACCAGTATTTAATGAGGCAAAAACCTGTGTAGTTGTTTTTAATGGAGAGATATATAATTATAAAGAGCTACAAGGCCAATTAATTCAAAAAGGACATATTTTTAAGACAAGCAGTGACACTGAAGTGATAATTCATGCCTATGAGCAATGGGGCGAGGGCTGCATTGATTATTTTAGAGGTATGTTTTCCTTTGTGATTTGGGACATCCTGAAAAAAAAAATATTTGCAGTTCGTGATCGCCTGGGGATTAAGCCACTATTTTATGCGCAACTTGATGGCAGGTTGGTTCTTTCTTCTGAAATAAAGGGGATATTGGAGTATAGTAATGTATCTCGCAAAATAAATCACGATGCTGTAGCTGCGTATTTTTCGTTATCTTATATCCCCGCACCGCTGACTATTTTTAAGCATATCAAAAAACTTCCTGCAGGATATTCCCTTAACGCAACAAGTGGTATGGTGGTTAAAATAAGAAAATATTGGGATGTTTTTTTTAAACCAGACTATGGAAAGCCGCTGAAATATTTTGAGGATAAGTTAGTAGAGCACTTTTGGGAGGCTACGAAATTACGCCTTGTTAGCGATGTTCCAGTGGGGGCATTTCTTAGTGGTGGCGTTGATTCAGGCATGGTGGTCGCGGCAATGAGTGCGGCAGCAGATGACCCCGTTCGAACATTCAGTATGGGGTTTGGGGGGAAAATTGGGGGTTATTTGGATGAAAGAGAATTAGCTCGTCTTGTTGCGAATCGTTACAGAACACATCACCATGAGTTGGAGGCTGCTCCAAATGTAACTGATATTCTGGCAGATATAGTAAGAGCTTTTGATGAACCCTTTGCAGATGATACCATGATCCCTTCTTATTACTTATATAAGGCTGCTCGACAAGAGGTTAAGGTTTGTTTGTCTGGCTTAGGGGGGGATGAGCTTTTTGGGGGGTACGAGAGATATTTGGGTTTCAAATTAAGTCGTTTGTATAATGCCATAATACCTAAATCTTTTAGTCGATTTTTAGTACCTGTTGTTGATATGGTGCCTGAGCGTGCTGATGGACATTATACTGTTAACCATTTGAAGAGATTTGTGAGGTCTGCTTCGTTATCCGGGAAGGAGAGGTATTGGGGTTTTATTAGTACAGTTGATAGCCTAAAAAATTCTGAAATATTTGCAGAGAAGAATGAGTTTGAGGAAGGTTTTAGAAATTGTCGCCAAATGTTATTTGATTATTATGATTCTGATAATGCTAAAGATCCCCTTGATAAGGTTTTTTATTGTGACCTTAAAACATATCTCCCAGAAGATGTGTTGGCTTGTACAGATCGCATGAGTATGATGCATTCTCTTGAGGTTCGTGTTCCTTTTGTTGATCATAAACTTGTTGAATTTAGTACAACAATACCAAATAGTATGAAAATAAAAATGCTGGAAAAAAAATTTATTTTTAAAAAAATTGCAAAGAATTATTTGCCGAAATCAATTTTTAATCATAGAAAACAAGGTTTTTCATCGCCTATGACACAGTGGATCCGTAATGATTTACGTGATTATATCAATGATACGCTTGTCTGTCATTCTGTCCGTGATGCAGGTATATTCAATGTTGATTATGTTGAAACGATTATTAAGAGTCATAATGAAAGACGGGAAACTCACGATAAATTGATTTGGGCACTAATTGTTTTTCAGTCATGGTATAATATGTATGCGAAATAGTGGTTTTGATTTTTCAATAATAATACCGACATACAATTCAGGTAAATACATTTACGATTGTTTGATGTCACTGGACTCTTTTGAATATGATAAAGATAGATATGAAATAATTGTTGTTGATGGCGGATCATCGGATGAAACTTTAGAGATTGTCAACTCATTTACGGCGATCAAAGTTATTCATTCTGAAAATATCAGCATTTCAAATAGTCGAAATTTGGCGGTGTTAAAATCTGTAGGACAGCACCTTGTCTTTGTCGATTCTGATTGTGTGGTTGATAAACATTTATTAATTAAGGCTGAGAAATTTCTTAAGTCATTTGCGTGTTATGGTTCCTTTTATAAAGTAGCTGATCATCATAGCTGGATTGCAAAAGCATGGTCGATTGTAGAGCGGAAATCAGATGGGATTGTCCAATGGCTTCCGGGAGGTACTTTAGCAACATCAAGAAAAATTTTTGATGAAGTTCATGGTTTTGATGAATTTTTGCAAACCGAAGAGGATGAGGATTTTTGTCGTCGAGTACGGCTCATTGGGGGAATAATTTACAATGATTTGTCTGTTGCATCTGTTCATTTAGGGCAGGCCAATTCGATCCAGACCTTTTGGAACAAAGAATCGTGGAGAGGAAAGTCGCTGATAAAGCCAATTCGTTTTTATTGCGCCAATGGAATGCCAATATTTGATCTTATGGTTTGCGGATATTTTTTGCTGATTATAGCCACCTTTTTTGTTGTGATTTTTTATGCGAAGGTCTTGATGATTGCAATATTATTTTTGCTGCTATTCCCCTTAATTCTTGCGGTGAGAGTAACTATGAGAAGGAGAAATTGTAATATGTTAGCTCATATTTATATTTTATATGCAATATTCTTATTGGCAAGGTGTTGGTCTATAATAAAAATTAATCAATTAAAGAAAATTGTTTCGTAGAGTTGTTTTTTCTGCAATAATTATTTTATGATCACTTTGAACTGTTTACACTACAAGCCTTTATTTTGACTGGAGGGTGCTTATTTTTTAGGAGGTATTTATAATGACTTTTCTGTTACGCAACCTATTCTATTCTTTTGAAATTATGGCCGTTATCATATACTGTTCAATTGCTTTTGCTTTTCCTGTTGTAAACAATATTTCAGGAATAGTATCACATAACAATTCAATAATGATATCAGGTGATGATTTTTCTTTAAAACCAAATGCAGTTCCCGTTGTTTGGGATAATCTTGAAGATGGATCATGCGATACTTCTGCGACAGTAGGAACATGGGCAAGCGTGAATGATTTAGGAATTACTACATCAAATCAACGGCATAGCAGCAGTCTTTATAATGCGGGGCTTAATTTTACTTCAGAAGCATGGGGAAATTTCACAGGGGGGACTGACTCGGCAAAGTGGTACGTCCAATACTGGTTCTATCTCGCATCTGACTTTGATTTTTCTTCCGATATCAATAATAATCTTGGGAATATAAAAATATTTAGATTGTGGTCAACTGGAAATACATCCAATAATTTACGAGTGCAATTGCTAAGCAGGCACACTTCTGATTTGGTAGTTGAAGCAGTTGATACTGCTCATGGTGGTTATGGAGTAGGATGGACACCCGTAAACACATCTTATAACACAATCGATAAAACATTAGGGCATGCCGCTCCAAGTGAAATATTAAGTGGTGACTTGGGGTGGCATTTTTATGAGACTGACATTGCAACTGGTAGTTGGCATCTTTTTCAGTTTGAATACATTGAAAGCTCTTTGAACTCATACGATGGTATCCTAAAATGGTGGTATGATGGGAAACTTATAGTTGACGTGGATGATGTCAGGACAAAAACATCATCACACCCATCATCAATGCGTCCGGCAGTTGTAGGATTTTATAACTCACATGGTAAAAATGCTGATGGTAACGATCATTTCTATATTGATGATGTGTATATAGACAACACATTGGCAAGGGTCGAGATAGGAAATAACGCTCATTATTATTCATGTACGCTTAGAGAAATACAAATTCCCATTTCATGGTCTGATAAGTCTATATCTGTTACAGTGAATCAGGGTGCTTTTAACACAGGCGATACCGCATATTTTTTTGTTATAGATGTGGATGGGTACCCGTCAGTAGGACGTCAGATAATAATAGGTGAAAGTAGTGGGGCGCAATCTATGCCCAGTGCCCCAATTAATTTGTTAATACAATAAGTCTTTTATCATTTCAGCACATTTGTTTTTATCAATTTTACCGTTTGCATTTTTAGGCAGCATTTTTACAAGTTTTATTCCGGCTGGCATTTTGTATTTTGGCAGTAGGTGAGAGCACTTTGACAAAATCATAGTTGCATCAATATCTTTATTTTTTGGTGTTGTAAGGGCAATCAGTTTATTGCCTAAAAGATCATTTTTGACACCTCTGCCCACTCAAACGAAATCTTGTCTTGTCATTCAAGGATAATATCATCATAATGATGGAAATTGCATGAAAAGAGGAACTTGAAGATATTAAAAAAGCGCATGCCTTTTGGCAGGATCATACAGGAGGAGAATGATGGCCACTGCAAATTGTCAGTAAGGACTTCTGAAGAGATTGAAGGACCCCGGATATGCCACAGAATATTTAAATGAAGCCCTTAAGGAGGGAGTCCAGGAAGTATTCATGCTTGCACTGAGGGACGTGGCAAAAGCAAGGGGGGTCTCGCTTGTTGCCAAAGAAACGGATCTTAATAGGGAAACTCTGTATAGAATGTTGTCGGAAAAAGGCAATTCAAATCTTTCAAGTCTGAACAAACTGTTAAATTACCTTGGACTCACTTTGACAATTCGATCAAAAGAAAATGCTGCCTGATAATGGCAAAAATAATCTATCGGGTACCCTGAAGGTCACACGTGGGATCTTGGAACAGCAAAAACTGGCGAGGAATTAGCACCAGGGCTTTACAAAATTTTTACAATGCTGTTTTTGACCCTGAAAAGTTGGTTCTAAGAAGTGAAAACGCAGTCTTTTGGAACGATTTACCTTTAAAAACAAAAGTTTAGCGGGATCAGATCCCATAAACCAAAAACCCCCAAAAACCCCCATAAACCTCCCATAAACTTAAAAAATGAAACCCAACCCCTTAAAAATAAATATTTCAGACCTGACCTGGGATCATTCCATCTACCCCAGAACCGCCAAAAGTCGGCAAACCATCAACGCATATGCTGAAGCCCTTGAAATCGGCGCTCAATTTTCGCCAATCAAGATTCAAAGGGTCTTCAACTATTCGGATGCAGATGGCAACAAAACAAACCAGGCAACCATAATCCTGGACGGCAATCACCGCTGCGAAGCGTTCCAGGAAAAAGGCATCGAAGAGATCCCGGCCATTGAATGGAAGGACCACCCCCTTGATTACGAGAAAAACAAAATACCCCTTCTCCTGGAATCAGCCCAAAGCAACACCATCCATGGAGACAGATTAACCCCAAACGATAAAAAGCAGGTAGCCCGTGATATTGCATCAACAGACCCGGAATGCCACTATACTGAAGAAGCTCTTGCAGAAAAACTCGGAGTTACCCGGCAAACCATCAACATCTGGATTTCAGATATCCGTGCCCAGCAGCGAACAAACAGAAATTCCATTATCATCCGCTTAAGCCGCCTTGGCTGGACCCAGGAAAAGATCTCAGAAACAGTGGGGATAAATCAACAAAGAATTTCTCAAATTACCAATAATACCAGTTTCGGTAATATTGGTAATTTACTTTCCCAGGGCCATAACATGGAATACATAGCCGTGCCCTTACCTGGGCAATAAGATTACAGGGAAAAACAGACCAGGAAGAATTTAAAACCAACAACAGCCCTGGCTTTTCTCAATGCTGACTGGCGTGATTTTGAATCCACACCAGCTGCAGAAGAAAAACTCGATAAAGCAATCACAATATTTGACTACCACAGCCTTTTATCAGAAACGGGATGGAAAACAACCCATCGCATAGAATGCCCCCTGTCCTCTGAACGCCTGACCGGGAATCAGGTACAAAAAATGCCGGATAACCCCAAGCCGACAACAAATTCTTACAATGCTGTTTTTGACCCCAAAAAGCAGGCTCTAAGAAGTAAAAACGCAACACTTTGGAACAATTTAATTTTAAAAACAAGCAGTTATTGGGGTCAGACCCCAATATACTCCCATAATATTGACTTTTAGATTTTTGGTATATATACTAAAAATATATACAATATAAAGAGGTGGTAAAATGGAAACAGCAAAATTATTTCAAAATGGCAGTTCTCAAGCAGTAAGACTACCCAAGGCATTCAGAATTCCTGGTAATGAGGTGAAGATATTTAAAAAAGGCAAACAGGTTATACTGGAGCCCATAGAAACGACATGGGACTCGTTGTTCGAATCTCTCAGTGAATTTCCGGAAGATTTTATGGAAGACGGACGTAATCAGCCTGACATGCAGAAGAGAGAATCTTTTTAATGCGCTATCTGCTTGATACCAATATTTGCATATACCTCATAAAAAGACGTCCATCAGAGGTTCTTAAGCGATTCAGGCAACATTCTCCACAGGATGTTGCAATCTCCACAATCACGTTGTTCGAACTTCAATATGGGATTGAAAAAAGCCAATACCGGCAACGCTCCGAGGAGGCTCTTGCCAAATTTCTTCTGCCACTGAACTTGATTGATCTTGATCGTTCCTCTGCTATAGAAGCCGCAACCATTCGTGCGCAACTTGAAAGAAAAGGGATGCCGATTGGTCCTTATGATCTGCTCATAGCAGGCTTGGCCAGATCACAGGATATGACATTAGTGACCAACAATACCAAAGAATTTGAAAGGATTGTTGGCCTGCATCTGGAAAACTGGGTTGAATAAGGGAAGCCCATTATGGCAGAAGCTGCGCCCATTTGCATAAAACAAATACTTTACCCCCCAATAACGACAACAAAGCAAGCCTGACCCCAAATTCTTACTTATGAAACCCATAAAAATCAAAGACCTGACCTGGGACCCATCCATCTACCCAAGAATCACCAAAAGCCAGCAAACCATCAACGCATACGCTGAAGCCCTTGAAATCAGCGCTCAATTTCCGCCAATCAAGATTCAAAGGGTCTTCAACTATCCGGATGCAGATGGCAACAAAACAACCCAGGCAACCATAACCCTGGACGGCAACCACCGCTGCGCAGCGTTCCAGGAAAAAGGCATCCAGGAAATATCGGCCATTGAATGGAAGGACCACCCCCTTGATTATGAGGAAAACAAAATAGAGCTTCTTCTTGAATCTGCTCAGAGCAATATCAACCACGGGGACCGACTGAGCACAAATGACAAAAAGCGGGTCGCCCGGGACATTGCCATTTTAGACCCGGAATGCAGTTTCACGGAAACCGCCCTGGCAGAAAAATTAGGAGTCAGCCGTCAGTCTGTCAACCTGTGGGTATCCGATATCCGCGCCCGGCAGCGGACCAGCCGGGACAGCACCATCATCCGCCTTGCCCGCCTGGGATGGTCCCAGGAGAAAATTTCAGACAAAGTAGGGCTCAGCCGGAACCGCGTATGTGAAATAGTCGGAAATGCCAATATTGGCAATATCGACACTTTGCTCGCCCAGGGCCATGACATGGAATACATTGCCCGCCATTTCCAGATGGACCTTGCCCTTACCTGGGCCATAAGATTACAGGGAATGACAGACCAGGAAAAATTCAAAGAACTTGGCTGGGGCCTTCGCACCTGGGATCAGTGGAATTTTAATGAATGCGATGAACGATTCGGAGACGACTGGCCCGGCCGTATCCCGGCCCAGCTGATTGCCCACACCTTGTACTATTTTACAAAACCCGGCGATCTTGTCCTTGACCCAATGGCCGGCGGTGGCGTAGTCCCTGACACATGCCTCCTCTTTGAACGTAAATGTCAGGCCTTTGATCTTACGGCCCAAGACAAGCAGGGTAAGCAGGACAACCAGGACAAGCAAGACAAGCGCCCTGAAATAGAATACCATCACTGGGACCCCCAAAAAGAAACATGGCCCGTCACAAAAAAACCAGACCTGATCTTTTTTGATCCCCCTTATTACACCAAGAAAAAAAAGGAATACGAACAAAAAACAAATAAGGATACCCCCTCCATATCCTCATACACAAAAAAAGATTACAAACAATTTTTTAAAGATTTTTTCACCCTGGCCCATAAAAACGCAAAACCAACAACAATTCTGGCTTTCCTCAATGCCGACTGGCGTGATTTTGAATCCACACCAGCCGCAGAAGAAAAACCTGATAAAGCAATCACCATATTTGACTACCACAGCCTTTTATCAGAAACGGGATGGAAAACAATCTTTCGCATAGAATGCCCCCTGTCCTCTGAACGCCTGACCGGAAACCAGGTACAGAAAATGCAGGACAAACGCATCCTCGGCACCATTGGAAGAACCCTTTTGATCGCCAAAAAAACCATCTGAGAAAAACTGCATCCCAAAACCGACGCAGTTTTTTACCCAGAAAAGTTGGTTATAAAACAAAAGATTAGCGGGGTTAGACCCCAAAACTCAAAACTCCAAAACTTGGTTTGCATTGGTCGAAAAATATATATATAATACGTTTAATAAGGGTTTGAATAACTTCAGTTTTTTAAGGTTTGAAGCACTTTGATCTGTTTGATTTTTAGAGAGCCAGTTTTATGGAATCTATGGAATTCAAAGCAAAAATAAAAAAAGGGCAGTACTGTAAAGGCCTTGAGGGGGAGATATGAGAAAACAGAGAATTGAGTATGATTCATCAGTAGATGCTCTTGTTGCTATAGCGAAGCATCTCAGCAGTTATGAGACACAGTATAAAATAACATCGGAGGAATTTTTTAATAGCTTTATTAAAGGGCAATTGGAAGATTCTGAAGATTACATTGAATGGGCCAATTATTACAAACATTATGTTGAACACTTATCGGGGTCAGACCCCGCTATGCAGACCCGCTATGATCCCTATTTTAGACTTGCTGTTTGACTATTATGAGCAAATAAATTAAAATAGTTAATTAAGTTTAACTGGAACTGCAAGAAATACACAGAAACAAGTTAAAGCCTATACAGGAAGATTGAATGCATATAATTTTTAAAAAAAATATCGATAAAATAAAAACCTTATGTATGAATCATAACATTAAATCTTTATTTGCGTTTGGATCTGTGTGTACAAACGAATTTGATAATTCAAGCGATGTGGATTTGCTTATTTCTTTCAATCAAATGGATCATGCTGATTATGCGGATAATTA
>Ga0075120_10002566_pt1 | contig 13007 bp, 13 predicted proteins | sample AntAceMetag02UKL_FD_69792 | JGI IMG/M metagenome (GOLD analysis project Ga0075120, IMG submission 69792) | Saline lake microbial communities from Ace Lake, Antarctica - Antarctic Ace Lake Metagenome 02UKL | ecosystem: Environmental > Aquatic > Non-marine Saline and Alkaline > Saline | place... | reverse complement strand
GCTTCAATGGTCAACGCTGTTCCACCATCTCCCCAGGCTAATTCTTCGATCGCGATGGCAGCGCTGATAGCATCTAACTCTGAGCCGCTATATTCTTCAGGTACACTCATTCCTAAGAGCCCCAGAGGCCCCATTTTTTTTATCACTGATGGGGGGATTTCTTCTTTTTCGTTGATTTCCTGGGCGAGCGGTTTTAACTCTTTGGCAGCAAAGTCATGAACTGCTTTTCGCCATAATCTTTGTTCTTCTGATAATCGAAAATCCATTTTCCACTCCTTTGCAGATGAGGTTGAAGAACGGTGTGTAGCCTCCGATTTCCCCTGGAGGTAACATAGAACTTACCTACATTCTATACGGAAGTTCATTCAGAATCAAATTAATCATGGCTCAGACCAGGAATGGTCTCTGGTAGAATCAAGGTATAAAAAGGTCATATGAATGGAAAATACATCTCAGGCAGCAAATCCTGTTGTGATCATCACTGGCGCATCTTCAGGTATTGGAGAAAAAGCCGCGATAACTCTGGCTAAAAATGGTTATCGGGTAGTGATAGCTGCCAGGCGGCAGAACCGCCTGGAGGAAATTGCGGAGCAGATCCGCAAAATGGGAGGGGAAGTTCTCCCAATCCAAATAGATTTATCGCAGGTCGACCAGATCAGGGATCTTGTGGAGAGAACTAGGAGTGTTTTTGGACAGATTGATATCCTGGTCAATAATGCAGGATCAGCTCGACATTTATGGTTGGATGAACAATCCCTGGAAGACGACATCCAGAATCAACTGCAGGTAAATTTGATTGGGATGATTCAGCTAACCCGGCTTGTCATTTCGGACATGGTAGAGGCAGGGTCTGGCCAGATCATCCATATTTCTTCCATTGCGTCCTGGGTGGGAGTTCCCACATATTCCATCTACAACGCAAGCAAGTTCGGCTCCCGAGGTTTTTTGGCCAGTATAAGGCGAGAACTTAGGGGAACTGGAGTAATAATATCGGAAATTTTCCCGGGAGCAGTGGATACTGAATTTGGCCAGGATCCAGATGTGAGCTGGAAAACCACTACAGTAACTCCAAAATTCGCTCTATTATCTCCTCAGTCTGTTGCGGATAAGATCCTGGATATGATCCAAAGGAAAAAAACAAGATCCGTGATCCCTGGTTTTATGTGGCTTGCGATTTGGGCAGATGCCCACATTCCCTGGTTTATCAGCTGGGTGTTATCGAAATATTTTTATTCCTCGGATGGTGTGAGATATACCTGGCGGCAGAGAAAGGAATAAGAAAAACAGCCTGCAAAGGCTGTTTTTGGGGTCTGGAATATCCTATTTCTTTTGTTTTTCTTCTGGTTCTTCTTTTACTGAGTCAAGCTTGAACTTGTTGTCTTCTTCCAGGATGTAGATCCCATTCCGGACTTGGTTCAATACCCGCTCTAGCGCGATCTCCAGATTGGTTAATGTTTCTGCAACATATTCGTCAGCTCCTGCCTGAGTATTTTTAGCCTTAACCTCAGCTTCGGATTCGATCTGGTTGGCTTTTTTCCGGGCATCCTGCACGATGATGTCTCGATCGGTCAGCTTATCGCTTTTCTCTTTGGCAATATTTACTGTGCGATCCGCCTCTTCTTTGGCCTGGGCGATCACCCTATCTTTAGTGGCTAATACTTGTTGGGATTTCTTTACTTCTTCTGGAATGGCAACACGCATCTGGTCGATAATGTCCAGCATACGGTCTTCATCAACTATTACATTATGTGTGAAAGGAATGGAACGGCTGTGGTTTATCAATTCTTCCAATCGATCCACAAGATGCAAAATGTCCATTATTACTCCTCCAAAAGAGTACCCTTTTAGTATAACATGAAAAGGATTTCGTTAATCTCTCAGCGAAGTGTGGGGAACGATATTTTGGTCGCTGCCAAGCTCTAAAAATCGATCCCGTAACGCTTTTTCTACGTATTCTGGAACCATGGAACTGACATCTCCATCTAGTGCTGCAATCTCCCGGACCGTGGACCCGCTTAAGAAGCTGTGATCCTTATTTGTAATCAAAGCTATAACTTCAATATCTGGAGAGAGATTATGATTAGCTAAAGCCATTCGGAATTCATATTCGAAATCAGAAAAGACCCGCAGCCCACGAACGATCACCTGAGCATCGATCTGGTGACAGAAATCAACCGTCAGACCACTATACCCCATGGTTTTGATATTGGAGATCGGTTTGAGAGCGCGTTTGGCAAGCTCTATTCTCTCTTTTGGTGGGAATAGAAGTAATTTCAACGGTTGATCATACACTGCCACAATAACTTCATCGAATAAGCGGGAAGCACGCTGGGCAATATCAATGTGTCCGTAGTGGATGGGATCAAAAGTGCCGGGGAAAACTGCTCTTATCATCAGTAGCTCCTCAACATGTTCACCTGCTGTTTAACTGATATCTCCAGCATTCTTTTGGGTCCAGAATTCTTTGACCGCTTTTGCCAGCGGCTGATGATTTTCCTGGCTCAGATCTGGGTCCTGACTGAATAGTGCCGAGGCCTCTGTGCGGGCCCGTTCTACCAGGTCTAGATCAGTAATGCTGGCTAGTTTTAGTTCTGTATATCCTGATTGGCGTGTTCCTAAAAATTGACCAGGGCCGCGAATTTCCAGATCTTTTTCTGCCAGAACAAAACCGTCATTGGTTTCAATCATGGCTTGCAGCCGTTGGTTCTCTATTTCTTCTATTGTTCCGGGGACAAGGATGCAGTAGGATTTCTGATCGCTGCGTCCTACCCGACCACGGAATTGATGGAGTTGTGCCAAACCAAAACGATGGGCACCTTCTACCAGCATAACTGTGGCATCAGGGATATCAAGGCCTACCTCCACAACTGAAGTGGATACCAATATCTGGATTTCCTTATCCCTGAAACGGATCATAACTTCTTCTTTTTCGGATGGATTTAGCTGACCGTGCAGCAGTCCAAGCTTGTACGTCGGAAACACTTCTTCTTGCAGATGAGTGAATTCGACCACAGCAGATTTTTCATCGATTTTATCGCTTTCCTCCACTAGCGGGTAAACAATAAACGCCTGGTTTCCTTTATCAACCTGCCCGCGAACAAGTCCAAAGGCCCGCTCGATCTCACTGGGATTCAGCAAATGAGTTTCTACTGGAATACGCCCCGGGGGCATTTCATCGATGACCGATAATTCGAGATCACCATATATTGTCAACGCCAGAGAGCGAGGAATTGGTGTTGCTGTCATTACAAGTAGATGGGGATTATTACCTTTCTGCCGTAAAGTGCCTCTCTGTTCCACACCAAAGCGGTGTTGTTCATCAACAATCGCCAGCTGCAAGTTCTGAAACTTGACTGGATCCTGGAGCAGGGCATGAGTGCCAATGATCAACTTGATCTCTCCATTGGCAAGTTGTTTACGGAGGGCTTCTTTCTCGTTATCAGGGGTAGCACCGATTAGCAGGGCAATCTGATTTTCTGCTAAGTCTTCAGATCCACTTGCCAGCAGTGTTTTCAGACTCTGAAAATGTTGTTCCGCCAGGATGCTGGTAGGAGCCAGGAATGCAGCCTGTGCTCCACCGCGGATGACAATCAATGCTGCCAACGCGGCGATCACGGTTTTTCCAGAGCCAACATCACCCTGAAGTAATCGATTCATCGGTGTTCCGGAACTCAAGTCGGCCCGGACCTGGTCTAGAGCTTTTTTCTGGGCTGTTGTCAGCTGGAAGGGCAGAGATTCAAGTCGGGGCAGAAGCCAATCTTCAGGGCTCTCAAACGCTGCGCCGGCTCGGCTTTCCCACTGTTTCTTTTGATTCAATATACCCATCTGCATCAGGAAGAGTTCTTCAAAAGCTAATCGCTGCCTGGCTTTTTGGAGTGATTGGTCGGAATCTGGGAAATGGATCTCCCGGATCGCATCCGATAAACCACTTAGAGAATGATTGGTTCGGATGTTCTCGGGAAGAGGATCTGGAAGGTGAGGGGAGTATTCTTCAACAATATCGTGGATCACACCCCGGAGCCATTTCTGAGTTATGTCCTTTGTGAGTGGATAAACCGGTACAATGCGATTGGTGTGGAGCTGTTTTTTGCTTAGGGGTTCCCACTCTGGACTATTCATGACCAGGCGGCCCAAGTATTGTTCTACCAGGCCGCTTAATACGACTTGTTTCGCTTTTTTGAGCTGACTTTCGATCCAGGGCTGATTGAACCAGGTAGCGCGGATTGCGCCGCTTTTATCCGATATCAGCGCTTCAACGATCTTCATTTTTCCGCTGCGTACTGCTCTTGAAGAAACGCTCTCCACCGAGCCGATAACAGTGACAAACTCGCCATACCAGAGACTTCCAATTGGTTTTAGCTTCGAGTAATCGTCATGCCGCCGTGGAAAGGTATAAAGCAGGTCGTTGATGGATTGGACACCCATTCGCTCAAGAGCTTGCTGTTTCTTTTCACCGATGCCTTTAATGGTTGTGATCGGAGCCTGAAAATCCAGATCAAGGATTGGTTTGGGAGGTTCCTTTTTGGGTGCAGGTTCTTGGGGAACCGGTTCAGGTTTTTCTGGTTCAGGAGTTGGGGCGGGCTCAGATGTTTGGGGTTGGGCAGGTTCTGGGTCAGGCCGTGTTGGAGGTCGTTCGGTTTTAGGTGGTTGTTCCTTGGTATCACCCTCCACACCTATTTCTCTGGTAACGCGCTGCCAGATACCTTTTAGTGCCACTTCGCGGGAATCCTCACTTAAACGGTGATAATCTCGCAATCGGCTGATCACAGCTTGGATGATCTGTTCTGATAATTGATCTTCTCTGGCTTCCATTTCCCAGGCGGAGAGGATATTTGAAAGTCCACCCATAACCGCCTTGTTATCATAATCCCGCTCAGCTTCTAAACGGAAGAATTTTCGTAGTTTCTGTATTGAAGGTTTCATTAGGGTTATTTTACCACCGCTGCAAAACCAATCCCATTTGGGCCGACATGTGTTCCAATGATTGTGGTGACATTTACCAGCAAGGGATTGGGAATTTCTGGAGGGGAGAACTCTTCAATGAATCTCTTTCCGGTTTCTAAGGCATTTGTATGCAGCACAGCCAGGTATTCAAGTGTGCCCAGATTCCTGATGGATTCCCCCAGAAACTGGATTCCTTTGGATCTGGCTCGAGCCAAGCCCCGATTTAATACCTGCCCAGCATTAAGCTCAACGATTGGTTTTATATTCAATAATGACCCCAGCCGAGCTTTAGCCCAGGAGACTCTTCCGCTGCGGTGGATGTACTCGAATGTATCCAGCAGGGCATAAACATAAACTCTATCCTTCACGGTTTGGATTGCATTCAGGATCTCGTTCAGGGGTTTCTTTTGCTGAGCCAATTTAGCAGCATGGATGGCCTGGAAGCCCAGACCCAGACTGAGTTGTTCGCTATCAACAACATTTATGATCCTTTTGAATTCCTGGGAAGCCAGTCTGGCAGAATTATATATTCCGCTTAGCGCGCTCGCTGCATGAATGGAGATGATGTTGGAGTATCCATTTTCGAATATCTGCTCATAAAGATGTTGAAATCTGCCCGACGATGGCGCAGCCGTGGTAGGCAGTTTTTTCAAGGTGGGGAGACGAGTGTAGAAATCATTCCTGGAGAGATCAAATCCGTCCAGATAGGTTATATCTTCCAGGGTTAGATCGACCGGGATCTGAAAGATGCCTAATTCTTCCCGCAGATCAGTGGGGATGTCGGAAGTGCTATCAGTGACAATGGCTGTAGACAAAGATCTTTCTCCTGATTATAAAAAAGGCGGAGCTTACGAATAAGTCCGCCGGTGAGGGACACAAGATCGGATTTCTTTTCTATCTATTCGATCGAAAAAATGAATTGGTAATGAGGCTGCCCGCCATACTGCAATTCAACTTCTTGATCAGGATATTTCTCCTGGATGAATTCAGCCATTTTCTCGGCATCTTCCTTAGATATATTTTCACCGTAGAACAAGGTGATCAAATCCAGGTCTTCTGCTTTGGCTGTTTCCAGGAATATCAAGCAGCCTTCTTTCAGGGATTTATTGGAACCAACTAATTTTCCATTATGGAGAGAGATGATCTCTCCTTCCTTTACTTCAATACCGTCGATCTCAACATCCCTGACGGCCGTAGTGATCTCTCCACTCTCAACTTCTTTAGTGGCTGAGTTCATATCTTTTGCAACATCGGCCAATTCTTGCCCGGGGATCAATCGCAGCATAGCAGCTAATCCCTGGGGTACAGTTACTGAGGGGATTACTTCAACCTGTTTTACCGAGACTTCAGCCGCGGATTTTGCAGCCATCAGGATATTCTTATTATTGGGGAGAATGATTATCTTATCGGTTGGGAGGTCTTCAAATGCAGCCAGGATTTCCTGGGTGCTGGGATTCATAGTCTGACCGCCCTCGACAATTGCTGCTGCGCCTAGGCTGGCGAATATCCGGGAAAAACCTGCTCCTGGAGAGATAGTGATCAGCGCAACATCATCGGGTCCCACCTTAGCCAGCTTGAGGGGTTCCTCTCGCCTACCTCCAGCTGGAGAATCTACCTGGATCATCAAATTTTCGATGTGAACTTTCGTGATCGTACCCAGAGTCATTGTGTAATCAATGGGTTCGTAGCGTTTTTCCGTCGGCACATGGATATGCATACGGTAGATGCCGTCCCCTTCACCTACCTGGATGGAAGTACCGATCTCTTCAAGATCCTCGTAATAACTTTCCAGCACTAAAGGTTGGTCAGGTTGAAAATCGACAATGACCTCATAGTCCTGGCCGGGTTCTGCGCTATTCAATGCTTCCTGCTGGCCGATCACTGAGAGGGGTTGAACGTGGACAGGTTCAATATCGAGAGGTTCTCCGTCAATGAAACGCACCATGCCTTCAAAGATGTGCATCAATCCCTTACCGCCGGCATCAACCACTCCAGCTTCTTTAAGCACATCCAGAAGTTCAGGGGTGTGTTCCACCGAAACCTGGGCTGCGTCAGTTACAATTCTGAGGATTTGATAGGGGTCTTCTGTGTCTTTCAGGCATTCTTCTGCTGCAATTGCCATATCTTTACACACTGTTAGAATTGTGCCTTCCACAGGGCGAACGACCCCTTTATACGCGGTATCTCGGCCTAGTTTCAAACCTTCAACAAAGAATTTTCCGTTCATGGTCTCACATTTTTCAAGACCTTTTGAAAAACCTCGCCAGATCTGGGATAGGATCACTCCCGAGTTACCTCTGGCACCCATCAATGCTCCGTGAGCAAGTTTTTCTGCTAATAACCCCACAGCCTTTTCGGATGAGTTGGAAATCTCATCATAAGCTGCCTGAAGAGTGAGCACCATATTCGTACCGGTGTCACCATCCGGGACAGGGAAGACGTTTAATGCATTTACTGATTCTTGGTTGGTTCTCAGCCATGTCAAACCAGCGTTCATTAATTCTTTATATTGAACGCCGTCAATTGGCCGGTTGATGGATACCGATTGTTCTTCACTCATACCACTGTACTCCTAAAAGGGATTGATCCTGTTTCCGCATTTTATTCGCCGTTGCTGATGCGCAAGCCTTGAACATGGATATTGATTTCATTCACAGGAACTCCCAAGGATCTTTCAACCTGGTAACGCACAGTATTAGCAACACTGGCGGCAACAGATTTTATCCGGGTGCCATATTCTATGATGATGTAAATATCAATATTGATCTCTTGGTTTTTGTATTCAACATCGATGCCGTGGGTTGGATCCTTGACCAGGGCATGGGCGAGTTCGTCAGCGATGTTCTTTGAGGCTAATCCAACAACGCCGTAAGATCGTTGAACTGCCTGGAAGGCAATTGTTGCGATGGCTTGTTTAGAAATTTGGATGTCGCCCTTAGATGTATTCTCTTTCATCATGGAAATCACCATTCTTTTGATTGATATTTGCAGGATAACTCACAGATGCCAAATTTTAACATAAAATGAGGGGAAAGGTAGGTATCCTCTTGTTGAATGGTTTGTTGTATGGTAAGATTGGCGGGCTTGACAAAGGAAGGAGGCATCGGTTTTTGAATGTTGTTTTTCTAATTTGTTGAGTGTTCAGTTTTATAATTATCAATGAATGAGGGTACTAGCAATGGCGAAATGTGAAAATTGTGGAAAAACTACAGCGTTCGGGCAAAGCCGCCCTTGGTCGAAAAAGACCACAAAACGAAAATTTAAACCAAATCTGCAGCAAGTCACTGTGTATGAGGATGGAAAAAAGATCCGTAAAACCCTATGCACCCGCTGCATTCGAACTTTAACTAAAGTTTGAACCAATATTTGTAACACTAAAGTTCTTGTTTCGTTGTGAAGAAATTTGAGAAAAGAGAAAAACCCCGAGTCAGATCAGGCTCCGGGGTTTTTGATTTAACGTGAGTTACAACTTATCAGTCAGTGATTCAATCCCAGCCTGGATGCCCTGGGGATGTTTAAAAATCGCACTAGCGGCCACAAATATTCTAGCCCCGTGGTTATAAGTTTGATGAATTGTTTCAGGGTTGATGCCGCCATCCACTTCGATTTGGACATCTGGATTTGTATCGTCCAACATCTTTCTGATCTGGCCAATTTTCGGGAGGACTTCAGGCAAAAAGGATTGTCCAGAAAATCCCGGGTTAACACACATTACCAGAACCAAGTCCACATTTTTTAAATATGGCTGTATTTTTTCTGCACTGGTGCTAGGATTGAGAGTGATCCCGGCTTTGCAGCCCAGATCGCGAATCATTTTTTGGGTTTTGTCCATATCCGGGCAGGTTTCGATATGCACTGTGAGTATTGAAGCGCCTGCAGCGGCGAATTTATCCAGATAGCGCTCAGGTTCTTCGATCATCAGGTGTACATCTAGCGGCAGATCTGTCGCCTTTTTACATGCATTCACAATGTGAGGGCCCATGGAGATATTAGGCACAAAGTGTCCATCCATCACATCGATATGGAACCAATCCGCCCCGGCATCCTCGGCCTGTTTCATTTGATCCCCGAGCTGTGTGAAATCAGCCGAGAGGATAGAAGGGGATAACAGATATTTCTTTTTAACCATGTTTTCAACCTTTAACTTAGGGACGAAACGGATAAACTGATTGATCTAATTCAATTTGAAATACACCCAGAGCCAGAATGGGATCAATCCGCCAACGGCAATTAAAGCAAGCAAACCCAGTAATATTGTCAGCCACTGGCGGGCAGGATATTTGTTCTCCAGTGCCAGGATAGTATCCAGATTTGGATCCTCCGGCTGCGCGGGTGGAATTTCTGGAGCAAAGTTATCTTCTTGTGTTTCTGTAAAGCTGATCACAATCCGACCCAATTGATCTGCTGTTCTGTATCGAGAACTTGCTTCTTTGGATAAAACCTTGAGAATGATCTCTTCAAGGGCAGGGGATATCTCCGGGTTGAGATACCGGGGAGAAGGGGGCTCTACTGTTCGGTGCAGAAGTGCCAGCTCTTGCGGGGAAGGATTTGTGAACGGCAGTTGCCCTGTTAAAATCTCGAATAATACTATCCCGAGGCTGTAAACATCTGAGGCGGGTGAAGGGGCTCTCCCGGCAGCTTGTTCGGGGGAGAAATAGGCTGGTGATCCCCAGATCGCTTGAGATCGTTCATCATGTTTGACCGATGCCATAGCTCTAGCGATACCGAAATCAGTCACTTTCAAGCGGTTATCAGGTGTGATCAACATATTATGCGGTTTGATATCACAGTGAACCAGACCCGCCCGGTGGGCGTAGCCGATACCTGCGCAGGCCTGCACAAACAACCGTGATGCCAGGGGAATTGGCAGCGCCCCGGTATTCTTTATGATCTCTTTCAGATCTGTACCGGGAACATATTCCATGACGATAAAAAGTCGGTCTTGGTCAAAACCAAAGTCATGGACAGTAACAATATTCGGGTGTGTGAGATTGGCGGCAGCCCGAGCTTCTTCTTTGAATCGCTCCTGGAAAGCAGTAGAAGCAGAGAAGTCTTTTCTGAGAATTTTTACCGCGATGGTCCGTTCCAACATGAGGTCAGTGGCCTGGTAAACGATGGCCATGCCTCCCTCTCCAAGTTCTTTATCCAGTCGGTAGCGGTCATTTAATATCTCAGACATCTCGGTTTTTCCTGTGGATCAGCGCCGGTTTGATTGTACCATCATCTGATTGACGGTGATATCTGGATAGAGTAAACTCTGATAACATTAAAGGCGATAATCCAAAATTTTCAGGAGTTTAGATGCGGGGTCAATTGATCTATAATCCCATGGCAGGTAAGTTTCCCTCAGAGCATCTGGTAGCGCGAGCTGGCAGGATCCTGAGTTCGAATGGCTGGGATGTGGATATTATCCAAACAAAAGGGGGAAGCCACATTACCAGATTGGCCAAAAGGGCAGCCGTAATGGACATGGATGCAGTTTTTATTGCAGGTGGTGATGGTTCCCTACACAAAGCGGCCGCGGGTTTATTGGGAAGTCAGACTGCCCTCGCTGTATTACCATCAGGCACAGCGAATGTTTGGGCTCAGGAGTTGGGATTGCCATCCCTGTCTTGGACTAATCTAACGGCACTAGAAACCAGTGTTAAGAAACTGCTGAATGGAACTATCCGGACCATGGATGTAGGGATCTGCCAGGGAATTCCCTTTTTGATGTGGAGTGGAGCAGGTTTTGATGCTTTTGTTGTTCATCATCTTGAACCCCGTTCGAGATGGCAGAAACAGTTCCCGTCCGCTCAGTATGCTGCCACTGTGGCCTGGTATGCCCGCTCCTGGTCAGGTATGAATTTGAAGATCTGGGTAGATGGAGAGAGGATCGATGGAACTTATATTGTCGTCCTGGTGACCAACATCCACCTTTATGCTGGAGGTATTGCAGAGGTCTCCCCCAAGGCGATGATTGATGATGGGAAAATGGATCTCTGGTTATTTTCGGGGGACACAATACAGGAAACTCTCCAGCACATATTTGATGTAGCCGCAGGTCGGCATATCGATTCTGATCTAACCAGTCATTACTCTTGTGAGGAAATTAAGATAAAATCGAAAACCGATCTCTTCTTGCAGCTTGATGGTGAGCCAATTCCCCCATCCAAGAGCGTCAGCATCTCAATCAAACCACAATCGCTCAGAGTCTTGGTGCCCAACGATCTACCGCGACCTTTATTTTCAAAAGACCACATATGAAAGATATTATAAATCCCTGGGTGATTGCCGGTTCGATCCTTATTGCCAGTATATTATTGGCCGTTAGTTTTCTGGCAGCAGGCCAGCTGACACCTTCTGACCAGTCCAAATATAGTGGAGATGCGGTCATTACTGTCATTCCTGTGCCTACCTATACACCAACTCCTTTGCCGACTCAGCCAGACATTCCAGTTGCTACTCCAACAATAGAACCAGCGGTTGGTATCCATATGGACGGATATGTAAAGATCTCAGGCACTGAAGGGGAAGGCCTTCGATTGCGAAGGGATCCCTCCCTGGATGGCGAGATCGTTAATATTGGATTGGAAGGAGAGATATTCCTTGTAATAGGGGGACCTGAAGAAAGGGATGGGTATCTGTGGTGGCAGCTAGAAACTCCCTTGAATGCAACCCGTAGGGGATGGGCTGTTTCAAATTATCTGGAATTCGCCCAAAGTCCTTAAATAAAAAACAGAAGGGAAAACCCTTCTGTTTTTCTAAAGTATAGGCAGTAAGAATTAATCCTTGGTTAGATGAACCAGGTGGTTCTTGAGGTTGTGTCTCACTGCATAGGCCGCCGCTTCAGCTCGGTTGCTGACATCCAATTTCGAGAGAATGCTGCTGACATAATTCCTTACTGTGCCTTCACCCAGGTAGAGAGTTTTCGCGATCTCCCTGTTTGTTTTGCCTTCAGAGACATGGATGAGGACGTGTTTTTCCTGGTCCGTTAGATCCGTAAAGGCCGAAGCCTCTTCGTCCCGGGCAGCTTTTCGGACTTCCTTAAATACTCGCTGGGTTACAGCTGGATCCAGCAAGGCTTCTCCACGTCCGACAGCTTCGATGGCATCAATCAGTTCATTGCTGCCAACTTGTTTTAACATATATCCTGAGGCACCGGCCCGGATCGCTGAGAATAACATTTCGTCCTCAGCATATGAGGTCAGCATGATCACTCTGGTATCAGGGTACTTTTCAATGATCTTTTCGCAAGCCTCTATGCCAGATCCGCCGGGTAGGCGGATATCCATTACCACAACATCGGGACGGAATTGTTCAACCTTGGCAAATGCGTCGGCTCCGGTAGCTGCTTCGGCAACTACCTGGAATTTTGTGTGCCGATTGAGAAGAGATTTTAAGCCCAATCGCACTACTTCGTGATCATCTACTAATAAAATCCGTTGGAAGGACATTTCATAACTCCTGTGATTAGGTGGAGAGAGTATATACTAGAGTGCCCTGGCTGGCAAGGAATTCCATTCCCCCCATTTGGGGGATATTGTTGTATTCCTTGTTAGACCAGAAGAAGAACCTGATGATTGTTCAGGTCATCTTCCGATTGATTCTGATTGTTTTGTGAGGGCGATAAGAGATGTCAGGATGTATTATTCTGCTTTTTCCTGATCCCTTCGGTAATCAACAAAACGGTAACCGACACCGCGTTCTGTCAAAATATATTTTGGGTTGGAAGGGTCTTCCTCCAATTTTTTCCTGAGATAGTTGACATATAGACGAACGTAATGAGGTTCGTCCTGGTATTCGAAACCCCATACTTTAGAAAGCAGTTGTTCATGAGTGTTCACCCAGCCTGCGTTCTGAACAAGATGATATAACAGTCGGTATTCAGTTGGGCGGAGATCAACTTTTTTCCCTTCTACCCAGACTTCGCGTCGGGAAAAGTCGATAGTTAGACGGTCGTCCACTATGATCTGATCAGCCTGGTCATCCTTGAAAGATTTCGTACGTCTGAGTACTGCCCGGATCCGGCTGACTAATTCGCGGGGGCTGAATGGTTTGGTTATGTAGTCGTCCGCGCCCAG
>Ga0075120_10002564_pt1 | contig 13015 bp, 8 predicted proteins | sample AntAceMetag02UKL_FD_69792 | JGI IMG/M metagenome (GOLD analysis project Ga0075120, IMG submission 69792) | Saline lake microbial communities from Ace Lake, Antarctica - Antarctic Ace Lake Metagenome 02UKL | ecosystem: Environmental > Aquatic > Non-marine Saline and Alkaline > Saline | place... | reverse complement strand
AATCGCCCTTAGATTTAATCTAAGATCGTTGTAATATGGATGTTTTCTATTTACGATTTTTTGCATGAGATTCCCGGATAATCCATCTTGATTTATGTAGCAGAAAGATACAATTTTTTTGTCTCATCAAAAATAGAAGTTATAAATTTTCAAAAAGAAGAAAATGTGAAATTTGGACTAATTAAAAAGAACTAGTTAGAATGTGAAGCTATTTTTGAAACGTTCACTAAAAAACTGCCAATAACAAATTAATATCTTTCGAAGGAATATTAAACAGATTACCGACATCGGGATTGGTGAGAATACCGTGGTATATATAAACACCTTTTCTAAAACCATTTGAGTTTTTTATGTAACTGTCAACTCCTCCATTTTCGCCGATTGCCAGTAAAATTGGGATTAATATATTGCTGAGAGATATGGAAGCAGTACGTGCAACCATTGCCGGAGAGTTTGGTACACAGTAGTGTACAACTCCATGTTTTACGAAAGTAGGGTTATTAAAATCAGTGCATTTCGACGTTTCGAAACAACCTCCCTGGCTCACATTTAGATCGATAATTACAGACCCTTCTTTCATCTGTTTTACGAGCTCTTCCGAAACCTTAAATTTGGGCGCAGTATTAAACGACATTGCACCAATTACGGCATCGGCGGAAACCAGTGCCTTTCGTAAAACCTTGGGGTAAAATACCGAGGTAAAAATTCGGCGACCCAGTTTTTCTTCCAATTTACTTAATTCATAAACTGAGGTGTCAAAAACTTTCACAAAAATTCCTAATCCAAGTGCGGCCCTGGCGGCATATTCAGCAGCTGTACTAGTTCCAATTATAACCAATTCTGCAGGAGTTACTCCGGTAACTTCTCCAAATAATACTCCTTTTCCATTATGCGATTTACTTAGATATTCGCTGGCAATGGTAATGGAAGTCACCCCGGCTATTTGGCTCATTTGATGCACAAATGGTAAAAATCCATCTTCATTTTCAAGATGTTCAAAGGCAATTGTGGTTACCTTTTTATTCATCATTTTCTGAATGGTTTCACGGCTATGTGCGTGAATTTGAATGTTCGAAATAATCACCTGATTTCCACGGAGCATTTCAATCTCTTCGTTGTCGAACGGCGAAATGCGCAGAATTATATCGCACTGAAAAATCTCCTCTTTTTTATCAACAATTATAGCTCCTGCTTCACGATATGCTTTATCAGAATAACTTGCCGATTTGCCTGTGTTTTTTTCAATCAAAATTTCGTGACCATACGAAACCAGCAAATCAACCGCTTGAGGCGTCAGTGGTACCCGATATTCAACTTTTGAAAAATCCGAAGGAATACCAATTTTAACTTTTTGACCTTTCTTTTTCACCTCAAGTTTTTCCTCCTGAGGCATTAACATGGTTTTCGAAATTAGATTGTTTCCTTTTGATTTTTCCGTAGATTTCATGTGTTTATAATTGTTTATTTTATTTGTAACCTATGTAACTCGCTTGAGACAATCTTTCTCTTATGTGAGTGATGTACTCCTGCTCGTTTCATCTCATTAAAATTATTTGTTTTCAATGGTATTCAATGCCTGCCCGGCTTGCCTAGTCTGACAGGGAATTCCCTTGATTTTAATTGTGCATGGTCGTTGAGCATTTGTGCATGGTTGTTTCATTCTAATTGGTCTAATTAATACCAATTTTTTTGTATAGAAATTGGTTACCAAGTTACGTTCAAAACTACAATTTTCAAAACCCTAAATTTTAGCTAAGTAATTTCTGCTAAAATTGTACGCGTGTCTTCTTCATCAACCACAATCTTCACTTTAATAATTTTTTCGGGAAGGAGGGATTCGATCATCTCCGGCCATTCGATAAAGCAATAATTGCCGCTGTATAAATAATCTTCGTAGCCCAAATCGTAAGCCTCTTCCAGATTTTCAATACGATAAAAATCGAAATGAAAAATAGAGTCTAAATTCGTTGTGTTGTATTCGTTAATTATAGCAAACGTAGGACTTGTTACATTGTCGGAAGATCCTAAATTTTTGCAAATAGCCTGGATAAACGTGGTTTTACCGGCGCCCATTTTACCGTAAAGGGCAAACACACGGTGGTCGGGAAACTGCCTGATTAAGTTTGCAGATGCATTTTTTAGCTCATCAATGGAAGTAATTTTTTCAGAAAACATGTTCTAATTATTTTTACAATAGTACAAAAAGCCAAATTAATTTTGATGAACTATTTTTAAATACGATAAAAATCAGAGAAATGGTTTGATTTTATGACTGTATATTTCAGTAAAATGTATTATTTTTAGCAAGAACTTTATTACAATTCAAGATGTAACAAGCCACGGCATTTTTTAATACAAAGGTAAATTATTGTAAGGCGAGTTGCTTAGAAAATAATTAATAATAAAAATGATATGAATATTCCTACTGATTTGAAATACACGAACGACCACGAGTGGGTACGTGTTGATGGTGATGTTGCTGTTGTGGGTGTTACCGATTTTGCTCAAGGTGAATTGGGCGATGTAGTTTTTGTTGAAATTGAAACGGAAGGAGAATCTCTGGACAAAGGAGAAACTTTTGGAACCGTTGAAGCCGTTAAAACTGTTTCTGATTTATTTATGCCAGTTGACGGGAAAGTTGTTGAACTTAATGAAGCACTTGCCGATGAGCCCGAATTAGTAAATAAAGATCCATATGGAGAAGGCTGGATGATAAAGATTAAAGTTGCTAAAGCTGCTGAACTGGAAACTTTAATGTCTGCTGAGGATTACCAGAAAATGGTTGAAGCTTAACTGTTTCTATAAAAATATTTTTTGGGCATGGTTAACTACTATGTCTTTTTTGTGCAAAAAAAACCAGAACAGTTTCCGGTCCTGGTTTTTTTATTTGATTTATAGTTGGATTATCCACATTTAGAACAGCCACAAGTAAGGCAAGTTAAACAACCTTCCTGATAAACTACATCGCTGGAGCCACACTCCTCACATTTAGAGTCTTCGGCCATTGTTCCGTCTGGAATATATTTTTTAAGTGATCGTGCTACACCTGCTTTCCACGAATTTATCGTTTCATTGTCGAATTGCAAACTGGTAACAAGCTCTACCACTTTATTGATTGGCATTCCGTGTCGTAATGTTCCGGAAATTAATTTTGCATAGTTCCAAAATACCGGATTAAACTTATGTGAAAGTCCTTCAATAGTAGTTTTATAACCTCGTTTATTAATGTACTGAAAATCGTAGCGTGAAATTTCTTCGCTTTCTCTACTTTTAATAATATATCCTTTGGTAATTGAGCGCGGCAGCAAAATTCCATCTTCGTCATCTAATAATCCGGTGAAAATTTCGTATGGTTTGCCATCCATTAAACCCATAAACGCAATCCATTTGTCTTTGTTATTTTGAAACCGCACAACATCAGCTTCCAGTTTTTCAGGGCGTTTTGTGGGGAAACTGTTGTTTTTCTTTTTCTTCTTCCCATCATTGGTAGAAATTAAAACTCCCGAACGAGAACCATCCCGATAAACAGTAACTCCTTTACATCCACTTTTCCAGGCTTCAATATATAATTGGCCAACAAGTTCTTCATTTGCATCGGCAGGTAAATTAATGGTAACACTAATTGAATGATCAACCCATTTTTGAATTTTACCCTGCATTTTAACTTTCGCCAACCAATCTACGTCGTTTGAAGTCGCTTTATAATAAGGCGAAACTTTTATCAATTTTTCTAGTTCTTCCTGCGAGTAATCACGGTTTGTTTCGTGACCGTTAACTTTCATCCAGGTTTTAAATTTCTGGTGAAAAACGATATATTCTTCCCAATTGTCGCCAACTTCATCCACAAAATCTACACGAACGTTTTTGTCATTCGGGTTTACTTTTCTACGACGTTTGTACACGGGCATAAAAACCGGTTCAATTCCAGAGCTGGTTTGTGTCATTAAACTGGTGGTTCCGGTTGGAGCAATTGTAAGTAGGGCAATATTTCTGCGACCTATTTGAGTCATTTTTTCATATAGATTCGCATCTTCCTTTTTAATACGGTTTATTAATGGATTATTTAGTTCGCGTTTGCTATCGTAAATGGCAAATGCACCACGATCTTTGGCAAGGTACACCGAGGAGCGATATGCTTCAATTGTAATGGTTTTATGAATTTCTTCTGAAAAATCAGTAGCATTATCACTTCCGTAACGTAAACTTAAAGCAGCCAACATATCACCTTCAGCGGTTATGCCAATTCCGGTACGACGGCCTTCCTGTGCTTTATGTTTGATGCTTTCCCACAAGTGCTTTTCTGTAAATTTTATGTGCTCATCTTCTGGGTCAGCAATTATTTTTTCCAAAATTGCATCAATTTTCTCCAATTCTAAATCAATAATGTCGTCCATTATTCTTTGAGCATAATGAATGTGTTCTTTGAATAACTCAAAATTGAACTTCGCCATTGGAGTGAATGGATTTTCCACATACGAATACAGGTTAATTGCCAAAAGTCTGCAGCTATCGTATGGGCAAAGAGGTATTTCACCACATGGATTTGTAGAAACAGTCCGGTAACCCAGGTCTGCATAACAATCAGGAATTGATTCCTTTATTATTGTATCCCAAAACAATATTCCGGGTTCAGCCGATTGCCATGCATTTTTTACAATTTTAGCCCAGAGTTTATTTGCATCGATTTCTTTTTGATACAAGGGTTTGTCTGAATCAATCGGGTATTGTTGAGTGTAAGGGACACCAGATTCTATTGCTTGCATAAAATCGTCTTGCAATTTCACAGAAATATTGGCACCTGTAACTTTTCCTTGTTCGAGTTTTGCATTAATAAAATCTGCTGAGTCAGGATGTTTTATGGAAACCGATAACATGAGTGCTCCACGTCTTCCATCTTGCGCGACTTCGCGGGTTGAATTTGAATACCGTTCCATAAATGGAACAATTCCGGTGGAGGTTAACGCTGAATTTTTTACAGGCGAACCTTTGGGGCGAATGTGTGATAAATCGTGACCAACTCCTCCTCGGCGTTTCATTAGTTGAACTTGTTCCTGGTCAATTTTCATGATTCCTCCGTACGAATCGGAGTCACCATCGTTCCCAACAACAAAACAGTTAGACAGTGAGGCCACTTGATAGTTGTTTCCAATTCCGGTCATTGGACCGCCTTGGGGTACAATATATTTAAAACCTTTTAATACATTGTAAATTTCTTCTTCAGTAAGGGGGTTTGGATATCGATCTTCTATCCGTGCAATTTCTTTTGCCAATCTGCGGTGCATATCGTCTGGGGTAAGTTCAAAAATATTCCCGAAAGAATCTTTCAAAGCATATTTATTAACCCAAACTCTTGCTGCCAAATCATCTCCTTTGAAGTACTCCAACGAAGCGTTTATTGCTTCATCCTGAGTGTAAATTTTTTTGCCTACCGAGGCTTTTACAGATACTTCGTTTAATGCCATTTTATCCAGTTAATATGATTTAATAGAAAATAAAAAAAATTGGGAAACCTGTTTTTCCCGCTTTTGAATTTGCGTAATGCAAGATAGGGTACAATCCAAAAATTGGAGCACTTTTTTAAGAATAAAAATTAAAAGTTATCAACTTTACTTGGTTATTCATTTGGGTTAGTGTGGTTTAGGTGTTTTATAGTTAAGAAATGTTTACCAAAATGAATAACTCTTGTGAATAAGAGAAATATTATCTATCGAATATTTGTATGAAAAATACAATTTTTTTAAGAGAAAATATTCCTTCAAAATTCAGTCCCAAAAACTCTATTTGTTGAAAACTTTTTTTATGATAACTTTCGTTGATCCTATATTTTTTTCTACATAATTCTTACAAATAGTGGAAGCATTATTCAAGACCTTTTTATCGGAAATAAGTAAGTTAAAAGTATGCTTCAGTTCATTAAAATTGGTGATAGAGAAGGCTCCACTATCTGAACATAAATCTACTGCTTCTTTGAATTTTTTGTAATTCGGGCCAAAAACAATTGGCGTGCCAAAAGTTGCTGCTTCCAAAATATTGTGAATACCCACACCAAACCCACCACCAATATAAGCAATGTCTCCATACCGATACAGAGAGGAAAGTAGCCCGATCGAATCAATTATCAACACCTGAAAGTTGTGGATTTCGGAAATATTGATATTACTGAACGAAATAGCAGGTCTTTTCAACAATTGATGAATTCTGTTAACATTGTAATCCGAAACTTCGTGTGGGGCAATTATAAACTTAATGACTTTGTTTTGGTTGATAAATTCTGTGAGTAGTTCTTCATCAGGTTTCCAGGTGCTTCCGGCAACGATTAATAGTGAATTTCCCTTAAACTTTTTAACAATTGGGACTTCTCTCGAACTTTTGGCAATGGTAGCTACACGGTCGAAACGGGTGTCGCCCGAAACGGAAATGTTATTAAGTCCGATGTTTTTTAGTAATTGTGCAGAGGTTTCGTTTTGCACAAAAAAGTGTTCAAATTGGAAAAGTATTTTACGATACCAACTTCCTAAAAGGTTATTTCTGAAAAAATATTGATTTTCTCTAAACTTAGTTGAGAAAATATAAAGCGGAATATTTTGTTTTTTTAATTCAGAAATGTAAAAATACCAGAATTCGTATTTGATAAAAAAAGCTTTTTCGGGTTTTATAATATTTACAAAAGTTTGGGCATTAGCTTTTGAATCAATTGGAAGATATGATATAATATCGACGCCATTATAATTCTTTCTAATTTCGTAACCTGAGGGCGAAAAGAAAGTTAGTACAATTTTATATTCAGGAAATTGCTGTTTTATCTCCTCGATTACCGGACGGCCTTGCTCAAATTCTCCCAGCGATGCACAATGAAACCAAAGATATCTTGCATCTTTTTCAATCTTATTTTGAAGGGTTTCCTTCCAATTTTTTCTTCCGGCCACAAATAGTTTAGCTTTTTCGTTAAAAGGAGAAGCCAAACGAATAATTAGGGAGTACAAGAAAATGCCGATTTTATAGAGTTGAGTCATTTTTAATTTTTCGGAAATTTTATTTGGTATAAATTCTACGTTCCTTTAAGTATTCGTAAATGGTAATATTCATTAAAAGAAGTAAAAAAAGTGAAGCAAAATTTTCAACCGGAATTGAAAAGATTTGAATACCCAGATTGTGAACCGAATTGTATTCGATAATTGGCAAGGCAGTTAAAAGCCCACTAATTAGTAGAAACGGAAAGAGCATTACAAAGTAGGCCAAATAGAATTTCGTATAATACTTTTTAAACCGATTCCGAAAAACGGTATAAGCTAAATATATGGTAAGTAAAAAGAAAGTAAAAAACGGATAAAGTTTCTGCCGCGTTAAATAGGCGAGAAATCCAAAAAGTGCCAATAAAATTAAACTAACTACTAAGAATAAATTAGGACGTTCGAAATTGCGAAATCTATGTTTTAGGTATTCATAAATAAACACACCCAAATAAGGAACCGTCAGAAAATACAACCACTCTTCGATGGGTAAGTTTAAAATGTTCCTGCCCATTACAAAGTCGGAATTAAACTTCCATATTGCCCGTTCTTCAAAACGTAAATCCCAAATAATAAAAATGGCTCCGGTAAAAAGCATTGCCGGGAGCAGGTATTTTAGCTTGCTGAAAAACCGGATTACCTTGTTAAATTCCAAAACTGCTGGAACAGCAATCGTCCCAATTAATATTAATAAATATGTAAAATTTTTAAATTCCATTGTTTCGAATTTGCGGCAAAGTTACATTCAATTAACGAAATTTAAAATCAATTATTGAGCAATTACCGACGTTCAAATACTCCGTTCCGAAATAACGAGTGCCTGGACTAAATATAAATCTTGGTGTTTCGCCTAGGTTTTTATTTTTAAAATTTCATTTTTGCCAACTCGGTTGGTTTATCATTTCCCGAAATACCTTTCATTCTAAATGAATAACTGTATTCTTTTTCAGTTAAACGATATTCATCGTGAGTTCTTGCACCCCAACTGTTGTCGCCACCAACTCCCATTTGTTTATAGTCAATGTTTACAGAAGTAAGATCGCGGGGTTTTACATCGATTGTGTGGCGGTTTACTACTTTTTCGCCAGGTATTTGGCGCCCATCCGTACGTTCTGGCGACTCAAAATCTTCCATAATATTATGGTGTGCACTTACTTCTAACAATGGCATTCCACTGAAAAGTAAACCGTTTCCGGCAGCATCGGTGATTGTCATCCAACGTACATCGGTTTTATTACCGTTTTCTTGCGGACGAAGATAAGCCCAGAATTGATCTACAACACTTCCACTGTACAATCCAACAAAGGCACTTGTTTTTCTATCCCAATACGATTCTTGGGGTCCTCGACCCAGCCAGCTCATTTGATCGAAACTACGTGGCATTACCAGGTTCATTCCCATCCTTACAATTTCAGGTAATTCATCCTTTGTCATTTTAAAATGATTGGACACAACCACATCACCCGAACCCAATACTTTGTAGGCAGAACCATAAACCGCAATTTTTTCGCCTGAATCATTAACAAGGTCAAATGCAAAAACGATTGTTGCTTCATTTTTTCCAGTTTGTTTAATTTCCACACTGGTTACTTTTCTATCTTCACCAGCTTTACGCCAAACACGACTGCGTTTATGTAATCCGTTTCCAAAGTCGTTGTCGATTGGTGCACGCCAAAAATTTGGAACCAGTCCACTTGTTAATAATTCTGTTTCGCCATTTTTAAAACTAGAAATTATACCTGCTTTTTTATCAAAAGAAATTGAAAATCCCTCACCGGTAACCGTTGCCATATTTTCATCTTCTTCAACATTTAACGCTGCAAATTCAGATGTATTTGTTTTTTGTACAGGAACAAAAACAGGTAATTCAAATTGCTCTGCAGCCATTTCGGTTCCGGCTGCAACCAAACTCCAATCGTTTTTCAGTTTTGCTTTTATGGTAAGGAAATATTCAACTTCTGTTTTTGGTTCAACTGCATAATCGATAGATACTGTACTTGCTTTTTCAGGTTCAAGATTTAAATCAGCCAATTTACCATTGTCAACAATAATTCCATCGCCAATTACTTCCCAAGCAAAATCGAATTCAGAAAGATTCAAAAAAGCATATTTGTTTTTGATTGAAATGGTACCGTTTTTTAAATCAACGGCATTGAAAGCAATATTTTGATACACTTTTTTAACTTCAAGTAAATGAGGTTTTACTCCCCGAACGGGGTCAACCAAACCGTTGTTGCAAAAATTGCCGTCGGAAGGAACAGTGTCGGGACCAAAATCGCCACCGTACGCCCAATATTCTTCACCGTTCTCGTTAGTTGTTGTTAGACCCTGGTCAACCCAGTCCCAAATAAATCCACCTTGCAATACATCGTATTTTTCAATTAAATCCCAGTAATCCTGAAAGTTACCAACGCTGTTTCCCATAGCATGTGCATATTCACACTGAATTAAAGGCTTGTCTGGTTTGCTCAACGCATATTTTTCCATTCCTTCCAATCGTTCATACATTGGGCAAAAAATATCGGTATTGTATTCATGCCCGGCACGTTCGTATTGCACCGGACGAGTTTGGTCAACCGATTTCAAATAATCGTAAGTTGCTTCGAAGTTAACACCGTTCCCGGCTTCATTTCCCAACGACCAGGTAATAATACAGGGTTGATTTTTATCGCGTTCGAACATGTTTCGGGTACGGTATAAATGCGCTTCTTTCCAGGTTTCATCTTTTGCCAACGACTCTGGTCCGTAGCCCATTCCATGCGATTCGATGTTGGCTTCGTCGATAATATACAGTCCATATTTATTACATAACTCGTACCAAAGCTCAGGCTGCGGATAGTGTGAAGTTCGCACGGCATTCAGGTTGTTTCCCTTCATGGTTTTAATGTCCAGAAGCATGGTTTCTTTATCCTGAACATGACCTGTTGTGGGATTGTGCTCGTGAAGATTGGCGCCTTTCATATAAACATATTTTCCATTTACCAAAAGCGTTGCATCTTTAATTTCAACGGTACGAAAACCTACGTCTTGTTTGATTACTTCAACAACTCCCTTTTCATTTTTAAGGGTGATGATTAGTTCAAACAAATTCGGAATTTCTGCCGACCATTTTTTTACATCAGGAATTTGAGCTTCAAACTGAATAGATTTCCCGTTTACTTTTTCCGAGAATTCTTTAACAACATTCCCGTTTTCAGACAAAACGGCTTCAACCGTAAGTTGTCTGGCCGGATCGGAATTTTGAAGTTCAACATTCAAATTGAATAATCCGTTTGTATATGTTTCGTCTAATCCTGAACCCACCCTGTAATCTATAATGTGTTGCTTTGAGCGTGTTTTCAAATAAACATCGCGGGTTATTCCACTCAAACGCCAAAAATCCTGATCTTCCAAATAGGAAGCATCGCTCCAACGAAAAATTTCAACGGCCAAAGAATTTTCTCCCCCTTTTAAATATTTAGTGATGTTGAATTCTGCAGGAGTTTTACTGTCTTCGCTGTAACCCACAAATTCACCGTTTACCCAAACATTCATGGCGGAACTCACCGCCCCAAAATGGATGATGATTTCTTTCCCATCCCAATTTGCAGGAATTTCAAAAGTACGTTTGTATGAACCTACCGGATTGTAATGCGATTGAATGGTTGGAGGCGTTCTGTCGTGCGGATATTGTACGTTTGTGTAGATCGGATAATCATAACCTACCACCTCCCAATTGGCAGGAACTTTAATTTCGTCCCATTCGCGGGTATCAAAATCATCCATAAAAAACCAATGTGGTCTTTCCGTAGGATTGTGCGACAGATTGAATTTCCACATTCCGTTTAATGATTGAATTAGAGGCGATTGCCATTTTTCTTCGGTACGGGCTTGCTCCAGCGTTTCAAATGGAATAAAATGAGCATGTACATCCACTTTATTGATTTGAAAAACAGTAGGATCTTGCCAGGCTGAAGGATTTGTTTCTTCAAAAGGTACATTTGAATAGTCGGTATATTGATTACATGAAATGAATGCAACAAAAATAAAAAGCAACACAAATTGTGAGGAACGGATTAGTTTCGACATAATTGATTTTTTATTGATATATAACGGTTTTAATTCTATTAATATTGACTACAAATATAATGATTACACATATTATTTAGGGCGACTGTTTATTCAAAAAAGTGGGTAATTTATCTTATTTAAATAGTTTTGAAACTTGTTCTATTACATCTGCCGGTTTCGGATCGATATCAAAAATAATTTCAGGTTTTAAATAGAAAAGTTTATTTTCAGCTTTAAATCTCTTTTCGCCACCTCCGGTAATATTCAGCATTATAATAGCATCTTTTTCCAACGCTCCGTTTTTAGCTGCTTCAATTAAAGTTGCAGTTGCCACAGCCGCCGCCGGGTGAATATCAATTCCTTCCGATTTTTCGAACAGTGCACCTGCTTCGCGTGCTTGTTGATTGTTTGCCCGTAACGCCTCTCCATTCGAGTCTTTCAATGCATCATACAAACCACCCGCAATTGGATATGGTGGTTTGCGGTTCGAAAGAACTTTTGCATCCATTTCTTCAACTTGCTTTCGTGCTTCATTGTTATCGATAGCGAGCATCGCTCTGGAATCTACTTTCCACGCATTGTAAATAGGAGTAAATGGTAAATTCTGGGCAACCATTAGTTTCATTTTTTTATTGCCAAATCTTCCATCGGCGATAAAACGGAGGTTAGCTTCCCAGGCAGCAACAGCGCCAGTTCCACTTCCAACAGCCTGAAAATAGTAATCCGGAATTTGGCCGATTGTTGTTGTTGCCGACAGCATTGTAGTTCCCATTCCATCGCGGCGGGCAACATTTTTTGCGCCTCCTTCAGGAACAAAACCTTCTATTTCGGCGGCAATGTTTGATAAATGAATGGCATCGAAATAATCGCTTCCCGAACGACTACATATTAATTTCACGCAATCGTTTAGGGGTGCATCGAACCAAAGTGCACCTAAATTATCTTCAGGCACACAAATAAGTAATGGAATATTATTATCGGAACAAACTTTTGCGAACGAACGTGACGTGTTTCCGGCAGAGGCAACTACGAGTATTTTATCCATTTCGGGAGTCATTCGTCCACAAACCGAATAAGCTTCCGTTTCTTTGAACGAGCCCGTTTTCATGATTGCTCCTTTTTCGGGCCAGTATCCACTAAATGTAATCCAAAGATTTTTTAAACCAAGTTCTTTTGCGAGTCCTTCGCTTTTATATGTAACCGGTGCCGACGAACCTTTTAATGTTCTGCCAATTGGCAACCAGTCGGCGAATTTGTACAATCCCCACGAATTGTCTTTTACTTCAATTTGGGTTTTTTCGTAAATCGCACGAATCAAGGTTGGATCTTTTTCTCCGGGAGCTTCCAATGTCCAGCCTTCGTCGTCAAATATTTTTTTGGTTTTTACTGATTGTAATTTATATTCAGTTTTTGTGAAATCTTTGTTCATCCTATTTCATTTTAAATGAATCACAAAAGTAGAAAATGAGAGCATATTTCAATTAAAATGAAGTTTAAAAATGAAAAAGTAGTGCATAACTGATAAAATTATATTATTGCATTTATTAAAAAATATTTTTCAACTTTGTTAGTTGAAATACATCTAGCAACATGAAATTAAAACTTATTGCGATTTTACTACTTTTCACAGGAGTTGTTCAGGGTCAAAAAAATCTTAAATGGGACGATACAATAAATAGCAACTGGTCTGAACCTTTCAAACAGGTTGAAATTCCGTCTTCTGCGGACGGGGAACTTCAAAAAGCATTTATTCATTTCCCGGAAAATGAAATACCACAACCATTAATCGTTAGTCTTCATACCTGGAGCGGTGATTATACTCAAAGAGATCCCCTGTCCATACAAATTGCAGAAAATGGGTGGAACTATATTCACCCTAATTTTAGGGGTTCGAACAACTCACCCAAAGCTTGTGGAAGTAAATTTGTTGTTTCAGATATTGATGATGCGATTTC
>Ga0075120_10002561_pt1 | contig 13025 bp, 10 predicted proteins | sample AntAceMetag02UKL_FD_69792 | JGI IMG/M metagenome (GOLD analysis project Ga0075120, IMG submission 69792) | Saline lake microbial communities from Ace Lake, Antarctica - Antarctic Ace Lake Metagenome 02UKL | ecosystem: Environmental > Aquatic > Non-marine Saline and Alkaline > Saline | place... | reverse complement strand
CCCAATCCGCTTCGGGATGCAGCAAGCGGCCCAGTTTCTCCAGCAACAAAATAAAACGCGGGCCGGGAACCGAGATAAAATCTTCGTCGAGACAAAACACCTTGCCCGCACTGACGGCGTCCACGTCGGGCAATTGCCCCCAGTCCGCCTCCGCCTTGGATTTCCAATCTCCCCCATTCGCTGAACTGTTCGCTGAACCGCCCACTGAACCACGCGTCATGCTCGGCACAATGTCGATAATAATCTCAGGATTGCACTTGATGATGCTCTCGTTGGAGACGACCGGATAGCGAACCGGTTGCTTGCCGAAAACATTACGTCCGCCGGCGATTTCGATCATCTTGTCGAAGTATTCGTCGTTACCGGCAGCGTAAACGTCCTCTAGCCGACCCACGCCTTGGGTGCGAATAACCGAAACCATCACGCTCGGCCGCCGCAGCCCGGCCGTTTTTTCTCGCACGCGATCAATTCGTCCGCGCAGATCGTCAACCATCCGCCCGGCGGCTGAAGCGTTGCCGCAAGCTTGCCCGATTGTGGGTATCGACTGTAACACACCCTCGATGGTTTTGTGATCGACGGTCAAAGTATTTATGCCGAATCGATCCAACGACGGACAAAGTGCCTTGTTGCCACGCAGCATCACGATCAGATCCGGCTCGAGCGCCACCACGGCTTCCAGGTTCGGGTCCATGACCCCGCCGATACGATCGATCTTGGCCGCCGCGGGTGGGTATTTGCAATAATCGCTTACGCCCACAACCCGCTCGCCAAGCCGCAGGGCGAAGAGAGTTTCGGTAACGCTCGGCGCCATGGAAACGATGCGTCGCGGCTGGTCTTGTCCCGCAGTCTCGCTTGGCTGTTTCCCGTTCGAATCAACCCGCGCAAGGCGAACTTTGGCAACGTGGCAGGCCACGAACACCAAGAGGATTATGATGATAAGGAGAATCTTTGAACGCATGTCCTCTAGTATCGTCGACTGCGGGTAGATATGCAAGCAGTTCTCATGGTGCGTCCGCGACGCACCCTACCAGCATCAAACCCGCTTCTGGATGCGTTGCTGTTCGATTTCATCGAGGGGGACTAGCGGCCCTTCACCGGCTCCGGGGCACTCGTTGCAGGTGTATTCCCATGTACCGGGCGATTTCAGGTTGGATTGCCAGAAGGGCCAGGTGCGGCATTGCACCGGGCGGGCTTTGTAGACTGTGCAGCCCATGATTTTGCGGTCGAAGAATACACAGTCGCCGTTTTTGCGTTCGCGGAGGCTGCGGCGGCCGTGTTCTTTGCGGGCGTATGCACGCTTGAACTCACCTTTCGTCATGTCGAGTAATTCGGCCAGCGCGGCGATTTCTTCCTTGTTGACCCAGACGTAGCCGGGGTCGCCGATGCAGCAACCGCCACAGCCGCTGCATTCGAAGTTGAGGCCGCCCGCGTACCAGGGTAGGCTGGAGGGTTGGTTTGGGTCGGAAGTGTTGGGGGAGTTGTCGGTCATACTTGGGGGAGTGTTTTATTGTGTAACGGTCAGTTGGTGTAAATGTCGAATGTCGAAATCAGAATGAGGAAAGAATTAAGAATTCAAAAATGACGAATGACGAAATGGGTGCTGGTTTTAGACATTTATACATTCTTAATTCTTTCGTCATTCTGGCTTCCTCATTCGACATTCCTGCCCTCTCTTCTAACGAGTAACCACCCGGTCCTCGCCCGGGCTTGTGAGCAGATTTTCCGCGTCGGGTATTAATCCGTACGCGGCGGCGAGGATCTTAATGGGGTGGGCAGTTGGTTTTGTTGTACCTTGTTCCATTTGCATTTTACAGGCGCTGCATTCGGTGGCGCCGGCTTGCAGGCGAGGGTTTCGCATGGCGGAGACTACACGCCAGCCGATGCGCAGGCTGGTGCGATAGTTTTTTTGTTTGATGCCGAAATCGCCGGCCATGCCGCAACAGCCTTGTGCGATGGGGTGTACCGAAAGGCCCGGGATGAGTCGCAAGAGGTCTTCGCCGGGCGAGCCGACTTGCATCGCCCGCAGGCGACAGGGCATGTGGTATCCGACGGTAGCCAGGATGGGTTTGAAGTCGAGTTGCAGCTTGCCCTGGGTGTGCATTTCCCAGAGGAAGGCGCCGGCGTCGGTGGTGTTTTGGGCCACGAGTTGGGTGTCGTCGTTGTCCAACAGGTGTGGGTATTCGTGCGCGAGGGTCAGGGCGGCGGCCGGTTCGGTGGTGATAACTCGGTATCCTTGTCGCACGGCGTCGGCCAGGACGGTGGTGTTGTGCTGGGCCAGGCGTCGAGCGCGGTCGAGTGCGCCCACGGAAATGGCCGAAGTGCCGGCCTGCATTTGTTCGGGCGGAACGAAGACGGCCACGCCGTTGTGCTTGAGTATGGCGATGAGTGCTTCGGCCAGGGCCGGGTCGTAGAAATTGGCGTATGTGTCGACGAAATAGGCGACTTTTAGTTCGCGTTGGCGTCGCGGCTGGGTCAGGCGTCGGCGGGCCGCGCGGCGCATGAACGAGGGCGATGAAACCCGCGGCACTTTTCGGCCTTGTGCGATGCCGAGCGTCTTTTGCAGCAGCCAACGTAGTTGAGCGTTTGCCAATGCCCAGTTGGTGATTGTCGAGAACGAGCCGGCCATGCTGCCGATCAAATCGAGCCGCATCATGGCGTGGTCGACCGGCGGCAGTCCCTTGGCCGTTGCGTAGGCCGCCTTACACTGGGTAACCATGCGTGGGATGTCGACGTTTGCGGGGCAATCGAGCACGCACATGTGGCAGTTGTAGCAAAGGTCGACGACGTCTTTGAGCTCCTCGGAGGTGAGGCTTTCGAGTTCGAGTTGTTTGGTTAAAAGGGCACGGGCCAGGTTGGCTTTGGCTCGGGGGGATGATTCTTCGGTGAGGCGGATGCGGAACATGGGACACATGCGTGTGTCGCGGGCGTGCGTGCGACAGTCGCCGCAACTGTTGCAACGCCGGGCCGTGAGGGCCAGGCGTTTGGGGTTCCAGTTCAACTGCAACTCGATCAGGTCGCGCAGACGGGGCGTCGATTCGCTGTCTGCGGAACCCGCTTCGGCAGAGCTTTCCGCAGGGTCGGTTTGCTCGTCGCCGACTCGTATGACGGGACGCAGGTTGTCTGTAAGCCGCTGTGGCTCGTTGCCGACAATCTTGCCGGGGTTGAACAGATTTTCGGGGTCGAAGATCTGCTTGACCTGGCGGAAGACCTGATAGAGTTCGCCGGTTTGCCACTCGACGAAGGGGCTGCGGCTGAGCCCGCAACCGTGCTCGCCGCTCGTTGTGCCACCGAGGCGAAAGACCTCTTCGTAGAGTTCGTTGGCCAGGCATCGCATTTTGTCGACGTGTTCTGGTTTGCCCAGGTCGAGAAATGGTTGCAAGTGAAGTTGTCCCTGACCGGCGTGGCAGGAGAGGGCCGCGGTGATTTCGTGGCGTTTGAGGATGTTTTGACTGGCGACAAGGATTTCGGGCAACTGGGCCGGGGCAACGGCGATGTCCTCGATGATGGGCACGGGCCGTACGGCTCCTTCCAAGCGGCCCAGTGCCGGTTGGGATTTGAGCGAGAGCTGGCAGTATAGCTCGACGTCTAGAGGGTCGAAAGCCAGGCGAATGCCGAAGGGCCCGTTTTTTGTGGAAGTATTTCCGTGTGTGTGTTTTTTCTCAGCAGTGGCGTCGACCAGTTCGCGCAAGCGGTTGCGGACGGCGGTCGGTGAATCGGCGTGCTGTTCGACGATCAGAACGGCTTCGGTGTGTTGGGGGATGAGTTCGTTGAAACGCGGTTCGATTTCGCGTGCGAGACTGAGGAAGCGGCGGTCCAAGAGATCGCAAGATGCGGGCTTGTATGGCAAAAGTGTGCTCACGGTTCGGGCGGCCGTTTCCAGGCCGTCGAACAAGAGCAGTGCCACGCCGCGAGAAACGGGCAAAGGCTGCGTGGCCAGCGTGGCTTCGGTGGTCAGAGCCAGGGTGCCTTCGGAGCCGACCAGCAGACGCACGAGGTCGAGATATTCCTTGCCCGAATCGTCTTGGCCCAGCACGCCGTCTAGATGGTATCCGCAACAGTCGACAGGGCTGTTGACTCGGGAGTTTTTGATGAGGTCTCGATTATCCGCGAGCAATTGGGCGAGACGATTGAGCAGGTCGCGTTTGATGGGGTCGGGGTCTTGGCTTTGGCCGTCGAAAAGCGGTTCGCGGGCGGCCTTGATGCGTTCGCCGCCGGGCAGGATGACGGACATTTCGCGAACGTGGCGTGCGGCCGAGCCGTATTTGAGCCAGTGGCTGCCGGCGCCGTCGATGGCCAGCACGCTGCCGATGGTGGTTGCGCGGCTGTTGGCCGGATCGGGTCCGAACACGCGCGAGGCGGCCTTGATTTGTACGTTGAGACGTTCGAGCACCACGCCCGGCTGCAGGCGGACGGTAGCTTCGCCCACGCGGATAATGCGGTGCAGATGTCTGGCGAAATCGATAACCAAGCCGTTGCCCAACGATTGGCCGGCCACTCCGGTTCCGGCGCCGCGGGCGTGGATGGGGATTTTTTTCTCGGCGGCGTATTCGACGGTGGCTTGCACGTCGGAAGCCGAACGCGGGCGAACGACACCCAGCGGGCGGATCTCGTAGATGCTCCCGTCGCTGGCGTAAAGCTGACGAAAGATCTCGTCGCAGCGAATCTCACCCGAAATCAGGCCGCGGAGGTCGTCTTGAATGCGTTCGCGGTGTTGATCGAGTTGTTCCATCGGTTTAACGCCGAGCTCCGTAGATGAGCGTCATGATTTCCGCACGCGTCGACGGGTTTTTGCGGAAGGCGCCCTTCATGGCCGAAGTCACGCAGACGGTGCCCGGCTTGCACACGCCACGCACGGTCATGCAGGTATGTACCGCCTCGACGACGACGCCCACGCCGCGGACTTTCAACTCGTCGATCAAAAGGTCGGCAATCGTCTGCGTCATCCGTTCTTGAACCTGGGGCCGGCGGGCAACGGCGTCGACCACGCGGGCAAGCTTGCTCAGACCGACGACGCGTCCGTCGGGCAAGTAGCCGATGTGGGCCTTGCCCATAAACGGCAGCATGTGGTGCTCGCAGACGCTGTTGAAGCTGATGTCGCGGACGAGAACGATCTCGTCGTACTTTTCGCTGAAAAACTTTTTCAGATAAACGCGTGGGTCTTCTCTGAGCCCGCTGAAAATTTCGGCGTACATGCGCGCGACCCTTGCCGGCGTCTCTTGCAGTCCCTCGCGATCCGGGTCGTCGCCCACGGCCAAAAGGATCTCGCGGACGGCACGCTCGATTCGAGCGTGATCCACTTTGGGAGGATCATCACTATTTAGCCCCATTTTTGGCATTGATTCGAATTCTTCGTCCGGTGAGCACGATGGCGACATGGTGAAACTCTAAGGGCTTTGGGCTATGAACTTGGGATTCTTAACTTATTAACTGCAATTCACGTTTTCCATCTGAAATCCGAGGTCTTGTGTGAAGATCTAACGAGACCAACACACCATCTTATGGCCCCCCATGCGGTCGGTCAAGCGGGCATGATATGCGGGCATGATATGCGGGCATGATATGCGGGCATGATATGCGGTTAGATGGTTGGTACTTGACATGTATATGTCGATGGTGCGACAATCGTCACCTGTCAGGCGGATAAGAGTTGCGCCTGGTGCCGAGCACATTTTCATTATAACGGTTTTCCAGTTTTTCGGTTTTCATCTCATTTATTCGAGCTCAGGATGGCTGCCACAGCAGAGGGTCAACGCCACGCGGCAAAAATCGTCAGGCGTTTGGCACGCGCTTATCCCGATGCCCGCTGTTCGCTAGATTTTCGCACCCCTCTAGAGCTTGTGGTAGCCACGATCCTTTCGGCCCAGTGTACAGATAAACGCGTGAATCTTGTTACGCCGGACGTTTTTGTCAAATACCCCACGGCCGTCGACTACGCCACGGCTTCGCTGAGCGAATTGGAAAAAGATATCCAGAGCACGGGCTTTTTCCGCAACAAGGCCAAGAGCATCAAGGGTTGTTGCCAGGGGCTGGTCGAAGAGCACGGCGGAAAGGTTCCACGCGATCTGGACGCGTTGGTGAAATTGCCCGGCATCGGTCGCAAAACGGCGAACGTTATTCTGGGTACGGCCTACGGCCTGGCCACTGGTGTGGTCGTAGACACCCACGTTACAAGGCTCAGCCGACGGATGGGACTGTCGGAGCATAAGGATGCCGTGAAAATCGAACGCGATCTGATGGAGTTGATTCCCAAAAAAGAATGGATCTCGTTCAGCCACCGCATGATTTTGCACGGGCGTAATGTTTGTGCGGCCAGGAAGCCGCAGTGTGATGATTGCCCGGTGAATGATGTTTGCCCTCGCGTGGGTGTAAGTTGATGTAGGGTGCGTGCTTGCATGCACCGTGAAATAGGCGTAATCTCTCGACGGTGCGTGCAAGCACGCACCCTACACCTCAAAACCACAGACACAGGAATCTCATGGTTCTTTCAGGTCAAGAAATTCGGGCTCAACTGGAATCGAACATCGTTATCGATCCGTTCGACGAGTCGCAGCTCAATCCGAACAGCTATAACCTGACCCTTCACAACGAATTGATGGTCTACGAGGAGGTGATCCTCGATATGCGCAAGCCCAGTCGTGTGCGGCGGATGACTATCCCGCCGGAGGGTCTGGTGTTGCAGCCCAACCAGCTTTACTTGGCGCGCACGGTGGAACGCACGGAAACCCACAATCTGGTGCCCATGATAGAGGGGCGATCATCGGTGGGACGGTTGGGATTGTTCGTGCATGTAACGGCCGGGTTTGGCGATGTGGGATTTTGCGGGTTCTGGACGCTGGAGATGTTCGCCGTGCAATCCGTGCGGATTTACCCTGGCGTGCCAATTTGTCAGATCTTCTACCACGAGATTCGTGGCGAGATTACAGAATACTGTAGCGACAAGTATCAGAACAATACTGATATCCAACCGAGCCTGCTGTTTACGGAGCTGAATCCGGAGGGTGTTGAGGAAGACGATCCGCAGATGGAATTTCCGTTTGGGATGGAGCGGCCGCGTTAGTTCGACCCTTTTCTCTAATCCGCAAACTTTACGTAGACGTTTATTTCGGCACGTTCCGAGCGGGCGTTACGAGCGTCACTATCGCTGTTGTCGTTACGACAGGAGAAACACGCTAAAGTCTACCCCCTGTTTTAAACGAAGTAATACTCGGACAGTCTTCTCTTTACAAAGCCTCTTCCAAGGGGCCGAGTATTGGTTTGACCGTTTGCAGGGGGGAGCCTGCTTTGTTGAGGTGCAAGCCTCGCTCGTATTGTTTTACTAATTAGGCCGTCTAATTGGCATAACAGTCCGAGTCCGAGCAAATTCCCCTCTGGAGTTTGTGGTTCGCCGCGCATTATTCCGGCAACGCATAGGATTCGTAATGGGACGACTGGGAGACACCTTCCCTATTTTACGGATTTTCCCTGGTTTCCGGATGCCCTGGTTGCCGATGTCATTAGTGCGGCGCGGGTCAGAAGGAACTGAGCTACCGCCGACTTGAAGCGAATTATGTCAGACCCCGACCCAGATGTGGGTGGAAGGCCGGCTGGCTGCAGAACAGCCAGATGAAGGAACGACCAACGGCCAATATTTCCGCCTGCAAGGGGAATGAGTTCAAAACAAGCGAGCGAAAACAAAAGAAATTGGAGAGCCTGCAATGAAGGTCTTCACAACTGGTCAGGTCGCAAAGATCTGTAAGGTGGCCCCGCGCACCGTAAGTAAATGGTTCGATTCGGGCCGGTTGAAGGGCTATCGCATTCCGGGGTCGCAAGACCGCCGAATTCCGCGAGAGTACCTGATTAAGTTCCTAAAGGAACACGGGATGCCGTTGGGCGACCTGGAAGATGAGGCAATGGCCAAGGTGTTGATTGTCGCCCAGGATCAGGTCCTGGTCGAGAATCTCAGGCGGGAACTGCCGCCCGAAAGATCGTTCAAAGTGGCTGTTGCCGCGAGCGGTTTTGACGCCGGTATCCAAGCCGAGAGCTTCCATCCCGACTGTATTATTGTTGACTTTTCGATCGGTCGCACCGAAGCGTTGCAGATTTGTCAGAATCTGCGTCGTAACGCTGAGTTCGCCGAAGTCATCTTGATCGCCTTGCTGCCCGACGACGGCAGTTCGACCAGTTTCGATCGGTCGAGTATCAACGAAACGTTCAAGAAGCCGTTCGACGCCGCTTTGTTGGCCGAGCGATTCCGAACGTTGATAAGTACGAAAAAAGAACTCGTATAATTTCCGCGAATGTGGAAAAGATATTAAAAGTATCCGATTCCATTTGAACATGGGAAAAGATACTAAAAGGCGTCCGATTCGCCGATTCAATCAAACCGTCGTGGCTAGACCCCCACGACGGATAGAGTTTCCGCATCGGGTGCCTCATTCGAGTTGACGGTAATAAGGCCGGCCGTTGGGCTGGCTAAGGGGCTTGGGCAAAAAATCGCCTTTTGGGCGATTTCTGCTTTTCTTGGCCGTCGACTGTCTCTGCTGAGTCTCGAAATTATCCCTTTGAGGCTACCCATCGACCGCAGTGGCACTGGGCGGTAAAATAGGTGTTCAATTAGGCATGTGAATACACAGTTACCGCCTTGCGGCGGGGTGTAAAGCAGTGCTGTGGTTGTGAAATTGTGTCAATATCGGGAAAATATGCACAATACATGGCGAATTCACCGTTCAGGGAAACACTCTGGATTGCAGAATATAGAAGTGCTGTTCTTTATTGGAACAGGTATAAGTGAGACCGGGAAGCAGAAAATATGAGTCAAGTGATCCATGGAAAAGGTGAAACGGCCCAAACGCTCGCAGAGCTATATTCGCCGATCCGGGAGGAGCTTGGGCAAGTCGAGGAGATTCTGCGTAAGGAGCTGACGAGCAACCATCCCTTCGTGGATCGATTGGTGAAGCACGGATTTCGTCTGGGCGGCAAGCGTTTGCGTCCGGCTTTGGTGTTGCTGGCCGGAAAGGCCTGTGGTGAGATCTGCAACGATCATCTGATGCTGGCGGCGGCCATGGAATTGATCCATACGGCCACGCTGATTCACGATGATGTGCTGGACGAGGCGTCCATGCGTCGACATCTGGACACGGTCAATGCGCGTTGGGATAACGAAGCCAGTATTCTACTGGGGGATTATCTACTAGCCCGAGCGATAGGGCTGGTGGGAGCAGTCGACACAACTTATGCCTGCGAGGTTATTGGCAACGCCAGCCGTGAGATGTGCGAGGGCGAGTTGCGGCAGATTGGCGCCCGGGGGGATTACAACCTCAAGGAAGAAGAGTACATGGAAATAATCGGCGACAAGACGGCCGCTCTTTGTGCCTGTTGTTGCCAAGTGGGTGCCCATTATGCCGGCGCAAGCGAGGAAGCCCAGCAGTCGCTGGCTCGCTACGGTCGTCATTTGGGTCTCGCGTTTCAGGTCGTCGACGATGTGCTCGATGTGTCTGGCGACGAGGCAACCATGGGCAAGTCGCTGGGAACCGATCTGGTTAAGAAAAAGGCCACATTGCCGTTGATTCGCTTGTTGGGAACGGCCAACGATGCGGATAGGGCCGAGTTGATGGGCATTCTGTCCAGTTCGGACAATCCCAATTCAGGCAAACACAGTTCGGGCAGTCACGGCCAGGAGGCACTCAATCCGTGGTTCGAGAAATATGACGCGATTGAGTACTCGCGTCAGAAGGCGGTTGAGCTTACGCATCTAGCGGCCGCAGAACTCGACACTCTTACGCAAGGGCCGATTGTCGACACGCTTCGGCGTTTGGCGGAGTTCGTTGTTTCTCGGCGCCAATAGACTAAATCCAGTAGAACAAAGCCTAGTCGGATTGCATGGCCGCTTGTATTCTTTGCAGTAACTCGGTAGTTGAGTAGCCGTCGGTCATGGGCGCCAACTCAACCCGTCCGCCGGCGGCTTCGACTGCCTCGCGACCGACGACTTCGTCGAGCTGGTATTGGGACGACTTGACCAGCACGTCGGGCAGGACACGTTCGATTAGTGTGCGCACGCTGGGGTCATCGAAGAGGACAACGTAGTCGACGCATTGCAAGGCTGCCAGCATGGCGGCGCGGCCTTGTTGGTTTACGATGGGGCGTTGCGGGCCCTTGAGCTTGCGGACGCTCGCGTCGCTGTTGAGGCCCACGACGAGGCAGTCGCCGTGCGAGCGGGCTTGTTGGAGAGATGCGACGTGGCCGGGGTGCAAAAGGTCGAAACAGCCGTTGGTCATGGCTATGATGTCGCCGGCGGCGCGGCAGGCAGCCAACTGGCCATCGAGCTTTTCGACGCAGAGTATCTTTTGCGTTGTTGTGAAGCGGCGCTTCAACTGCCCTGTTGAAACTTGCGACATATGCGGCTATCCTTCCATGCAACGTTTGGCCTTTGTCGAACTTTGATGATTTTATCAGCCGGCCGGAGTCGCGTCGAGGTGTATAGAAGCACTCTCTAGAGCTTGACTAATGATTAATGCCTGGGTAGATTGCATTTTAACAAGTGGGCCGTGCGGGGAGGTTTGCAGAGGATGACTATTCGCTGTCAATGTACGGGTTGTTCCGCTCGCTTTGACGCACCAGACGGCTGGGGCGGGAAAGCTGTGCGATGTCCCAAATGCAAAGCGGCAATCCGTCTGCCCGAAGTGAAAGGCGAGAACGCCGCTCAGGCTTCCCAGAAGACACGGGCTTCCCAAAAGACACGGGCCGCCCAAAAGGGTGGTGCGTCACAGGGGCCTTCCTGGTTCGCACGCGACACCGACGGTGGGCATCGTGGCCCCATGCCGAAGGTCGAACTGGATCGCCTGGTTGCGAGCGGGCAGCTCGACGGGCTTTGTCAGGTGCGGCGGGCGGACTGGGAAGACTGGCGCTGGATCGAAACGGTCTACGAGCAATTTACCGAGGCTGATGAGGGCGACATGCCTGGCGGGGGCAACGTGTCGGCAGCGAATGCAGATATATCGCAAACGGAGCTTGCCAAAGCGGTGGGGCCGCGTTTGGAAGAGTGTCCCGACTGTGGCAAGATCGTTTCGCGACGTGCGACGCAGTGTCCCAATTGCGGTTGCCCGATTGCTACGATTAGTGCCCCGCGGGTTGGCAGGGCAAGTCGCGATCATCAACCGAGAGACGGATTAGGAAGATTTCGGCCTAAGTCAGTTGAAACGGGCGAGTATCATGATGAACGTCGCGGTGGGATGGGCAAAGCCGTTTTTCTGGTCGGATTATTCTCGGCGTTGACATTGCTTTTAGCCGGCAGCGGGTATCTGGGATGGCAGTTGTGGCGGAGGGCCAATCGAGCGGTCGAGATTCCATTGCCTATCCTCCTGGAACCGGCGGCGGTCGCGCCGGCCGAGCCGGTTGTTGTGCCGAGCGAGCCGGCCACGCCCGCGGAGATAGCGGCTTGGATCGACGAGGTAGCCGCGGGGACCGCGCGGCGATTGGACGAAGGCTACCGGCAGATGCATTTGGCTCAGACCGGTATTCAGGCCATGCAGGAGCAGGCGGAGTTGATCGATTCGCTCGTCTCGGGCGAGTTTGCCAAGTCGGCCAAGCACGACAAACCTAAGCGTCCACCGCCGCCCCCATATCAGTCGCGCTACGAGCCGCTCTACAAAGAGTGTGCAGGATACTTGCGGGAGAATGTGGGGGCCAAAACGGTTAGCCGCGCGGAGGTGGTCGAGCAGGCCGAGCGCTGGGCTGAAGCAAAACGCTCGGTCTTGCAGAAGGCGTTGGAGACACAGGTGGGTGTGCCGCGGGGGAATTAGGAATGAAGAAGCTCGAATGAGGAATGAATGTCGAATGCTCAAGGCCCAAAGCCCAAAGCCCAATGATCAATGATCAATGATCAATGATCAATGTCTGACATCTGACACCTGACACCTCACACCTTTAAGCATCAGAAAAGAATAATGAAAGTTAAGGAATTGATAGCTGCGTTGCAGGAGTATGACTCGGAGTCGGAGGTGCAGCTTTGTTTGAACTGGCCTGAGCGGCTTGCCGAGACGCACCGACGGATTTGGGTGGGCGACTACGGTGAGGGGCCGCAGATCAATGCCACGGTGGATTTCCGCGGAGTGTCGATATACGTGGGATGTGTGCTTGAGCAGCGTGGTCCACAGCATGGCGACACCCCCGGACGGACGGTACGGCGTTCGACAGAGCCGCCGGCTGAAACAACAAAACCTTCGCGTCCGGCCATAATGTTGGGTAATTATGAATCCTCGGAGGTTGCCGCGCGGGTGAGAGACTTCTATGTGTTTCATCAAAAAATCGACGAGCCGTTGAACTTTCCCGGCTTCGACTACGAGCGTTGGATCCCGCCGAAAACTACTTCGGGCGAATATAACGAGCATATCGCGGCGATTCTACGGGAGAAGCTTTTAGGAGAGTGATTTGATGTAACGTTTGGCTTGGCTGCGGAGATTAAAAAGAGTTCGGCTGATTTGTGCGCGGGGGTTGTTGGCAAAGATGCGGACCGTGGAGAGCGGTTGGGCTTGGCCGCGCCAATGGGCCTTGTAGGGCTCGTCTCCGCGTAGAAAATCGTAGTAGCGATAATTTTGGTCAATGGCATTTCGCAAAGTGGCGATGGTTCCCAGCCAGCCGGGGCGATGGCGGGAGAATTCGGGGTCCATGCCCGACTGATACATGTAGAGGGTATGGTCGTCCTTAAAGTCCATTTCCGCTGCGACGGGCTGACCGTCGAGTTCGACCCATTGCAGTCGCAGTTTCCCTATATTGAAGAATTCTTGAGAGACTTCGCTGAGGAAGGCGTGGAATTCCATCGATGCAAAGCAACCCGTTTGCCCCAGGCTGTTCCAGCGTTTTTGATGCAAAGTTGTGAGCGTGTTGAGCCCCGCTTGAAGCATTTGCGGCGAATCGGCCGTGTGTATAACGGCCCGATTGGTGTCGAAATAATTTCGGACTAATTGACGCGCTCTTTCGCGGCGGGTTTTGGAGAGTCGCTGCAGGTATTCGTCCCAGGTTTGGGGAAGTTCTATGCGCCAACAGCTCTG
>Ga0075120_10002555_pt1 | contig 13033 bp, 5 predicted proteins | sample AntAceMetag02UKL_FD_69792 | JGI IMG/M metagenome (GOLD analysis project Ga0075120, IMG submission 69792) | Saline lake microbial communities from Ace Lake, Antarctica - Antarctic Ace Lake Metagenome 02UKL | ecosystem: Environmental > Aquatic > Non-marine Saline and Alkaline > Saline | place... | reverse complement strand
CACGCATTTAATGGATTGTCCCCTGTCAACCCAAAGATTTACCGGAAATATGGTAAACAGAATGCATACAAAAGAACCCTGGGTATTGTCAGAAGAACCTTGATCATTGGAAAACCAGATGTCCTTCACAGAGGATAGTACGAAGGTTTTTTTAAATTCTGAAAAGTTTATATCATAGCCAGTGGGGCTCGCTTCAATTTTTTATATTTATAAAAATTATTGTAAAAAAAGGCTTATGACAGAGGTTGTGAGTCATAAAGTTGAATTAAACTTTCAAAGCTATAAAAACTTCGTATGCAATATATGGTGCTATCCAAAATTTGTTTAAACCAAGTCCATCCTCTTACAGCTTATTCCCCGCTTTTTTCCTCAACACGTTGGATAATGTATATGACATCTTTCAATCCTATTATACCATCACCATCTACGTCCTCAGACACATCAGCAGAATTCTGGTAATAAGTTAGAACCTTAAGTCCGAGAAAAGAATCCTCAAGTTCAATATTGCTGTCCTTGTTCAGATCTCCTTTAATAATACAGCCATCTGCATCAACGACGCTACCTGCTGGTGTCTCAGGACAATTGTCTTTATTATCTGATATGCCATCATTGTCTGAATCAACAGTATATGCATCAGTTGTTCCAATGAGTGGCACCAGCAAATTTGGTGTATCGGGATCATCAGAAGAAATATTCATGGTTGCCGTAAGATCCCCCTGGGCAGCAGGAGAAAAAACAACCTTTACGATACAGTTTTCACCTGGTGAAATAGTATTGAAGGAACAAGCATTAGAACTCACATAAAATGAGGAAGCATTTGCACCGCTCATTGTTATGGGAAAAAAAATATGTAAGTCTACCAGTCCTGTGTTAGTCACCGTAAAGGTCTTTTCTGGAGACGTCGTACCAATAGCAAAAGAACCAAAATCTGCTGTTTCCGTTGTTCCACTGAGTGGCACCAGCAAATTTGGTGTATCGGGATCATCAGAAGAAATATTCATGGTTGCCGTAAGATCCCCCTGGGCAACAGGAGAATAAACAACCTTTACGATACAATTTTCACCTGGTGAAATTTTATTGTTGGAACAAGCATTAGAACTCACATAAAATGAGGAAGCATTTGCACCGCTCATTGTTATGGAATCAATATGTAAGCCTACCAGTCCTGTGTTACTCACCGTAAAGGTCTTTTCTGAAGACGTCGTACCGATAACAAAGGAACCAAAATCTGCTGTTTTCGGTGTTACCCCAATATCTGCCGGAATAAAAGTACCCGGCTGCGGGAAAACAAAAATACTTTGTGTATAATAATCATCAGCCGTCCTTCCAGTTAACATAAGGCCAGCAGGTTGTGTCTCACCCAGTGGTGGGTTGTAAGTCAACTCAACAGTATCAAACGTGTCCAGGGGATATCCACCTGAGTTATATTCAACTTCCGTTCCATCTTTGAGTACTCGATACACAAAGCCCTCTGTATATTTGTATGCTGAGGGTTGAAATTCAATAATCGGCTCACTGAAGATATGATAGAAAAGAGCCATAATATATTGTTTGCTCAGTACATATGTTTCCCCGGGCAAACTTTCAATCTCTCGGGAACCATAGTATTTATTGTAGCCCGTTACCTCTATGACATAGTCGTCATTCAGGGTAAGTGTGTCTTCTTTCGAAAAGTCATTCGTATAGGGTGCTGGTGCTACTCCTCCATATGTGATTATATGGTCATTTGTTGTAGTAATCCAGGTTTTACCACCAGCAACGGCCGACTGCACCGCAGTATCAAACTCCAGATAATGCTGGGGACTACCACCTATCCAGCCAGTCAGATTGATCGGAGACTTGTACACAGCGGTGACAGACAATACGGGTGATGCGCCACTGTAATCTATCGCCACATCTATATAACGTGATTCAACAGCCTTTAGAGATGAATCAAATTCGTTGAGGGGGCCATAGGGGTTGGATATCGTACCATACAAATCGATACGAAAAGAAGCGGTTCCAGAGAAACCTGCAGAAGCTGTATAAGCAATTCGATTGAGGTCAAGGACCAGACTGCCACTCGTGGGTTCACGTAGCACCTGTAAAGCAAATTTTGGTAACATACCAAGATAAAACTGTAATGTTCTATCGGAACTGGAGATCTCTTCAATTGCAAGCATATCCACACCCGCCGCTCGTTCCAGGTTCATGGCCGGGTTGTTGACAGGAAAATTAAAATCAACGGAAGCGCGATACCTATCATTTTGCACAAATTGTAACTTCTGGCTTTGAAGTTGATATGAACCACTTTCCTCCGCAAATTGTTCCTGCATGCGAATGACAAATTCATTTTCATCGATCCCGTACAACGTGGGAGATTCGGTGACAAAGTCTGCCATCTGATATTTTCCCTGACTTATCATGGAGCTTGAAAAGAGTTCCACTTCTTTCAGGTTTTTATCTGCCTCGATACTGGATTCCCAGGTGATACCGTTTCTGATAAAAGTACCCTGCTGCGTCGTGTCATCTGTAAACGTCCAAAGAACAGAGTGGGTATCCATAGCCGTGGGACCGAGAACCTTGAATACAAAATATCGATGCCCATCCACATCCCGCATTCTGAGCTTCACGGCGTTGTAATTAAATCCGGCGACAAAATGCTGTCGATTGCTGCTTAAAAACAGACCGATATCTTCCAGGTCACCAATATCGTCTTCATCTTCATCATTTACCGAAGGCGGATCCACCACGCCTTCCGATGCAAAATACAGGTAATTACGTTCAGTGGTCAACTGCCCCCCGATGAGATTTAAGGGAGTGTTACTGTCAAAACCATACAACCACCTCTGTTGATATGCACATTCGGAGGAGCGTTGAATGCCGACAACACATTCTACATCAAAAAGTATATCCTTAATTACATCATAACCAATATTGGTAACACTATCTTCTCCCGCCAGCGTGGTCCCGTGAATATCAAAATTCATTTTCGGATCAATGGATGATTTTTCCCAGGAAAAAATATTTTTATGTGAGAGATATTCCGTTTGATTACCCGGTTCAGTCATGTAAAAATCATCATACTGGACACTGCCGATGAGATCCTCTCCAAAGTCACCGGTTGCGATCGTGCGTTCCCCATAGCCGTCCTCTTCTATGGTAATTTCATACCAGATTGGAATCGGACTGCCCATATAATCAAAATTTTCACAAAAAATATTCTCCTTTACAAAAGTTGTATCCGCATAAATCCTTCCACCAGCAAACCGATCCACAATCATCTTAACCTTGATATAATCATCAATCCCATATTTTGGATTCAAACCCGAGGTGAGCACCAGGGAAGCGTCAATGGCCTTATCCAAAGGCACTGTCCCCTTGGTAATGGTGACAGATTGGTCCTGGTAATCCACAAATGACACCATGGGGGTTATGTTTTCAGCATACATGGTCAACGAGGCAAGTTTGATAGTATCGGTGTCGCCATCCACTTTCATGTATCCGTCAAGATTAAATTTTCCAGTGACCATGCCATCCGGATGGGTTTTAAGGTCTGCAACGCTTACCTTTAATTCATCCACCTGTTTATATTGATAATAGTCTTCACCAGGAAGTTTGTAGGCGATCCAGAAAATTTCCTCCTCGTAAGGGGTTTCCGTTTTATTAAAAAAAGTAAAATAGGTTTTTGGAAAACTTTCTCCAACGGGTTTCTGGTTTTTCCTATACCTTTGCGGAATCAGGAAAAAATCAGATGCCTCAATAATCGTAAAATCCCTGGTTGCTTTTACTTCGCCACTGCCTGTAGGCACGTCAGTCGTCACGCCGCAGGGAAGATCTGATTCAACGTATTTAATGAATTGAATCTTGCCCGGGAAAGTAAAGGTAAACGCCTCCTCTCCGATCCCGGCTCCTGTGGGCGAAAGTTTGCCAGAAGAAAATGCCAGTTTGGTCCCTCTTCCGGAAAGCAGTTTACTGTCCAGTTCGGTTGAAAAGCCACTCTGGTAAGTATAACTGACAATGATTGTATTTCCATCTTCATTTGTGCATGTTTTTGATGCAGATTGGCAGGCTGCAATACTGGTAGTGGCCCGGATGTCTATCTCCGTGGGATATCCGGTTAATGATGCGGTTTCCCGGTTCAGGCTGAGGATACTCCCGCTCTTTGAAGATACAGATATAAAAGATACATAATTTGTGCAGCCTTTATTACCGACACTATAGGTATAGTGAATTGCAGATCGCTCCTGTTCAAGCTGTATGATTTTTTCTCTTTGTGCTTTGATATGTTCATAATAAATTCGCTGGGCTTCTTTTTGATCTGCAATGCCATTTTCATACCCCTTGATGCCATCTTTTACTGGCTCAATTTCTGCCAGGATTTCTTTTGCATCCAGTTGTGCCTGTTCATGAAGGTCTCCGGAAGATACAATCAGATCAGTCATCTTTTCGATGGCCTCTTCTTTGGATGGATATCCAAAACTCTCCTTTTTTTCGATGCCCTTTACCATCCGTTCCAGTTCTTGCTGGGCTCCTCCCAAAGGATCACTCAATGCCTCTGCCGTGGCCAGGGTATCATCTATGACTTTGTAGGTTTCAGAGCCGGCCGCCTTTAAATTTTCAATTGCTGATTCTTTTATAGTATCAATGGCCTCGTTTGAAGCGTAATCAAAAACTGCTTTAAACCCTTCATTGGCAACCGAAATAACATCAGATATCTTGTCTTTGATACTGACGATGGATCTGACAAGATTTATCGTGGAGACAACAGTGTTAAGCGAGCGTATGGACCAACGGGCTCCCATTTTGATAAACCATTTGCGGACTTCGTAAAAACCCGTGACAGGATCCTGATAGGGCGGGTTTTCTTCCAATCCATGGGAATAGCGCCACATTTTGAGGTATTCAATATTCATACGCTCATAATTTTTGGCAGACCATGCATCCTTGTAGGCAAGGTAGGCATTGTAAAAATCCTTATACGAGCTTCGCATGATAAAAATATTTGAGGATAAATTATTAATTTTGTCCTCAATACCCTTAACTTCAGCTTCCATATTTTTATATTTTGTAAGACCGATGTCATATATCTTCTTTGCCTGTTCCAGGCTTTTTGTGTCGGCATCAATACCTGCCTGTTCATCGACAATTAATTCCTGTTTATGTGTAATGGTGGCTTTGCACGCTGCAATCTCTGTATTTTTTGCAGCTATCCGGTCTATATAATCTTGATAAGCATCGGCCATTGCAATCGTTGTTTCAAAAAAACACAGGAAAATAATCACTAAAAAATATAAACTTCCGATACGTATTTTCATGTCAGGCCTCATAAATAGTATAATTGGGATTAAATACTTATAGCCTCTCTGGATCTTTTAACCATTTTTATATAAAAAATTTTTAATAATAGCAAAAGATATTGTAATATATTAATTGTTTTTCAATATAAATTTTAAGATGTTAAAGCCATTTGATCCTTTTCATCGTTTTAAATGGCGGGGATCCGGCTTGAATAAATCATCACAGTTTTTACATCTGCGCTGTCGTATTTTCTTTTTCATAGACCTGGCGCCTCCTCAGATCTATTATAGGCCTTTACGAAGGGCGGGCGGGGTATTGTTTAAAAATTAGGGGCGGGGTCTGCGGGATCAGGCGGGGTAAAAACTCGCAACAAAAAAAAGGCGCTACATAATTGGAGATATCGAACACATTTTTATTCCGGCCCTGGGGTAATTTTCAGAATGGGATGAATATATATTATAAAAATCACAGCGCAAAATTAGCGGTAGCACCTCCATGGGGTCATAAAATTGAATTGATAGATAAGATCAGACTTTATATTTATATGAGCGCCTTTGCTTATTATTATTCTTTCTTGGTAGTCAAAGAAGCATGGATGTTCTGGTTTTATCGCTATTGAATTTACAAAAAAACAAATTAGAATATTGACGATCCTCCAGAATTTATAGAAGAAAGACAATTATACGAGGGAGAACGTTAAATGGCTGTGGCATTAATTCATAGAAATGATTACGAAAAACCCGTTGAAAACGATATTTTTAATTGAGCCATTTTACCGATTTTTTAAAAGGGATAAAAAACCTATGTATACCATTTTCGGGCAAACTTTATTATTAGGAGAAGTAATATGAGTACAGATGAAATAGCCTATAGAAAATTACAAAAACATTTGGACAGTCAAGCTGTTGGTTTTCCGGAAACAAAATCTGGGGTGGAAATCAGGATATTGAAACATATTTTTTCTCCTGATGAAGCGAAGATAGCAACTTTTCTGAATTATAAACCTGAAACCATTGAAACAATTTATCAAAGAATCAAAGATCAAATTGATTCAAAAGAAATGTTATCCGAAATACTTGATGCCATTGAAAAGAAAGGTGGCATTGAAACAAAAATGAAAGGGGAGACGAAATTTTATTGCAATGCACCACTGGTGGTTGGGATGTATGAATACCAAACAAATAGACTCACACCTGAATTTGTGGCAGATTTTGAACGGTACACGTCAGGTCAAAAATTTGGCGTTGAATTTTTAAGCACTGAATTACCACAAATGAGAACCATACCTATTGGCAAAAGCATTACTTTTAAAAGCGATGTCAGTACATTTGATGAAGCAATATCTTTATTAAAACAATCGAATGGAGTATTTACTATTCTCCCATGCATATGTCGTGAGAAAAAAAAAGTAACAGGAAAATCCTGTAAAATTACTGATCGCAAAGAAACTTGTCTCGCTATAGGAGATTTGGCAGATGCTGCTATCAGAAATAATATTGGCAGACGGATTGACTTGGACGAAGCTATATCAATTTTGGGAAAAAATCAAAAAGAAGGGTTGGTATTCCAGCCATCAAATACGCAGCAAGCTGACTTTATTTGTTCTTGCTGCGGTTGTTGTTGTGGAATGTTATTTATGCATAAAAATCTTCCAAAACCAATTGATTTTTGGACTTCAAACTATTTTGCAGTAATTGATAATGCATTATGCGAAGGCTGTGGGAATTGTGAAAAAAAATGTCAGGTTGGAGCAGTAAAAGTCTCCGAAAATAATCAGAAAGCTACAATCAATCTGGACCGTTGCATCGGTTGTGGTTTGTGCGTTCTTGTTTGCCCTTCAAAAGCGCTAACTCTTCAAAAAAAATCAAAAGAGATAACTCCCCCAATGGATCGAGAAGAACTATATGAAACTATTATGTCGAAAAAGAAGGGGAAGCTTGGGAAACTCAAGGTAACTGGAAAATTGATATTTGATGCTGTAACAACAGGTCAGACTCATTTACTAAAATAATTTTTTTTGTTGTATGAAAGGTATATTTTTAATGCCATTAAATTAAAAGGTCCAATGATACTTGCATGATCATGGCCTCAACTCTAAGCGGGAAGCGGTTTTGGTTTGTATCGGTATCTTTAAGATTTTTCACTGTTGACTAAATCTACACTTCATGGGGATTTAGGGTAAATTTTTGGCCATGACTTTAGCCATTTATGTAGGGGTCACCTTAATTTTTTTATATTGAGTAGAATTTGAAAGAATGCCCGGTCATGACATTCTTGGCTCATATAATTGAATAAAAACCTCTAATCTTGAAGAGCCCTATATACATACCATATAGGGGGTGCCCATATTTTGTCTGGACTGAGTATTTAAAATTTCAGTGAACACCATTATTTTTCAGCTGAAATCCCATATAGATAGACATACTAATCATTCTTGGTATTAATATTTTCGATCAGAAAATAAAATTTTCTCCGGTAAATAATCGAAACTGTATTTTACATTCTTAAAAATTGTAGCATTTTTATGGACATGAATAAGACAACCATTGTTAAGCAGCTCAATTTACAGATTGGACCTCACATATAGCTATAAGGATTTACTCAAAGCCTTTTCAAGCTCAGCCTTCGAGAATGGTTTATGTAAAAAAGCTTGTGGTTTTTCTGAATCAAACCGTTCCATTGCTTGAGCTTCGTCGTACCCACTGACCAAAATCACCGGAAGGTTTGGCTGAATCTTTCGCAAAGCCGTAAAAATTTCCCACCCGTCCATGCCCGGCATGGTAAGATCGGTGATCACACAGCGGATTTCTTCCCGATGCTGGGCAAACAATTCTAATCCCTCAATTCCATCTGCCGCCTCAAGGACAGAAAAACCAAGACGTTTGAGTATGGCCCCTATCATTTTACGCACAAGATCCTGATCATCTACCAGCAATACTGTACCATGTTGTTCTATATTATTCGTTCCCCTTGCCTTTTCAGACTGCTGGGGAAGCTCATCTGTAGATAGCGGCAAAAATATGCGGAAAGTGCTCCCATTGCCCTTCCGACTCTCGACGCTAACGGCACCCTTCCATGTTTTTACAGTTCCCAGGACTACCGGTAGTCCCAAACCCCGTCCAGTGAATTTCGTGGTAAAAAAGGGGTCAAAGATTTTGTCTATATCCTGATCAGATATTCCGCATCCTGTATCCTTTACTTCAAGGCAAACAAAAATATCAGCATCAAATTGCCAATCGATAGGCGCAATGTGAATTTTAGGAATATCAGATGCCGGTATGGTTTTTATTTTCAGTGTAATCTCACCCATACGATCGCCAATAGCTTCCACACTATTGGCAATAAGATTGGTCAGAACGATTTGAATCTGATTTGAATTAGCTGCAACAACAGGTCCCGAGACCATAAAATCTGTTTCAAGGATAATGTTTTTTTGTATGGTATCATTAAGCAATGGTAAAATGTGACGGCAGACTTCGGAAAGATTAAGAACTTCCAGCTTGATTGTGCTTTGGCCGAGATAAGTCAACATCAACCCACTGATTTCCGATGACCGTTGGGCAGCCTCGATGGCTTCATTCAGGAATCCATGAATTTCTGTATCACCCGGCAAATCATCCAGGGCCAACTCCAGGTTACCCAGCACAACGCTGAGCTGGTTGTTGAAATGATGGGCGATAGCACCAGCCATACGGCTTAGGCTTTCAGCTTTCTCGAACTGGGTGAGCTGCGCCTGGAGTTTATCCCGCGCCTCCGCCGCCCGCTTCCGCTCGGTGATGTCCTGAATGAAGCCCAAAACCTTGAAGGGATTTCCTTCTGCATCCTTTTCAATCTGCGCGATCGAAACTATTTCTCTTGGAGGGCTGCCGTCTGCTGGGTAAATTGAAAATTCAAGATTATATTCCTGTCCTTTATTGATCAGGTTGATGAGAGCCTTATGTACCCGCTCACTCTCAGGAATACAGGCTTCAAAGATCTCAAGGGACAAACCGCCGGCCACAGGGGGGAGGCCGTAGATTCGGGACCCTTCAGCGGACGCCCAGATTTTCCCCGTTTCGAGGTTATAAATCCAGGACCCGGTTTTACCAAGTTCTTGAGCAACTAATAACTGTAATTCGCTTTGCCGGAGTCCCCGCTCACTCTCTCTTAACTCTATCGTCCTTTCCTCAACCTGCCGCTCCAGACTCTCATTACTCTTTTTTACCAGTTGGAATTGATCTGTCAGTGAATTCGCCATCTGTTTGAAGTTGTCGATCAACTGAGTTGTTTCTTCAACCCGACTTTGTGGCCACTCGATTTCCTTGCCATCCATCGCCAGTCTGACCGGGAGTTCATGGGTGATCTGGTTGAGCCTCTCCAGGGGAATAGCAACCCTCCGGCTCAGAATTTCAGCCAACCCCAAGGTTGCAAGCAGCAGGACAAACAGTGCTAAGAACTTGTTTGTATATTCATTAAAGAGTGAATCCTGGTATGGTGCTATAGGCTGATCAAGAATCAGGGTCCATTCTGCCTGGTCGCCGATGGTCATTAGGGCACGGTAGTGTGACTTTTCCCAGCGCTCAATTGCTGGAGTATTTGGATCAAGCTTAGGATTATATTGATTTAGATCATCATCAGCCTGGATGGTGATGCCATTTCCATAGGCAAAAGGCTTCATCACCGTTTGATCGCTGTGGTTGGAGGTGATCACAACCCCCTTTTGGTCGATCAAGGTGTACAGTAAATCGGTTTTATTTGCACTTCCGAGAATTAGCGTCTCCAGTTGATCAAGATTCAGAACACCATTGATGTACCCTGAAAACTCGCCATTTTTTAAAATTGGGGTGAGCATAATTGCTGCGGGCGTGGGCGAATTTATGCGTGCCATCACCACTTCGGCGAGCATGGGCTTGAGAGTCTGACTGAGCTTTGGGATATAGGGACGCTCCGCGAACTTTTTACCGACATTGGGTTTACCAAAATCATCGATCAGCGGTGAGTAGGCCATGACTACAGAGTCGTTGCTTCGCATGCCGATGCGCAGAAAATTGACATCGGCAGCGCGGGCCTGATCTAGCCGGGGTTGCAGTTGCTCTGGTGGCATGATGGCAGCCATGGTGGCCAGGTTGACAATGATCGAGGTTCTATTCTCCAGCCAGGTATTGACAATAAGCGCCACCTGCTGGCTTTCTTGCATAAGAGATACACGAATAAATTGATCCGTTCTGGCAAAATCGCTGCGGCTGCTTAGCGCCAGCATGATCAGAGTGGGGCAGAGCACAAAAAATGCAATCAGATTGTAAATATTCTCGCGATAAGAGGTCAGCTCGGTGCTTTTCCCGAGGTTAAAACCGCTATAGATCAAACGGGCAATCAACGCATTGACGATGCCGTTCACCGCCTGTTTGGCCATGACCAGGTAGGAAGTACCAAGGGGGAGCTGCATGACAAGGTGATAAAACAGGAAGATTAGCGGCATGCCAACAAAGAGCCAGTAGAGGGTGTCCGCCAAAACCAACCCCATTTTACGCCGTTTCATCAACATGCTGACAACCGCGACTTCGGCCGTCAAGACGATAATTGCGTAAGGATGGCTCCAGAGAATGTAGGTGTAACTGGCAATCAGGGCAGCGGCCACAACCCCTCGGCCAAGGCCGAAGTATTGGAGCACAAGCATGGCAAAAATACTGCCAAAGAGAAAATCGACATTGAGAAAGAGTTCAAATTTGAAGTAATTACCCGCGAGTCCGGCGGTAATCAGGAGGATGAGAAGGGGAATCCCGAAAAGGTATTTAGAAAAATCTCTGGCCACAGATGGTCCTCCTCCTTCAACAGATAGGAACTTGCTTTTTGTTAACCAAACCATAAAAATCCTCTGAAATCTGAAATAGTAGCCCCAATCTGATGCTGTCACAATATATTGTATCCATATCAGATATAACAAATTTAAGACAAGAAAAAAAAATCAACTCCAATACGTCTCGGTTTTTTTATAAACTTCTCCGAACACCACATATGGTATGGGTTGTTTTTTAGGAACTGTTGGCGAAATTAAACTTTATGAGAACAAGCAAAATAAAATGAACCAATTTCCCAATAAAGTTAATTGGAGTAAGGGGATTTTTGTTCACCTTCCTGAGAAACCATTTTTTAAAATTCCCTGAAAATATTTTTTATATTCGTGTAATACGAAAGAATGGCTTGTGATAGTGTTCCTGACTCATATATTATAATCTGATAATAATTTTGATATAAAAAATGAAGGGGCCGAGTATGAGTCGGCCCCTTCATGGAAAGGAACTAAGCTGTAAAACAATGAAGGCACCCAAAATGAAAAGAAAAAAGGGTAACTTATGTTTTACAATTTAATTCAATAATAACAGTGGAGGTGCCCGTGAAAGCACATATTCTGTTATTACGCATTACAATATCATAAGTAATTTCGATTGTATATTAGGGTAAACCCTTAAAAATGACTTTTTTTTTAAGATAACGCTGGCCGGCACCATCAAGATTAAAGATGCCGTATGGGAAACAAGATTAGTAATTCACTCATTCCCTGGAAAGACTTCTTCATATTTCCATTTTTTACTGGTTGATGATTCCTCGGCATTCAATCCATTAATAATTTTGTTTTTTGTCACTTGAGTAGATTGAATTAGCATTCGTTCGAGTTGACTGATAACTGTGGTGCTTACATTTGATAACTTGGAAAGATTTGTAATGGTCAGTCCACGTTCAACTCGAATTTTTTTTAGATAATTTTCCACAACTGTCCATAATGTTGAAAAGTTTAATGTGGGGGAAACAGGCTGCACTTGAATTAACAACTACAGCCTGAATGAATTTTAAAATTGTTTATTTTACAGCACCTTTTAATGCTTTTCCCGGGACAAATTTAGGTATATTTTTTTCAGCAATGTTTATTTCTTTGCCTGTTTGGGGATTCCTTCCTTTTCTGGCTTTTCTGTTAGCTGTTTTGAATGTTCCAAAACCAACAAGTGTAACAGAGTCATTACCTGAAAGAGCTTCTGTAATTGATTTAATTGTGCAGTCGACAGCGGCTTTTGCATCTTTCTTACTGCTAAGTACTTCAGAAACCTTGTTAATTAAATCTGCTTTGTTCATTTTGATCGCTCCTTTTTTAAAATTTTATCAGTTTTTTGAAAACAACTTCACTCTATCATTAGACCTGTGGTCTTTCGTCCCTTCTTCACAAAAGATTTAGCTTTGTCCTATATTTTCAATTGATTATGTTCCTTACTAACTTTGCAGTGACTCGTCAATGCCGATGGGTAAAAAATACCTTTTTCAGGAAAAATTTTATAGGTAACAACCTTTAGTTTTTAAAATTTTTTCTATTATATGGGAAAGAGCCAATATTAAACCGATCAAGTTCATTTTAACATAATTGGAGATTATCATAAACAGTGGGTAACGCTTTTATAAAAAATAATCCCCAAGAAAATCTCCCTGGGGATGTTATTTTTTTACCACCCAGATGCTTTATTAATCAAACTGTACAGCATTTCAGCGGTTGGATGCAAATACCTGGTGCTTATTGTTTTCTGTGTGTCACCTAATAAACGGGCAACATGATCCAGGTCCATTTTAAAATTATAACGCAAATTGGTTGCAACATAATGCTGGAAGGTATGAGGTCCACGTCCATCCCCTTTTGTTTTAAGACCAAGGTCTTTAAGCATGTTGTCGATTATTTTATAAATCATATTTTTCCCAGGGAATATTTTTTTAAATGAATCTTTTTCAGGGT
>Ga0075120_10002554_pt1 | contig 13035 bp, 9 predicted proteins | sample AntAceMetag02UKL_FD_69792 | JGI IMG/M metagenome (GOLD analysis project Ga0075120, IMG submission 69792) | Saline lake microbial communities from Ace Lake, Antarctica - Antarctic Ace Lake Metagenome 02UKL | ecosystem: Environmental > Aquatic > Non-marine Saline and Alkaline > Saline | place... | reverse complement strand
CTCATAAGACCGAAAAGTTGCCCGCGATTCATTCGCAAGGCTACCCGTCGGAGGAGTCGCGCGAGCTACGCCCTTCGGGCTCGCGCGACTCCTCCGAACGATCTTTTTACGGTACCAGGTCAATCCAATGGTTCCGGGCGCAATATTGGCCTGGTCGGCACTAACCGGTTCCTGCGAAATCCTGCGCTTTGGCGGGAAGGGAATGTTAAGAGGGCCGCTTTACTGCCAATGTCGATCCGCAGTTTCAGATCTCCGGTCGAAACGCGGGATGTCCCGGGCGGTTGGTCAGGAAACGTTTCCTGCAACCCCTTCAGCCTTGCCAAATCATGTCATCTGAAGCCAAAAGCGAGGAAGTTAGGCTGTTGCCATCTGGATCGAGTGGAAAATCGTAGCGCTTAAATAGGTGCCGATGGCGAGATCGACTCCATCCGCGTTCAATTGATTCCACTTCCATGGATCAGTTGGTGAGAGCTGCCGACCGACGATTTCCTGCTCCTGCATCAGTTCACCGTCGAGGAAGGTGGTAATACGGTCTTCGCGGATTTTCGTTTCCCATTCGTATCGTCGACCTGTCTCAATCCGCATACGGAAGGCATTAGGATTGTAGCGCAGGTCGATTCCGTCGATCATCTGCACGCCTCCCAGGTCTCGGCTCCACGCGGACAATTCGTTACTGCAAACTCCCATCGGAAGCCGGAGAAAAACGGCGATGGAGTATTCGCCGGCCAACCGGGTGAAGGAGATCTTCAAGTCAGAGCCGATCATCGGGCGGCCGGGGATGATAGAGTAAATCGTGATCTCTTCGTTGGTCTCGTAAGTGCCGCGGGAAACGTCGACGTGTCCTCTGAGGATTCTGCCGGCACGAGGATCTAATTCTTCCGGAGCGGTTTCATTCAGAACCTCGGCGACGTGTCGTTCGACTTCAGGCAAACGTCGGCTCCACAGGAAACCCGTCCCCGCGACTCCGGTGACGACGGCAGTTGCCAGTGACGCGGAGATCACTTTTCTGCGCGTGCCTGTCTTTTTTTTCGACAGCATTCTGCGTAGATCGGCGGCGCTTTCCGGTCGATCCTCGGGATTGGGACGAAGGCAGGCCATGACAGCATTGCCGATTCGATCCGGGATCTTCGAATTGATCTTGTGGGGTGGGTCGAAGCTTCCCGCCGGTCGGGTTCCAATGAGAAGCTCGTAGAGGAGGACCCCGACTGCATAGAGATCGGATCGGGCGTCGGGATGTTCTCCCGCGACCTGTTCGGGAGCCGCGTAGCCCGGGGTGCCCGAGTAAGTTCCAGTCGCGGTGAAGCGCTCACCATCACCGGTGGGTAGCGCGATGCCGAAGTCGGAGACTTTCACCGCGTTCTCCGCAGTGACGAGGATGTTTTCCGGTTTGATATCCCGGTGAACGATGCCCGCTTCGTGAGCTGCCTCGAGGGCGCTTAGTATCGAGTGGACGATGGCCCGCGTCTCTCCGAGCGGCAACGGTTCCCCCCCTGTCATTCTGGCGTCGCGAAGATTGCCACCGGGTATCCATTCCATGACAATGGCGGCGTCGTCGTGGTCAAGCCGGACGAAGTCGAATACCTGGACAAGATTGGGATGGTTGAGCCGTGCCATCGTTTTCGCTTCCCGCTCGAGCCGATCAAGAAAGCTGCGCGCCACGACTTGCCTGCCCGCGATCATCTTCACCGCGACGAGGCGGTCGAGGCTGATTTGGCGAGCGAGAAAGACGGAGCCCATTCCGCCGCGACCGAGGCGCCGCAGAACCTCGTAGCCCTCCAATTCCGGTAAAGCATTTTCGTCCGTTTCCAATCCTCCCGGCACGAACCCTTCCGCCATCAGTTGGCGAAGGTCGAGACCCGCCAGCACCGGGCGCGAAGTCTTTGCTTCCGGTGGATTCTCTTCATCGTTTGTCATATCAGACGATAAAGGTAAGCAAGCTCCTCCTCAATGTCGGCGCCCTCATCTTCAATGTCCTGAATTTCTTCGCGGAGTGCGGCGCCGAATTTCGCGCGCAGTCTGTGCAAAGCGACTTTCACCGTGTCAGGTCTCAAATTTGAAGCGATCCCGATCCGCTGAAAGTCTTCGGCGGAAGCTTCCGCCGTGAGGTGAGGTCGCAACGCGAGGAACTGCTCTAACTTTCCCTTGTCCTTCCAAACCGCTTCGAGCCTTTTCATCGCATTTTGCAGCACTGTCACCGCCCACTCCCGGTCGTAGACTGCTTCAGGACTCGTGGCCTCACGGGGTTCGGCATGATACCACGACTCCGCTTCCGTAGCGTCGAACGATACGACATTTCCCCCGCCCCGTTTCTCAGCCACTGACTTTTCGTATTCGTCGCGGGCGTAGCGGCGGAAGGCGGTCAATAAAAACGTCCGCAATTTCCCCTTCTCTGCCCGCGCCCTGGAGAAAAATCCGTCCCCGGCAGACTTAGCGAGAAAACCCTGCACGAGATCTTCTGCATCCGCTGCCGAGTTTCCACTGTGCCTCGCAAAAGCATAGAGGGGATACCAATAGCGACCGCAAAGTTCCCCGAGCGCATCGAGCCCGACCCGGTTGTCCGGGGTCGCCCGCAGAACCACGCTCCATCGAGTCTGGGGGAATTCAGCGCTTCCGGAATCGCGGTCCATCGTGGACCAACCATAGGCTCTGCCCCAGCCTTGCGAAAGAATTTTTCCGAAGTGTGTAACCAGATCCGGCTTTTGCCCAAGAAAGGCAGTGAACCACTGGTGGCGATGAACGCCGTCCAGTAAACGAATCAAAATTATGAAAAGACCACAAATACACATGTTTAGTAACTTCTCTTCCGGAGCCCGGCGGAAATCAACAGATGGAGCCGGCGTCGAGCCGGTCTTGCGCCAGTCGAAGCCCCTCTATGCACCGCTTATCGCTGGCGCACTGATCGCCTTCACGACGCTTGCCGCTCCCGGTTCGGTGCACGCCCAGACCGTGTTAAAGAAGCAACCCGAGTCCCGCAGCGTTGAGAAACCCGGAGATTTACAAATTGAGAAGAGTAGCAGGGATCAAACTGTCTATCGTGGAGCCGGCGATCTCAAACTGAAGGGTCCCGACGAACCGGACTTTCCGCCGCCCAGCGCCTCGTTGTCCCGGGGAACGTTGCATGTCCAGGGAACGCAGTTCGATGACCTGATCGAAATCGAAATTTCCGGCGCGTCAGTGGACGTCACAATCTCTAACAATGCGAATCCACAGGCGCCGGTCGAGATCTTCGTTGACACGTTTCCCAGCAGTGACATCGACAACCTTCGTCTCTTCGGTCTCGCCGGCGATGATGTCATCATCAATGAAACGTCGATTCCGGACTTCATCTGGGGAGGGCTCGGTGACGACGACATTCTGGCCGGAGACGGTGACTCTCAAATTTTCGGGCAGGATGGCGGGGATATTCTCAATGGAAATGGAGGAAATGATGACCTGTGGGGCGGAGCCGATACAGATTACTTGTTTGGAGGACCCGGCAGCGACATCGTCAATGGTGATGACGGATGGGACTGGGTCAGCGGAGGTGACAGCTACGGCGTGAGCGACGACGACGTCGATCTGCTGGTTGGCGGAGCCGATGGCGATGTCTTTACCGTACCGCCGGCAGGATTAGCCGAAGATATCCTGATCGACTACGATCCGAACGAGGAAGACGCCCTCAACGATTAAGAGCAAACCGTGGTTTGCGTTTCGAGCGTGCACCCTTCATGCCCACCACACTGATGCCGGCACCGATCAAGAAGTGCTGAACCAGAAGCGGATTCCTCGTGATCGAGGAGTCCGCTTTTTTTATTGGGGCCTGCGATTCGGTTCAGCCGACCAAGTAAGCATCTTTCCACAGCTTAGCCTCTCCCCGCAGTTTCCTTTTCTCAAATCTTTCAAAGTTGCGGAGAGTCTGGCGCACATTCACGTAGCGGAATTTGCAAAAAATTCGACGATTGAATTTCGCGGTGGTGAATTCCCTGAATGCAAATCCAGTTCGAAGACGCGGCTCCGATTCGTGAAGTGGTGCCGATTGCTGCCAGGAAATTTTGACGAAGTTCGCCTTTAAAACAATGGGAAGTTGGAGGGGCCGTTTCGGCAAACAAACCCAGAGTTCAGCCCGGTTGGGAGATTCTGCGATGTTCTGAAATGTACAGCAATTCATCGCCGCGACGGTTTCCTTTTGAAAGGGAACGGCGCGACGATGAAAAATATCTTTTCGAATTTCTATCGATTCTCGAGAGCGGCCATTTCAGGCAGAAACCCGAAGAACAGCAGCGTCGCATCAATCGCGCTTTCCACTTCGGTAGCGAATTCGGCTTCGGTTAGAACGCTGAATTCAAGTTCCATGAGGAGTATGTCGAGTTCAGTGGCGAGTGTGATCAAGCTTGCGCTGTCCGCCGAGTCGCTCAAAAGGGACCATTCGATCCAGCGTGATTCGACGCTCCGCGCATCCAGCGGCTGGACGATCGCCACCTCGTTACCGGTGGCCTGAAGAGACACGCCGTATTCTTCAAAAATGGCCACTTCGTTGCCGGTTGCTTTCAGTCCATGAGAAGGGACTACGAAAGACATGGTGTCATAGGCGAAGGTGATCAGTTGGTGCAGATCGGCGGCAACTTGCCGAATCGCAGGCATTTCGTTGGAGTTGGCATTGATGTTGAGCACCAGCCGCACCCGGCCGAAGCTGTCAGCGGCATCAGAACCGACGAGGTAGTCAGGCCCATCTCCGCCGTCGAATTTCTGGATCAAGCTGTCAGCCGCGTCAGAACCGACGAGGGCACCGATCTCCCAGTCGAAAAGGAAGGCGTGCACATCAGGAGAGCCTTTTTGGAAGTCTCCGGCCAGAGAGACGATTACCGTTCCATCCGACAAATTTTTTGTCGTGATGCGAAAACCGGGCTCGTGGAGTTTTTCCTTGCCGGGCTCTGCTAGTCCGAAAATACCTCCGGAAAATTGAGCCTGTGCGGAAGAGGGACAGGCCAGACATCCGATCGAGACGAGCGAGGTAATAGAGAGCAGGGTGGATAGTGATTTAAAACAGGGTTTCATTGTATTTTTTGGGTGAACTTTTTCATCGGGTTCACCAGGTATTGAGCAATCGGGAGAAAAAGGTAACGGACTCACTGCATTTTTTTCGATCCTTGATCCCGAATCGCACTGCGACGAAGCTATTTGCCAATGAGCGACGAGAAAACACAGGGGCAGGCATTTCCAAAAACGCCCTGGACTGTGTTGTTTCAGGCCCGGGCGGAGAACACGCTGGGCGCAAATGCCCTGGCGGACCTTTGCCAGATGTATTGGTATCCTGTTTACGCTTACATCCGCCGGCGGGGAGAATCGGCACATGATGCTGAGGATTTGACCCAGGAGTTTTTCTCCCGATTTCTGGAGCGGGGTGATTTTGGCACGGTGGATCAGGCCAAGGGCAAGCTGCGATCTTTCCTCGCGACAGCGGTGAGTCATTTCCTTTCTCAATCGTGGCGATCGGAACAGGCGCAGAAACGGGGAGGGGGCCAGACGGTGCTGTCGATTGACGCCGAACTGGCTGAGCGACGCTATGGAAATGAACCGGTTGATTTGATGACGCCCGAAAAGTTGTTCGAGCGTCGCTGGGCTCTCACAATTCTCGATCATGCTCTGGATGAGCTGAGGGTCGAGTACGTGCGGCAGGACAAGGGGGATGTTTTTGATGAACTGTCAGGCTTTCTGACCGGTCGGAGCGGGGCTCAAAATTATGGAGAAGCGGCCGTGGCGATAGGAATGAGTGAAGGCGCCGTCAAAATGGCGGCCCACCGGCTCAGGAAACGATTCAAAGATTTGTTGTGTCGACATATTTCCGCGACGGTGGAATCTCCTGAGGAAGTCGATGCGGAGATTCAATGGATGATGGCGGCTTTTCGAGAGTAGAGAAGAGCCTATGAACGCCTGTCCCGATTGTGGATTCGATATTCCGGAAGACGCTCCGTTGGGCCTCTGCCCTGCGTGCCTGATAGGATCAGCGGACGAAGATGCTTTCGAAACGCCAGCCGATTCCGATGAAAGGATGATCGGCGACTATCGAATCATCCGTCAGGTCGGCGAAGGAGGGTTTGCCGTTGTTTACGAAGCCGAGCAGATCGAACCGGTTCGGCGTCGGGTCGCGCTGAAGGTGCTCAAGCCGGGGGCAAGTTCGCCGCAGGTGCTTGCCCGATTCGATGCGGAGCGGCAGGCCCTGGCGCTGATGGATCACCCGAATATTGCCTCCATCTATGACGCTGGCGAGACGCCGGATGGCAACCCCTATTTTGCGATGGAGTTCGTGGATGGGGGAGCGATCACGGAGTTCTCGGCCCGGCGGGGCCTTCCTCTGGAGAAACGACTTGAGATCCTTCGCCGCATTTGCGAGGCAGTGCAGCATGCTCATCTCAAGGGGGTCCTGCACCGGGATATCAAACCGTCCAATACCCTGGTCTCTGAAGTGGACGGACGCCCTTTACCTAAGGTGATCGATTTTGGTATCGCGAGGGCCCTCGATGTTTCGCTCACCAAACAGGTACTCTTCACTGAGTTCCATCAGATCGTCGGGACGCCGAGTTACATGAGTCCTGAGCAGGCGGCATTGGACAACTCGCCGCTCGACGGGCGCAGCGATATCTACAGTCTCGGTATGCTCATCTATGAAACTCTGACAGGAGTTCAGCCTTTTTCAGATGGACAGGAAGAGAATAACTCGATCCCGGAATTGTTGCGACGAGTCTGCGAGGAAGAGCCTCCGCCTCTTTCTCATTATGTCCCGGAGCTGCGGGGGGATATTCAATGGGTCGTCAGCAAGGCAATCGCGAAGAAGCCCGAAGACCGATACGATAGCGCGGGTTCGCTGGCGCGTGAGCTGGAGCGGGTCCTCGAGAATCGTCCGGTCCAGGCTGCGGCGCCCTCGAACTGGTATCGATTTCGTAAATTTGTCCGGAGACATCGCGTTCCTGTGACCGCGGGAGCGCTCGCGGTGCTGGCTTTGATCGCCGGCATCAGCGTCGCAACGATACAATACCTGCACGCCACCCGTTTGAGCGGAGATTTGCAGATCCGCGAGGTTGAGCTTCGGCATGAGTTCCGGAACTCTGACTTTAAGATGGGCTTGCAGCTCGCGGCGAGAAGAAGACCGGGAGATGCGATTGCTCATTTTTGCCGGGCCTTGCGGACGGACCCCGATCATCATGCTTCGGCGTCCTGTTTGCTTGCCCTGCTCGCGAATCAGAAATTTACCAAAGCGGTCTACCCGGCAATTGAGTATCCCGATGCCGTCCGGAATTGTCGAAATCCGGTCGTATTCAATGAGAGCCAAAGCATCATCAGCCTTGTCGACGAGCCGGAGAGAATCGTGAAATGGGCACCCGAGACGGGTGCTTTCGAAAGCGTATCAACCGGGTTTGATGAGCCGGTTCGCTTTCTGATTCCTCTCGGATTCGCGTCCCGTTTTGCCGTCTCTGCGGGAAAAGCCGTGGAGATTCGATCGGCGGAGAATCCCGGAGAAATGATCTTCCGATTTGATTTCGACGCTCCGGTTACATGTCTCGTTTCTTCCTCAGGTGTGCTGGGATCCGGGCGTGAGGATGGAAACGTGACGCTGTGGGATGTGAAGACCGGGGAAGTCTCAAAGTCGCGCGAACTGTCCCGTGCAGCGATCACGGCTCTAGGCCTGAGCCAGGAAGGCGGGCTCGTGGGGTATGGCACGTCGGAGGGAGAAGTTGGCACCTGGGAGGTGGCCCCGGATAGGCAAGTCAGCAATTCTGATACCCACAGCGGAAGGATTACTGCCCTGGCATTACCGGAAAGCGGTTCCCACCTCGTGACGGGAGATGAGAAAGGAGTGGTCTATCTCTGGCGTGGCCGAAACTTGGTGCAAGTGGCAGGGCCTATCTACCATGGAGATGCGGTGAGGGTTCTGAGGATCAACTCTGCTTACCGCAGGCTCATGAGTGGCTCCGACGACGGCTATGCCCGTTCCTGGAACATGCTCGACGGGTCTTTGGTTCCTCCGGCTCAATTTCACCGCAGCCCGGTCACCTTTGGATTGCTGACATCGAGCGCAAGGGAGTTCATTAGCGGAGGCAATGGAGGAACGTTGCGCATCTGGAGCGCTATCGACGGCTCCGGCGAAGCTTTCCCCGGGGGAGCTCAGACGAGTGCCGTAGCGGTGAACTCGAACCGTCGGCGTTTGGTCACTTTTTCAGATCGACGACGGCGGGTCAGTCTTTACGAAATTGATCGCGAGCCGAGCTGGCCCCGTCGACTCAATCCGGGTGACGGTATTGACCACACGGAAACGTTTGGGGATATCTGCCCAGAGCAGCTGATGGATGATCCTGGCCGCGTGCCTGTCCAGGTAACATCAAATTTTTCCCTCTTCAGCGGAGTCGGCGAGAGTGATGGGCATTTCATGCGAACGCTCCAGCCCATCGCATCATGGGCTCTGCGCCCGGATGGCCGGCAAGTCGCTGCTTTGACCGATGGTGGAAAATTTCAGATCTGGGATCCGCGATCCGGCGAGGAACTGACCCCGCCGCTTCGTTTGACCGAAGCCGAGATAGTAGGAGTTCGGTTTCCTGATGAAGATGGTCAGTTGGAGGTTTTGCTGAGTGATGGAGAGCTCGCTCGCTTTGAGATCCCTCCTCCCGAGCCGGTCCTTCCGCCCTGGTTTCTTGAATTCGCCGAGCAGATGGGCGGCAAGCGACTGAGCGAAGGGGGAGCGATTCGCAATCTTGATGAAACTTCTCTTCAGGCTGTTGCCGGAAGTATCCCTGAATTGGGATCTGATCCGGGGCAGTCAGACCAAGTAGCCTGGAGCTACGTCCACTGGCTCCTTTCGGAACGCGCTGAGCGAACTCCGGGCCCCAGTCAGGATATCGTGGTCGGTGACTATGTGGAGCTATTGTTAGAGACGGGAGACCCTATATTCGTTCGCGAAGCACTCCGCCTCGATCCCGGAAATCAGCGTGGCACTGACTTCCTCAAAAAGAGCGGCAGTTTGCGACCCCTGCGCCAATGAATAAAGATGGGTGGTGAGAGGACAAGTTGTCGGAGTTTAGCTACGCCCCATCAAAACCTGGCTCAATTTTGCAAGAACATTACTTGTCGCCCGACTGCCGCATGGCCCCGGATCTACCGTCGCGTGAGATATTGGAAGAGCCGCTGCCGGAATCAAAACGAGTTCCTCCCTGCCGCTTCGCGCCTTCTTCAGAAAGTTCAACCTCTCCTGCTTCCACCAGCTTAGCCACCGCGGGGCGTTCGGCTGCTTTCTGAGTGATCTGTCCAGACTTCCCCGGGCCGAGGAAGAGTTTCTTTCCGGCGGGAAGAGGAACACTGAGAGGCTTTTTGGTTTTGTTGGTTATTTCCATGGGGTGGGAGTTCTCCGGAAGATAGCATAGGAGGGGCGGTCGGTGGGGATTTGTGGCTTTAAATGAGTGTCATTCTCAACTGACCCGAATGGCAGGTTCAGAAAATCGGATCATGATAGCCACTCTAAAGACGACCTTCAGTTTGCCAAGCCCTTCAAGCGCAGCCAATCCGTTCCCTGATCCTCTTGGTTTCAATGACCGAGTCTGGCCGGTCACGTGTGCCATCGCCAGGCCCGCTATTCCGGCCTCCAGCAGAGAAGTCACGGCGTCCCTGTGATCGGCTCGTCAGCTCCACATCGCTTCAAGTCAGGGGGGGAACTTAGATTTTACATCGTTTGCGAAACTGAATGAGCCGAATACGATTCCCGGAATTCGTATGAGTTTGTTCCATTCGAAGAGTACTCTGACGTGAAGCTTCAATACCCAAATCAAACGTCGAATGGCTAATTTTATCATCAAGACTGTTGTTCGCACGCTGCTGTCGAAGACGTCGCGTGAGAAGGCGGAACAGCGTACCCGTGAGATTTTGGAGGGCTACCTCAAGTTGGCGGAAGGCATGAGTGTGGAGGAGGCAGGCAAGTCAGTGAGGGTGCCGCCGATGCGAGGGGTTGATGAGGACATGAGGGAATGGTCGTTCTTCATGATCCTGGAGCACAATGCGATCGTGAATGACATTATCTCCGCGGCGGTCCAGCGGCTTGCTCGGGGCGAGCCTCCTGAGTCAGGGCCAAAGGTTGATCCTAAAAGAGACGTCATGCCATCCCACGAGCTGGGTGAAGAGCAGATCGAACGATTCCGTTTGTCAGTCGAGAATCATCTTGCGAGCGTCACCAAGCTCGGAGCCCTTCGAGGAACCAGCACTTCACAGCATCCAATTTTCGGAGCCTTTGATGCGCAGCGGTGGAACAACATGTTCTGGTTCCACTTGAAGCTTCACTACGATCAGGCGGTCTATGTTTGCCGGGAAGCTGCCGAAGACCGATCCCGAGCGGAGTGAACTTGCCAATTTGATCACGTGACGGCGAGGATAGATGACAGTCGTTATCTGTGAATCCATGGACAATGAGGCATTGGTCCAACCCTAAAATCGAGCCTTAGCCAATTGGGTAAACGGGGGATGATCCTGGCCGGGCAGTTTCAATTGATTCTGAGGGGTTCATACCAAATGTCGTCGACAATCCGAAATACAAAGCGGATCTCAAGCGGCTTTCATCGCAACTTACCGTTCAGTTAGAGAAAGCCGACGACCCTCTCCATGTCTCCGGGCTGCAGTTCGATTTTGACGTCGTGCCCTACCCCGGAGGTGGCCCCAAACGCCTCAATTCGCGAAGAAGGAAAAGAAGCACCAGGAGCCTAAGCAAATCAGCAGACTACTCCGATATCCGCGCTTCCAGTTCCTTGACCAGATCAACGTTCTTGAGGCGTCGCGCGCAATTCACAGCCCGTTCCAGCGCGAGTGATTCCTGCCGCGGCGTGACCTTCTCGTCATCGGCCAGGGCCGTATAAATAGAGAGGGCTTCTTCGACTTTCTTCATCCCGAGGAGCTTCTTTGCCTGGCTGCTCGCGATGAGGTAGTCGGTCACGGTGGGGTCCGCTTCGAACTGGTGGGAGCTTCCCTTGTGGAAGTAGGCAAATTTCATGGGGACGTGAAATCCCTTGGCTCCCGTGGGAGCAAAAGCGGAATGTTCGGTCCCGCCGTCTCGCACGCGCTGACGGCAGAGATTGATATGCCAGGGCAGATCGATCGAGGGTTTGGTCCCGATCACCTGATGATAGGGATCGTTTTCATCCGTCGTCACCGGAATCCCGATCTCCACGATCCAGTGATCGTCGGCAATGTGAGTCGCGACCTCCGCCTGAGAGGACCAGCGCTGACGGCTCGCCTTGCCCTCACTCCGATTCATATCGATGATCGCCCCCGCCGGATTCACCGCGATCTGATAATAGCTGTTGCGATCGGTTTCGATGAGGATCTCAACAGCATCCCCATACCAGAGCGCGGGATCTTCATTCTTCTTCGTGGCAATTCGGAGAGGCTCACCCGGATTTTCTTCACATCGAATCGCGAAGTAGAGCATGCCCTTGCGCCACTCCACCATGAAAGTCGTCGGCAGGCTCGGCTCTTCGCCGGTTTCGTTTTCTCTGAACTTGCCCGTAGAAGAGGTGGGGATCTTCTGCCAGGGAAGGTCGTCGAGTCGGCCGTCCACGACAATAGGAGTCACCGGATCCCCACCGACTTTTCGAACGCTCGGCACAGGGCCGCGCTTTTGTGAAAGCACGGTGAGCCGCAATCGCAGTCGCTCGAGAAAAGTATCGATGTAGGCGAGTCTTCGACCGTAGATCGATTCTTGATCCGTCTTCTCTTTCGCGAGTTCAAAAAGCTCCACCGCCCGACCCGCTTTCACGTCATCCTGATCCATCGCCATCCAGTGCTCTTCGCAGTAGGCAAAGAACGCGCCCATCGATTCCGCGGCGGGACCATAGAAGAGCTCCAGGTACTCGTCCAGAAGCACGCCGATATCCTGATCCTTGCCGCCCCAGTACATTCTCGCGGTGAAATACACCATGAAGTGATTCAGCCCGCCGCCCTTCTCACTGAAGTCCATCGACAACCAGATATCTTCTCCCCGGGAGATTCCCTTCGTCGCATTGATCCCTTCGCCCAGCACCGTCGGATTGAAGACGGGCAGGTAAAAATTTCCCGCAGTGAAAGGATAGTTCTCAAAGATCTCAACCGGGTTGTCGGTCTTCTTCGTCCAGGCTTCCCGGATTCGGCGGATGTTTTCCGGATCGGGATCCTTGGGCCGCCGACCACCGACGATGATGACTTGAACATTGGGCTCCAGCTTGTCGATATTGCCGGGCGGTTCGGTGTAGGTGCCGTAAGCGCAGTTCGAAATCATTTTGCCGGGATGGCTTATCACGATCTCTTTGGCGACCCGGTTCACAAAGTCCCAGACATAGTTGGAGAGATGACCGCGTGGACCCAACTCCGGCGACTCCTTGCCCTCGCAAAGCTCACACTGGCAAATCGCGCTGTACCCGTCCGGCGGCATGATCGACACGACATCCATATCGTAGTGATCAAATTGAACCTGAGCAAAGCGAACCGCCTCGGCAAAAAGCCCTTCGTTAGAATAGCAGAGTTGGTTGTTCTTGATGTCAGGCTGGTTGTGACGTTGCCCACCATAGAGCGCAAACCAATCCGGATGATGCTTCATCGTGTGCTCGTTATCGGTCATGTCCCGGAAGCCATGGGCCGCCTGGCGGCCATAGGGCCGACGCATTCCGAGACGATTGCCCCACATCATCACCTCGTGACCACTCGCGCCCCCACCGGGCCGGAACTGAAAATTACGCATCGCAAAATCCGGATGCACCGTTTCGTCGATCTCCGGCAGGGCAATGGAATCCAATGTCGGAAGGATCTCCCCAATTTCTCCCGGCATGTACCAGCGCACCCCGAGGTTCCGAAGGTATCCACAAACGGCATTGAACGACCCGCGTTCATCAAAAGTCCAGATGTTGATATTGCCGTCTTGATCCGTCTTCTGTTCCTCGGGCGTTCCGAAAGCCCCATTCGGACCCGAATAGTGTTTGTAGAGCTGCCCGTGCGGGAAGCCCCAGTTTTCGCCCGTGATCGCATTCCAAGCCTCCTGCATTTTGCCACTGGCGA
>Ga0075120_10002553_pt1 | contig 13038 bp, 10 predicted proteins | sample AntAceMetag02UKL_FD_69792 | JGI IMG/M metagenome (GOLD analysis project Ga0075120, IMG submission 69792) | Saline lake microbial communities from Ace Lake, Antarctica - Antarctic Ace Lake Metagenome 02UKL | ecosystem: Environmental > Aquatic > Non-marine Saline and Alkaline > Saline | place... | reverse complement strand
CGGCTGGTTTCCCAGCGAATGTCCGAGATCAGGCCGCCAAATGCAGAAAGCCCGGCCATGAAACGCGGGATCATATAGCGTGACAAACCCAGAATATCCGCCATTTCGGCGATATGCAGCGCTGTGCCGCCACCACCGCAAACGAAATAACTGTCGCGCGGGTTCAGACCCTCGCGGATGGTAATATCCTCGATTGCACCAACCATATTGTGGTTGGAGGTGGTGTAAATTGCATAGGCTGCTTCGGCTACGGATATGCCCAGAGTATCGGCCAGTGGCACAATCGCCCTTTCAGCCAGATCACGGCGCCGAGGAAATTTGCCACCCAGAAAATACGCCGGTTCAATATAACCGAGAACAAGGTTGGCGTCAGTGACCGTCGGCTGGTCGCCGCCCTTGTCAAAACAGGCCGGTCCAGGCCGGGCGCCCGCCGAATGAGGACCGACATGCAACATGCCGCCCGCATCCACATAGGCAATGGAACCGCCGCCGGCGCCGATCGAACGCACGTCCACCTTGGGAATGCCAAGCGCATCATTGTGGATCATCGAATCCGCTGTGATAATCAGCTGGCGATCACGCAGAGCCGACACGTCAAAGGTCGTGCCCCCCATATCGCCGACGATCACGTCCGCTTCCTCCGTCAGCGCCATTGCGGCCATCGGCGCCAGGGTCGGGCCGGACATCACGCTGTAAATCGGGCGCCTGATCATGTCGGGTCGGCATCATGCCGCCCACGCAATTGGCCAGCAGCAGGTCGCCCTTGAAGCCGGATGCCTCCAGCCTGTCAACCAGCCGTTCCACATAGCTGGTAATCACCGGGCTGATTGAAGCATTGATGACCGTTGAAATTATGCGTTTGTATTCGCGCGGCAGCGGATTGACGATGTGGCTGAGCGAGACCGGCAGGTCCGGAGCCATTTCGGCGATGATGTCTCGCAGCCGCAACTCGTGCACCGGGTTGGCGATCGACCATAGCAGGCCGACGGCGATGGCCTCCACGCCCCGTTCCAGCAACAGTGCGACGGCGCGGCGCGCGTCATCCTCATCGAGGGCCACATGGACGTTGCCGCGTGCATCAATCCGCCCCTCAACAGTCTGTGTCAATGTGGCCGGAACATAGGGCGCGGGATAATCCAGTTTCCATTCAAACGCACCCTTGCGCGGGCCTTCGCGCAGCGTCAGAACATCTTTGTGGCCACGGTTCAGGATCACGCCGGTTCTGGCAACCTTGCGCTCCACCAGCGCATTGGTCGATACGGTCGAGCCGTGAACGATTTGCCCAATGTTGGATATAAAGGCTTCGGGACTTTCGCCGAAGCCCTCGGCGGCGACCTTCAGCACATCGATAAATCCGGTCTCGAAATCCCCAGGCGTTGTTGCCGACTTGAAAATGCGGATGGAGCCGTCTTCGCAGGCGACAAGACAGTCGGCAAAGGTTCCGCCGATGTCGATACAGATTTGATATTTCAACTGGATTTTTCCGATTGAATTTAACGAAGTCTGTGGCAGCCGCGCCGATCAAAAGCCGTCGTAGCAATAATCACACAGCTCAGGATGATGTCCTGAAACAAACCGTCGATGGGTATCAGGTTCACCCCACTGCGCATCCCCGTCCGTCGGCGAGGCTTCCAGAACAATGGATTTAATCATTCGGTGCAGAATCCTGTCGATCATCCTGTAGATATTAGTCGGCTTGTTTACGCCAATGAAAATGCCATTGTTTGCATGTGTAGCGTTTTTCCAAGGGCGTTCCGCCAGGATAGGTCCCCCCGTCCCTTAACACACACCATCGGATGCCTGACTTTGCAGACTGTCGTGATGTCGACAGTATTTCCAACGTGGAAAAAGGGCTTTGAATCACAGCCCCTCATTATTGTGGAAAAACGGTGTTCCAGCAGGATGCAGTTTTCAGCTTCTGATACCAGCGCGGATGATCACCCTCGCATTAACAGCGCCGGCAAGTGCTGCATACTTTGGTTCACCGTATCAGGAGAACACGGGTATGCTGGACATCAAACCCTGGCTGAAGGAAGTCGTTGCATTCAAGCAATTTGAAGCAATGCGAAAAGAGCGGCCCGTCACAGGTTCATCAGGTCCTTGCATCACTCATTGACGAAGATCGATAGATTGAGCAACTCCGGTATTTCCTGAGGCGCCATTGTCGCCGCTCCCATAAGGGCAACAGCAGCCACCGGATTTTCAGGCGCTGCAACGATGCGTAAACTCTGCGGATCTTCCAGAAACGCTGCCACGGCAGCCAGAATCATGCTGGAAAATTCGGCGTTGCCGATTTTTGCCAATTCTGCCTCAAGCTGCTTGAGGCCCACCTCAACGATGATTTCCTCCGGCATATTTTGAGACATGGCAGCCACCGACAATGCCGCCTTGAGGCCCCCATCATCCACCAGTTCAAACGCCGCAGACTTGAAGCTGGCCGTAAAGATTGCTGATTGCAGGATTTGCTCCGCCTGATCCGGGTGTTCAAAAAGTGCCCGCGGCACACCACCGAGCCTGACACTGGCACGCACCGTGCCAATGTCGCCCACATCAATCATCACATCCTCAACGATCAGGTCTTCGCTCGCCTCGTCCCAGCGCAAGCTCAGGTTCTGGCTCAAACGGATTTTCTCCAGCCCCATCAGCTGAAGCATGGCAGCCACATCCGGCTGCTTGAGATCAGACAGCGGCATTTCCCATCCACTGATCGACATGTCCATCGTCGTCGGGACCGGTGGTAAGGTGCTGTTCAATTCCAGCACATAATGATCCAGCCTGATATCAGACCCCGTTTCCGGATTGATGGCAAAGAGATCGGACAGCTCAAATGCCATGGACGTCGGTGTGAAGAGACGCGCAACCGCCATCGGATCAGGCTTACCATCCACATCAAAGTCGGCAATATAGTCACGAATGGGTCCATAGGCCGGAAATTCGATCGGGCCGATGTGGAAACCGCCAATGGAGGCAATTTGATCTGCCCCGCTTGTGACATTCACATCGCGCACCGACATTTTGCCCAGTCCGCTGGAACTCACATCAAGCCATTCCATCTCGCCCAATTCAACGCCGAACATGAACTCCGGCAAATCGGCCGAGGCTGTCATTTCCTCTACATAGACGCGTTTGACAGCAAATGAACGATAGAGATCAAGAACGGCAATCAGCGCCTTTTTGAAAAGCACCTCTTCCGGCTCACTCCCCTGTGTCGCCGCCAGATACAACGCATCAGCCATTGCCATCATGTTCGTTTCCGGCAGTCGAATGGACGCACCTTCAACACCCAGCCGTTTTATCCCGGTTGTCTGCGTGCCATCGTCCGTTTGCTGGTCCTGGACCTCATAACGATCGATATAGGGGCGGTATTCCCGCGTGTCCGTTCCATCAGAATTCAGCACATTGACAAAGGCGAGATAGTCCAGGCCCATCAGGCTGGTCTGGCCCGTCTGCGTTTTACTTCTGACAGGTTGACCATCCGGCACCTCGATAATGGTTTCCTGAATGGACCCGCCATCGCGATATTCTGCGAGGCGTCCATCAATCATGCCTTTTGCAAAAGCATCCCGGCTTTCAATATGGCCCATGATTGCGGCCACATCCTCACCCAGACCGGCAAAGGTGAAGTCTATGGTCAACAGACTGTAGCCGCCCAGATCAAGCCTGTAGTCCTTTATGACCTCCAAATAAGGCATCCACCGGCTGATTGGCCGCTTGGGGTCCGTGTCAATTTTCGGGATGCGCGGCCAGCCATAACCATTCAGCACATAATCTTCGATCGTGCCTTGCATGTCCAGAATGGTCTCCTGCGCCTGCCTGACCTCAAAATCAAACGTCGTATCGCTGGACAACGCCATCGTATCGGCAAAAAAACCATCATCATCCGCAGTGAGGCCGGTTGCTGTCAGCCGCGGCGTGCGCCACCGAAACACCAGATCGACCGGCCCCTGCAGGTTGGAGGTTGCTTTCGCGTCAGGCAATTCAAATGTCGTGGAAAAGGAAAAGTGCAGCCCTGACACAATCAGCGTATCTCCTGCCGATTCAACCGCATCATACGAGGATTCAACCCCAAAAGCCCGCTGATCCTCCAGCCATTCATCCAGCGCCGCTTTTCCAGATTGCTGCGCATGGGCGGGGTTCAAACACATTGCCAAACCGAAGATAAGCGATAGCACCCGAATTTTCATGGTCATCCATTCTCCATTTCCGCGATGAAGATTGCAGATTTTGGGGTGCTTCACCACCCCTTAATACAGCCTCCTGATGCAACCCATGCACGGGCGTGTTTATCTGTTCAATGCCTTCAGGTCTGGCCATATCGGGTTGTGCCAAGACAAAACGGCCAGGCTCAACCAAAAATCGAGACAGTCATTTCATTTCTGCTGCAGAAGCCGCGCGCCTTGTCGATAGGAAGAAGTCAAGCCAACCAATGCTGCGGTTGAGATCGGAAATTTTACGCTGATGGAACTTGTAGCCGACTGACGCGTTTACAGTTTGAAGTTTACAGACGCCGGAAAAACGCAAAAAGGAAGACCATCATGCACAACATACTCAAAGTCGCTGCTATCGCTTCACTGGCATTTACGTCAGTGACATCAATTGCCAATTCTCAAGAATCGGGCATTCAACTCGGACAGTTGACCTGTGATGTGGAAGGCGGCGTTGGTTTTGTTTTCGGCTCATCAAAGGATCTGACCTGCACGTTCATGCCTGCAAACGACAGTTTTGCAGAGGAAACCTACACAGGCACAATTGACAAATATGGCATCGATGTCGGCGTCACCGGCAAGTCGGTGATTGCCTGGACAGTGGTCGCTGCAGAAGAAGAGATTTACGCGCCACGTGCTCTCGCCGGTACCTACAGCGGCGCCACCGCATCTGCAGCATTTGCCGCCGGTCTTGGTGCGAACATCCTCGTTGGTGGCTCGGACAGCTCCTATGCATTGCAGCCGCTCAGCGTCTCTGCCTCCGAAGGGGTCAATGTTGCGGTCGGCTTCGTGCAGATCAAACTGAACTGAACGACAAACGCATCTGAATGCATTCCGATGGCTTGAACTGCAGCCCGACAATCCGGGCCCCAACAATTCGGGCCCCAACAATTCGGGCCCCAACAATTCGGCAAAGCAGTTGGGCCATCGGTGATCAGATTGTATTTTTCAATCTCGTTGAGCGTCAATCTCCCTCGGTAAAGTCACTGGAGAAAACCCATGACCGATAAAGATATAACCGTCATCAAGAGCGGCTCTGGTGGAGCAGGATGGTTTCTGGTGGGGGCCTTGTTGGTCATCGTCGCCATCGGTGGCTACGTCCTTTACGGCGGCGGACTTTCAGGCGGTGATGCAGACATCAGCATTGACCTCAATCTACCTGCAGCGAAATAACCAGGATTCTTCATGAAACCGGCGCAATGGTTGCGCCGGTTTTTCCGCGACAGGAGCAAACATTGGGGTTAACGGCGAATGCCACCAAGCCAGTTTTTTGAGTTCAGCTCCTACCATATTGCCGTGACGTTCATCGGTTTCATCATCATACTGGCATCCTGGTTGCCGCGCATTTTTTCCAAACGCGAGCCTGCCGCTGCGCCATTGATGATCATATTCGGCGCCGCCGCCGCCCTGCTTTTTCCCGATTTTCCATCCTTGCCCGATCCACGCCGGAACCCATTGCCATGGGAGCTGGTCAGTGAGCTTGCTGTGATCATTGCCCTGTTTGGCGCTGGACTGCGCATCGACAAGCTCAAGCCATGGAGCCGCTGGTTTCCCACGCTGCGTCTGTTGTGTATCGCCATGCCTCTTACGATTCTGGCGATCGCATTTGCAGGAACGATCATCACGGGTCTGACAGTCGCAGGGGCGATATTGTTGGGCGCGGTACTCTCACCGACAGATCCCGTCCTTGCTGGAGATGTACAGGTCGGTCCGCCACAGGAGGGCGCAGAGCATCCGGTTCGGTTCACGCTGACAACGGAAGCCACCCTGAATGACGGCCTGGCTTTCCCTTTCGTATATCTGGGGCTTGTTGTCGCCGCCCAGGGTTTCAATCCGGGCGCCTGGTTTGTCGAGTGGATGGTATGGGATGTATTTTACCGGATCATCGTCGGTGTCATTGCCGGATCGCTTGGCGGCCGCGCCCTGGGATACCTGCTCTTTAGCGTTCCGAAAGGCTCGTTGCTTGCGGACACCGGTTCAGGGGTCGTTGCTTTCGCCAGTGTGATCTTGTGTTATGGATCGACTGAAATTGTCGAAGGTTACGGCTTCATCGCGGTTGCCGTCATGGGCCTGACGCTGCGACGTATCGAAGAACATCACCCTTTCCATCGCCGTTTACACGACTTTTCCGTCGCTATCGAGCACACAATCACTGCCGTATTGCTGGTGGCCCTGGGTACGGTCATTCCTGCTCTTTTCATAGATCTGTCATGGAACCATATTATATTGGCGCTCATATTGATCATTGTGGTGCGCCCCCTGTCTGCATGGGTTTCCCTTGGTGGCAGTTCACTGGACCGCAAGAGTCGCGCGATCGTGTCCGTCTATGGCGTTCGTGGCATCGGTTCAATTTACTACCTGTGTTACGCCGGATCTCACATGGAATTTGCAAACGAGACGCAGATCTGGTCGCTGGTCGCTCTCGTCATACTTTTATCGACGATCATGCACGGATTTACAGTTGGCTGGGCCATGGATACCCTGGGCGTTGATGATAAAGATTCCAAGGGTGGTTAAAACACAACCAGAGTGCGATGCCCCGCTGCGCGCTCTGTCCAGTCCCGGCATTCGATGAATACCCGAAAGTGCAAGGATCGGGGACTTCTGGAACCCGGAGACCTTATTCGACCTGCACCCGCGCGCAACCTGATGATCGTGCGCGGGCGGGTTCGAAAGCCCGGGACAAAGGCGCTCTACATGTCCCTGGCGGTTTGCAGTCCCTGCAGGCTGCGACGCCGGTTGGGTGAGGATCCCAGCGCGGTTTCAAAGGAGGTCAGCGCCAGGTCTTTGCGGCCCAATTGCAACGCCATGTCACCAAGCAACTCGCGCGCCGGCAGAACATGCGATGGTGTGACGGGCGATTTGCCAACCGGATCTTCGGTATCCGCCGCTTTCTTCATCAGCGACAGCGCCAGTTCATCATTGCCCTGTGCCAGTTCGGACCATGCTTCGATGGTCAGGATCTGCGCTTCGGTGATCGTTGACCAATAGGTCTGATCGCGGTCCATGAGTTGCGCGTGAATGTCCTTGAGCGCAACCAGAGCCTGCTGGACGGTGTCCGGATCCCCACCGCGGGCCGCTCCCAGCCCCTTTGCGAACCAGATATTGGCGACACATTGCGGGAATTTCTCCCAGGCAATAGCGGGATGGGGCGCGACCGACAGCCCTGCGGCCTTTTCCCATAGGTCCTGTTCCAGCAGGAGCCGGCCAGGCGCCGCCGAGAGAGCATAGGCAGAACCGAAATTCCCCTGCTGGTTTTCCAGGCCAAGAAATTCTGTCACCATCGCTTGCGCTGTTTCGAACGCCCCTTTTTGAAGATGTGCATAAATGCCGTAGTCCATCGCATGGGCATAATGGCTCGACACCACGTTGGCCATCGGCTCGGCCAGGGCCGCCCTGGCAGAACGCTTGTTCCAGGCGATGGTTTCATCCCAATCTCCGACGCGCACGTAAATATGCGATGGCATGTGCAGCGCGTGCGGAACATCAGGAGAAATCGCACCGTAGCCGTCGGCAAAAGGCAGGCCCATTTCTGCCAGCACCGCATTGTCATAGGCGTGAATTGCGTAATGAAACACCCCCGGGTGGCGCGGCGCTATGCTGAGGGCTGCTTCCATAAGAGCGCCGGCTTCGCGCTGATTGGTCATCAATGCATCACCGCGCTGCGCCGTTGATACCAGGGCAAGAGCCTGAAAGGCAGCGGCATCAATATCATCGGGATAAAGTTGATAAGCTCTCCCTTGCGCTGCCGCCCATGCATTTATCCGCGCGCGGTAACTGTCTGTCTCAATATTGTAGAAAGCAGCGACTGCGTTCTGAAAAGCGCTCTCGCGTTTCGTGCCGGGGTCGGCGCTTTTCATCGCCGCCACGGCGCGCTGCCCCTTCTCCATCGCCGCGGGCGTCGGCTGACCGGGCCACAGAGGGTGAAAATAGGTCATCGCTTCTCCCCAGTGGAGCATAGCACAAGCCGGCTCGGTTTTGGACGCCTCGGCAAAGGCTGCGCCTGCCTGATCATACATCATGTGATGCAACAGGATCATCCCCTTCTCAAAGCCGGTTTGTGCCGACGCACTGCAGGAAATTTCAAACGACACGGCGCCCAACTGTCCATTTTTGCTGTCTTCGGATTGGCCGAGGGCCGGTGCACTCGCAAGCGCGGCCAGCGCCACAATGCAAAAGGCCGGCAATGGGGACCTGATGGTGGGTGAGCTTCGTTTCATTGGCTTGTTCTCCTCTTCAAAAGCACCGGGAATTGCCCCGGTTACATCGCCACGAGAATGCCGCCCAAACACACGCAGGTCCTGAAATCCGCGTGAAATAAACAGGAAGTTATTTGTAAATCTGCTATTCTTGGGTGAAACTGTTGTTGCCTGCCGCCCCCTAGAAACCGACTATCGATGTCTCGATCCAGAGGAAACTGACGGTGAAGGAATTGGCGCCAAACCTTGCGGAGATCGTGCAACTCGGAGAGTTGCGCTATCTGCTGTCGGACGGCCGCCTTGTGGAGGCCGACGGCGAAACGGAACATCTTCGCGCCAAGTCACTTCGATTGCTTGAAGTCCTGGCGCAACACGCAGGCAAAATTGTCAGCAAAGACCGTCTGGCGGAACTTGTCTGGCCGGACGTCACGGTCACGGATGAAAGCATCGGCCAATGCGTCGCGGACATCCGGCGTGCAATTGGCAAAGACGCCCATTCCGTGCTGGAGACCTTTCCCAAGCGTGGCTACCGGTTGACAATTGCTATTGCCTTCAAGGCAAACGAATTGCCGAAGCCACACGACAAAATGCGCGGGTCGCTGCCACTGCGGGTCTTTATCGCCATTGCATCAGCGATTGCGGGACTTGGCTTGCTGCTCTGGGCGTCAGGTTTCGTGCCCTTTTTGACGGCTGATGCGCCGATGATAACCGAGATCAAGGCCATAGCGCCGCACTACGACCAAAGCATCGCGGTGCTGCCATTCCACAACCCGCAAGCCAGCCCGGCAGACACCTATTTTTCCGAAGGGTTGACGGAGCAACTTGTCGCCAATTTGACCACGCTGACACAGATCAAGGTCGTGCCGAGTGTAACCTCCGCGGCATTTCGTGATCACGATGGAAACGTTGAGGCGATCTCCCGGGCCTTGCGCGCGCGCTATCTGGTGCTCGGAAGTTTCCGCCAACTCGGTCAGGAAATACAGATTTCAGTGCAGTTGATCGACGGCGAAACCGGCACCAATATCTGGGCAAAAACCTACACCGGCGATCGTGGCAGGATATTCGACTATCACATGGACATATTGCAGTCCGTCACCGATGGGCTTGCCCTCAGACTTCCAGACTCAGAACAAAAACACATGATCAACGGCGGAACCGAAATCTTTTCGGCCTATGATGCATATCTGCGGGGACAAAAATCGGCAGGACAACTTACCTATGATCAGAGTCTGGAAGCAGAGCGTCATTTTCGCACTGCAATCGCGCAAGACCCCGGTTACGCAGATGCCTATGCCCAGCTTGGGTTGCTGTTTGCGATCCGCTTCGAAAACAGCTGGGTTCAGCTTGCAAGGGCTGATGAAGAAAAGGCGTTCTTCTTTGCCAAAAGGGCGCTTGAACTGAACCCGGATCTGGCCGTCGCCGAATATGCCCTGGGCCGTCTTTCAGCCGTGGTTTCAGAGCCGAATTTCGAACAGGCCTTTGCGCATTTGCGGCGGGCCATACAGCTTGCGCCAGGCAATGATGATTTCCGGGTGTTCTACGCAGTGACCCATATCCTGAAAGGAGACCCCGACCAGGCTCTTCCCATCATAGAAGCGGCGATCACAGCCAGCCCGTTTCCGCCATTCTGGTATCATCTGGCACGCGCCGACGCGCTGTTTTCCACTCGGCGCTACGCGGAGGCTGCACAAGCGCTGCAGTCCTGTCTCAACCAGATGCCGAACGCCCCCTACTGCCTGCGCCTGCAGATCGCCAATTTCGCGCAGCTGGATGATATTCCCGCATCTGAATGGGCGGCGGAAGAATATGCCGCCCTCGGCTTCGAGCCCTCAATCGCAACAATCATGAAAGCCGTCATTACCACAAACCCGGAAAATCGCGCCCATTGGCATCGGTCACTGACCATGGCGGGCCTGCAGGAATAGGCGGTGGATATTGGTGTATGGTGCCAAACACGAAACTCAAACCGGCCGCATGAAGTCCATTTATCAATCCCTTGAATAATGGGAGGATTACCACAGCACATAGTCGGATGCTTAAAAAAACACCTGCCCGAATCTGCCGCTTTTGACCTGATGCGGCAGTCCCGTAACGGCAATGCGGGCCATTTGACGACTGCTCCATATTTTAAGGATTCAGTAAACTGTCACCGGAATCCGAGCAGCACATCAAAGAGGGCAAGTATGCCTTCCGCTGGACACGGCTGTCATGCAAGAAGTTCCGTGACAACGAGGCGCGGCTGCAACTTCATGCGCTGGCTTACAACCTCGCCACCTTCCTGCGCTGCATCAAGCTGCCAGAGGCAATGGCTGACTGGTCACTGACCAGCCTCCAGCTGAAGCTGATCAAAATCGGCGCTCGCGTTGTCCGCCACGCCCGGGCCATCACCTTCCAACTCGCCGAGGTCGCTGTCACTGGCCCAATGGTGCGCACCATCCTTGCCGCCATCCGCCGACTGCGAGCGCCTCCGATATGCGCCTGACAGCGGTCCAACCCCAAACTGGACGAAAGCGGCAGGACAGGTGTGTCCAAAGCGCTGAAAATCATCACCTCCGGGCCAGCAAGGCACCAGTTCGAAGCATGAGGCACCCGCCTTCAGGCGTTTCCGCAACTCCGGATACCCTCAGAGGCAAAAAATACTTGATCCGCAGGCCTGATCAGGCGATATACGTGTCAGATGGCAGGCCACTTGGGGAATGTCGGATTATCGACTTATCTTGCAGGTAGGGGACAAGAATGTAACCGGTGTTTCGTTTCCTGTGCGATCTGATTCACTCGACGGATTGATTTGCGGGGGAGGTCGGGCATTCGGGGACAGGCGGGGTTCTGCGACGTTGACGAGTTCCATGCGCGGCTGTGCAAGGCTTTCTCCCGATCCGCGACCGTTTCACGCCAACACCGCGTCACGTATCGTGCTCTCCAAGATTTCCAACGGCCAATCGGCACCCACCTGGTGCCGGGCAACACCAAACAGCGGGGAATATCTAAGATGCAAACCCTTCCGATTATCAGGCGATGGCTCCCTGGAGGCGCCCTGTTGGCGGTGTCCGTTTTCATCGCTTCGGCCGGTGTCGTGGTCGCAGCCGAGTCAAACCCGATCATCATTGGCGTGGTCGAGAGCAAGACCGGCTTCATGTCTGCTTATGACGGACCGCCGAGCCAAGGTATCGACCTCGCTGTAAAACACATCAACGATGGAGGTGGCGTATTGGGGCGGCCCATCCAGATTATCAGTTTTGACCAGAAGACGGACCCAGCGCTCGCGGCTACCGGCGCGACGGCGCTGATTGACCAAGGCGCGGTGGCGATTGTCGCTGCATGTGATTTCGATTTCGGCTCGCCCGCGGCGGTCGTTGCGAATGCGAGGCAGATACCGGCAATCTCAACCTGTGCCGGAGATCCGAAATTCGGCGTTCAAGGCATCGGACCCTATGCGTATTCAATGGCGCTTGGCTCGAACTACCAGGCCGCGGCGCTGGCCGAATGGACATATGCCACAAAGAACTGGCACACTGCCTACGTCATCACCGACACAACGGTCGAGTACACCAAGGGCCTCGCCAGGTACTTCAAGGATTCATACGCCGACTTCGGCGGCATGATCGTCGGGGAGGCCAACATTTCGATGAAGGACCTTTCGATTGGCGCGCAGATTAACAACCTGAAGTCGCTGGATCCGGCGCCAGACCAGATTTTCATAGCATCCTTCGTACCGAACCTCACGAGCGCCGTTAGCCAGATCCGGGCAGCCGGCGTGGAAATCCCGATCGTTGGCGGTTCGGGCTACGATGGCGAGGAATGGGCGCTGGCGATCCCGAATCTTTCCGAAGTCTACTTCGGGGCTGAGGGATATACCCTCGGTCCGGCAGTCCCGTCCCAGTGGGCACTTGCGGAAAAGTACAGGGAGACCTACGGCTCCGCGCCGACGAGCAGCACGTTCCTGACCGGGTACTCGGTGATCCAGACATTCGCGGCCGCGATCGAGCAGGCTGGCACGACCGATGGCCCGGCGGTGAACGACAAGCTGAGCAATCTGAAGGAAGAGCCCACGATTCTGGGTTCGCTGTCCTACACTCCTACTAATCATTCGCCGCTGAGGCCCATGGCGCTCAACGCCTTCAGTAACGGCAAGGTCATCTTCTTGGATTTCATCACTCCGTCCAACTTGCGGGACGCCTTCGAGAAGTAGCCCTGCGTATTCCTGAGACGAAGGGTGCGCTCAAACGAAGGCGAAGGCTGGAATTCCGGTGACAGTATACTTAATCCCTTAATTGGACCAAAATCGTCTCATGGCTCGCTTTGCTCGCCGTGTTGTTCCCGGTCTGCCGCATCATGTCACCCAGCGCAGCAACAGGCGCGGTCAGGTGTTTTTGAAGAAACCGACTATGCGCTGTCTCTGAACACGCTGGCCGAAAATGCAGAGCGCGCCTGATGCGAGACCCAGGCCTGGTGCCAAACCATGTTCGTATCACTGCAAGGGCGAGAACCACGGGACATCTGTATCAGGGACGCTATAGCGCTTGTCGCCTAATGTCAGATTCAGGATTCCAAAATTGGGATTTTTGTGAATCATGGTGTTTGGAAGGAGAACACCATGCCCAAGTTTCATCCTGTTGAGTTGCGGGAGCGTGTAG
>Ga0075120_10002550_pt1 | contig 13042 bp, 9 predicted proteins | sample AntAceMetag02UKL_FD_69792 | JGI IMG/M metagenome (GOLD analysis project Ga0075120, IMG submission 69792) | Saline lake microbial communities from Ace Lake, Antarctica - Antarctic Ace Lake Metagenome 02UKL | ecosystem: Environmental > Aquatic > Non-marine Saline and Alkaline > Saline | place... | reverse complement strand
CGGGGCCGAACTCGCTCTCGGGTTCCAGCTGCCGTACCCCCTGGGAGGTCAGAAAGGCAGCATAGCCACCGTTCCGGCCCAGGATGAGGCCGATGCTCGTCTCCTGCACAAGCCGCTCCACCAGTTGGGGATAGAGTATGGCCACCTCGCCCAGATCCATGGGCGATGGCGTGATGTTGAAGTAGACGTGGGCCAGGCTGCCGGAGCTGCGCACGATCACATCGCTGCGCCGCTCCAGGTCCCAGCCCAGCTCTGGGTCCGGCGGCACCCGCTCCTCCACCCAGTGTCGCAGCGTGCGCAGCAACGCCCGCACCCGCTTCGACCGCCCCATCTCCATGCCTCGCAGCTCCTCCAGCAGGAAATCGGCCGGAGCGCGGGCGTGATACACCTGCCCCCAACGCTCGTCCAACGCCGCAGGCTCGCCCAGTTGAGCGGCGATCTGCTCTCCCAGTGTGTGACCACGGAGCTCCCGAAACGGCGTGCTGGGGCTCATCCCATGGTCAGAGAGCACGTAGAGGTCGTACTGGCGACGGCGGTACTGGCGGCGGATGCGGTCTATCTGCCTCACCTGCTTATCGAGCCCCCGCAGCGCCCGCAGGGCATCGTGACCCAGCGGTCCCACGTGATGAGCCACCTCGTCGTAGCCGAAGTAGTTGGCCCAGATACTGGGCACGCCGCGGTAGATGTCCATCATCACGCCGAAGGTCTCGATCTCCCGGAAGACGACGTTGACCATGATCTGGAAGAAAGGAGAGATGAGCGTGAAGCGCCGTGGCCGCCCAGGTCGCCAGCGGGAGGCCAGCCGCCCCCAGAGGTCTCGCAGGTACTCGCCGATGGACACGCCGACCGTCCGCAGAGCGCGCCAGGGACTCAACAGAAAGAGGAGGACGAAGCCGAAGCCGCGCACGTTCTCGAAGAAGCGATCCCTGCCCCAGGCGCCCAAGGTGAAGAGGGAAAGGCGAGCCCCGCCGTCGAACATGTTGACGTAGCTGGAGCCGCCGTTGAGGATGCCTTCCCGGCCAGCGGCCACGCGCTGCTGCACTTGCCTCACCACCACCGGCGGCTTGCAGACCACGGAGAGACCGCGATTCTTCTCGTACCAGCGGAAGGAAGGCACGTCCCAGTTGTTGCCGAACATGATCCCCGCCTGCACGGCCGGCGTGCTGGAGGGGAGGCCGCAGCGCCATCGGGCCAGCCGCACCTCGCCGGAACCGAGCAGCCGCTGCAACGTGGGCGTATACCCACGGGCCATGGCTTCTTGCAGATACTCGTGGGCCAGGCCGTCAATCTGGATGATGATGAAGCCGCGCCGGTCAGCAGGTTCAGCCGGGCCGCGGCCCATCCTCTCGGCCAACGTGCCGTACTTGCGCGTGTAGTACCAGCGCGCCAGGCCGTCAACCAGATCGAGAACGCGCCGCAGTAGCCATGTCATCAATCAAACTCCAATGACCGAACCACAAACGCTAGCGCCCCTTGCGGTTCAGCGCCTGCGGGCTGATGGCCATCAGCGCGTAGGCCTCGTTGATGTCCGCCAGGGTGAGCAGCGCCACCGGCTCTCCGCCCTCTAACACGGGCAGCGCCTGGCAGGCGGCAGCACTCATTTTCTTCTGCGCAGTCAGCAGCGTATCTTCCGGCTCCACCGTGGGATGATCTGCGCACATCACCTGGCCTACAGACACATCGGGGCCATACCTACGCAGCGCGTCCAGCACCACGGCCCGCGAGAGGACGCCCACCAGTTCCCCGCCCTCAATGACCATGAAGTCCGCCTGATGCGTGCTCAGCGTCAGGTCCACGACGTGCGATAGCCGATCCGAGGGCGACACTGTGCGCGTGTTGCGGCTGGCGGCCTGACGCACCCTCAGGTTTGTCAGCAACTCCCGAGCCGCCGCCGTTTGTCCTTCTTGTCCTGCGCCGAAGAAGATGAAGACGGCGATGAGCATCAGTGTGTATTGACCGGGAATGAGTAGCCCGGCGAGACCGAGCACCAGCGCCAAGCCTTGTCCCACGACCACGGCGATGCGGGTGGCCTGAACGTAAGGCAGCACCATAGCCAGCAGCGCCCGCAAGACCCGGCCGCCGTCCATGGGAAAGGCTGGGATGAGGTTGAATAGCCCCAGTGAAAGGTTGGTGACCAACAGATACAGCAGCAACGTCTGCCAGGCCGGTTCCCGCATCAGTTCTGGCAATCGCATGATGTCGCCGAGCGCGCCCACAGCCAACAGAGACACGGCCAGCACGCCCAACACAGCAGCGATGATGAAATTCACCGCCGGCCCGGCGACGGCCATGACCAACTCCTGCCACGGTTTGCGCGGGATGTCCTCCATCCGTGCCACGCCGCCAATGGGCCAGAGCGTGATATCACGTACCTTCACGCCGAAGCGCTGCGCCACCAGGCTGTGCCCCAGTTCATGCAGCACGACACAGGCGAAGAGCAGCAGCACGTAGGCGACACCGAACAGCGCCCCTTGCCAACCCCGCGCCCCCATGTCCCAGTACTGCACAGCAAAGAGGGCAACGATGAACAGAAAGGTGATGTGTAGACGGATGTCAATGCCCTTGATGCGGGCGATTCTCACTGACCAATGCATGTTTGCCTCCTCAGTAGCTTGCTTCCGCTGGACTCGACGGTCCACTGCGAGCTCTTGCAGCCTGCCGAGTCTTGGTTGATTGGTACACTGGTAGATTGGTGAATGGCGCATGATGACCAATCTGCCAAGCACAATTAATCTCTGGGCATGGCCAGCGTTACTCTGTCTTCTCTTCCAGGTGGAAACGGTGTTAGGAGACCGCCTCCAATCCCCTGGGCGAACGCGTGATACACTGGCTCCCACAGGATTATACCTCAGATGGGTCTCCGAGTCAACGTTTGACAATCCGACGTTTCTGTGGTATAAAACCTTACTTGATAACGCACAGGCTGTGATGGAAACGAGTAGGCGGGGGGTAGCGCTCAGCGAGTCTGGGGTGGTGTGAGCCGGACGCGTGAAGCCCGCCGAAAATCCTTCCGGAGCCGCTGACCGAACATTGGTCGGTTGGTCGCTTGGTCCCTGGTCTACAGTTCTGTGCCTGCCCTTCTCTCAGGCGACGAAGGACCACCAGACCAAGGACCACCAGACCGACAGACCACCAAGTAGACTCAGACGGCCTCGTCCGCCGTTACCCGGACGCGGGTATCGGAGCAGCGATTGGTTGCTCCCGCACCCGGCAGAGTGAGCGGCTACGCTAAGAAGGGTGGTACCGCGGGGGTTCGATTTCGCCCTCGTCCCTTGGGACGGGGGTTCTTGTTTTAAGGAGACAAGATGCAGGAGGCAAGAAGCAAGATGACCGAGTTACTCTACCAGACAGACAGCTACCTGCAAGAATTCGAAGCCACTGTGCTTGCCGTGGAAGGAGCGCAGGTGGCGCTGGATCGCACGGCGTTCTACCCAGGCGGCGGCGGGCAGCCCTCCGACCAGGGACTAATGCTCTGGGATGGCGGCCAGGCCCACGTGCTCAAGGCTAAGAAGCAGGGTGATCTGGTCTACCACAAGCTAGATGCCGACCCGCCACCTGTGGGCGCGCAGGTGCAATGCCTGCTGGAGTGGGAGCGGCGCTACCAACTCATGCGCATCCACACCGCGCTGCATGTCTTATGCGGTGTCATCTGGCGGGACTATGGCGCTCAGGTGACCGGCGGCAACATGGAGCCGGGGCGGGCGCGTATGGACTTCGAGTTCAAGACCATGCGGCGGGAGCTGGTGGATGAGATCGAGCAGAAGATCAACGCCGAGGTGGCTGCTGCCCGGGCTGTGAGGGTGAACATCTTGCCCCGCGAGGAGGCATTCCAGATACCCGACCTGATCCGCACCAAGATCAACCTGCTGCCGCCGCAGATCAGCGAAGTGCGCACGCTGGAGATCGTGGGGCTGGACCTGCAGGCGGATGGCGGCACGCACGTCGCCAACACGTCGGAGGTCGGCCCCATCAAGATCGTGGGCTACAAGAGCAAGGGGCGCATCAACAAACGGCTGGTGATTGCCCTGGAGTGATAAGACGAACGCCGAAAGACCAACGACGGAGGTGGGGTTCGTCCTTCATCCATCGTCTCTGGTCGCCACCGCTAGTCCGCAATGCTCGTGAGGCAAGATGCTCCCGAACAACGCCAATCCTGTGAGATGATCGACAGGGAGATGGAAGGGGAATTGGAGGAGGTATCATGTTCAAGGACGTACTGACCAAAGTGGATTTCGTTGCCCAGGAGCACGACGTCTTGCGCTTCTGGGAAGATGCCGGTGCTTTCAAGAAACTAGTCGCCCTGCGCGCCGGCGGGCCGAAGTGGTCGTTCATAGACGGCCCTATTACCGCCAACAATCCCATGGCCGTTCATCACGGCTGGGGTCGCACGTACAAAGATGTCTTCCACCGCTACCAGGCCATGCGCGGCCATCAGACCCGCTACCAGAACGGCTTCGATTGCCAGGGCCTCTGGGTGGAGGTCGAGGTGGAGAGGGAACTCGGCTTCCGTTCCAAGCAGGATATCGAGGAGTATGGCCTGGCTCGCTTCGTGCGTCGCTGCAAGGAGCGGGTGCTGCGCTATGCCGCCGTGCAGACTGAACAATCCATCCGGTTGGGCTATTGGATGGACTGGAACGATCCCGAGACTCTGCGCGAACTGGCTGACAGATTGGCGGAAGACCCTGATGCCGAAGTCACCGTGCAGGGGCCGCAAGGGCCGGTCACCGACAGCGTGGAGCACATCGTGGCCCGGCTGGGCATGCCCGAACTGGGCGGTTCCTACTTCACCTTCGCGGACGAGAACAACTATATGATCTGGACCTTCCTCAAGCGCTGTTGGGAGAAGGGCTGGCTCTACAAGCACGCCGACGTGATGCCCTGGTGCCCCCGCTGCGCCACCGGCATCTCGCAGCACGAGATCGTCACCGACGGCTACATGGAGGTGACCCATCCCGGCGTCACGCTGCGCTTCCCGCTGCGCGGGCGGCGCGAGGAATCCCTCCTCGTCTGGACGACAACGCCCTGGACGCTGACTTCGAACATCGCCGCCGCTGTGGGCCCCGATTTGGACTACGTCAAAGTGCGGCAGGGCGAGGAGGTCTTCTACCTGTCCAAGGGCACGGTAGGGATGCTGCGGGGCGATGTCGAAGTCCTGGCGGAGATGAAGGGCAGCGAGATGGAAGGCTGGACGTATGATGGCCCCTTCGATGATCTGCCAGCGCAGCAGCAGCCCGGTGGGCACACAGTGCTGCAATCGCTCATCGAAGGCATCGAGGTATCAGCGGCCCAGGCGCACCGCATCATCCTATGGGATGAGGTGAGCGAGGAGGAAGGCACGGGCATCGTGCATATCGCCACTGGCTGTGGCGCCGAGGACTTCCGACTGGGCCAGGAGCATGGGCTGCCTGTCGTCGCGCCGCTGAACGACGAGGGGGTCTTTGTCAATGGTTTCGGCTGGCTAACTGGGAAGAGCTCCACTGAGGCTGCGCAGCCCATCTTCGCAGACCTGGAGGAGAAAGGGCTGCTCTACAGCGTGGACGACTACACGCACCGCTATCCGGTCTGCTGGCGCTGCCGGACGGAGCTTGTCTTCCGGCTGGTGGACGAGTGGTTCATCTCCATGGATGAGCTGCGCTACGACATGATGGACATCACGCGGCAGATCCGCTGGATCCCTGCCTTCGGGTTGGAACGGGAGCTGGACTGGCTGCGCAACATGCACGACTGGATGATCTCCAAGAAGCGCTACTGGGGCTTGGCGTTGCCTATCTGGGAATGCGATGAATGCGGCCACTTCGAGGTCATCGGCGACGAGCACGAACTGCACGAGCGGGCCGTGGAGGGCTGGCAGGAATTCGAGGGACACGCCCCCCACCGCCCGTGGATTGACGCCGTCAAGGTCAAGTGCTCGAAGTGCGGTGCGGTCATCTCGCGCATCGCTGACGTGGGCAATCCCTGGCTGGATGCAGGCATCGTCTCTTTCAGCACACTGCGCTACCGCAGCGATCCAGATTACTGGCGCGCCTGGTATCCGGCCGACTGGATCAGCGAATCGTTCCCCGGCCAGTTCCGCAACTGGTTCTACAGCCTGCTGGCCATGGCCACGGTCGTGGAGAACACGCCGCCCTTCCTCTCCTGCTTCGGCTACGCCACGCTGCTGGCCGAAGATGGTCGGGAGATGCACAAGAGCTGGGGCAATGCCATCGAGTTCAACGAGGCCGCCGACCGCATGGGCGTGGACGTGGTGCGCTGGCTGTATTGCTCCCACAAACCGGAGACGAACCTGATCTTCGGCTACGGCCGCGCCGACGAAGTGCGACGCCAGTTCATGATCCCGCTGTGGAATGTGTACAGCTTCTTCGTGACCTACGCGAACATTGATGGATGGGAGCCTGGTGAGTCGGTAGATTGGGAAATTGGTGAATTGGCAAACGGGGAGACTGGCCATCACATGGAGCCTGGGGGAGAAGAGGAAGGCACCAGTCTACTGGACAGGTGGATCATCGCCCGGCTCAACCAGGTGATCGGCGTGGTCACTGATCGCCTCGACAACTACGACTCCTACCGGGCCACGATGGTCGTGGAAGCGTTCCTGGCCGATCTCTCCAACTGGTACGTGCGGCGCAGCCGTCGCCGCTTCTGGAAATCGGAGGCAGACGAGGACAAGGCCGCAGCCTACCGCACGCTGTACCAGGTGCTGGTCACGCTGTGCAAGTTGCTGGCGCCCATCGTCCCCTTTGTCACCGAGGTGATGTACCAGAATCTGGTCCGTTCGGTGGACGCAGAGTCGCCGGAGAGCGTGCATCACTGCGACTGGCCGGTGGTGGATGAGACGGCGCTGGACGACGCTCTGGTGGCGGACATGGCTCTGGCCAAGCAGGCGGCAAGCCTGGGGCGAGCGGCACGCGCCAGCGCCAACCTCAAACTGCGCCAGCCCCTGGCGCGAGCCACGGTGTTGATTCCGGGAGGAGAACGGGCTGGCCTGAAGAGACTGGCCTATCTGGTGGCCGAGGAGCTGAACGTGAAGGAGTTGGCCTTCGCCGAGCTGGAGGCGGAGTTGGTGGACTACCGGTTGCTGCCAGACAACAAGCTGCTGGGGCCTCGCTTCGGCAAGCGCTTCCCGCAGGTGCGGCAGGCTCTGGCGGAGGTGGATTCTGCAGCCACGGTCGGCGAATTGCGAACCGGGCGACCGCTGCAACTCACCCTGGATGGCGAGACGGTGGAGCTGAGCAGTGAGGAGGTGCTGATCCTCACAGAGCCGAAGGAGGGACTGGCTGTGGCGGCCGAGGGCGGCGTCACCGTGGCTGTGGATACGCGGCTCGATGACGCGCTGCGGGCCGAAGGGTTGTCGCGGGATCTCGTGCGCCAGTTGCAGAACCTGCGCAAGGAGGCCGGCTTCCAACTGGAGTATCGCATCACCACCTACGCCATGGGCGGACCCGTGCTGCAGGACGTTCTGGATCGCTTCGGCGACTACGTGGCGGAGGAGACCTTGTCTGTCGAGTTGGTGGCGGGCAAACCGCCAGCCGGCGGCGCCCAGGCCGCGTTCAAGCTGGGCGACGAAGAGGTCACTGTCGGTGTGGTCCGACAGGCCTAGCCGCCACTTGCCAGTTTTGCCGATTTGGATACAATACGCCTGGCGTGAGGTTTGGCCGGGGAACGGAAGAGTATGGGCAGGCCTATTTGCGCAAGCACTTAGGCGAGGAAGGCTACCTGCGTGTAACCGGCCAACTCAGATGACGGGTGAGCCGATCAAGCTCTTGCTCGATGAACATATCTGAAGGGGATGGTGATCGTGCTATCCTCAAGCAATGCCGTTGGAAGGGAAAACGATGAAGATGTCACGCAAGGACGCGCGACTCCTAGCTCAACTGGAAGCAGAGAGAGACGAACTGAGAGAAGCGCTATCGCATTACGAGAAGAACGGTCGCCCCAATCTTGGCCTGGGCAATCACATGGCCGACGACGGCACCGCAGCGTTCGAGCAGGCCGCCAGTCTGGCGTTGCAGCGCAACCAGGAAAGGCTGCTGGAGCAAGTGGACAAGGCTCTAGAGCGCATGGACGCCGGCACTTACGGCCTGTGCGAGCGTTGCAGCGAGAAGATCGACTACGCCCGGCTGAAGGCCATTCCGTTTGCTACGCTGTGCATCGAATGCCAACCACGCGCTGAACGGTAGAGGTGCATCTTGACCAATTGCAGAAGAAAGTGGTTTATGTTGTTGCCCGTGGCGGCGCTGGTACTGGTCCTGGATCAGTTCAGCAAAGCGTGGGTGCTGCGCAACATCCCGCCGAACGACGTGTGGGTGCCGATTCCCGCGCTGGCCAATATCTTTGTCTTCAGGCACGTCACCAACACCGGCGCGGCCTTCGGCCTCTTCCGCAACGGGGGGACGGTTCTGCTGGCCATCGCTGTCGTCGTCATCGTGGCCATCATAGTGTACACGCGCTACCTTTCCACAGAGCGGTGGCTTGTGCTTCTGAGTCTGGGAATGCAACTGGGCGGTGCGCTGGGCAATCTTACTGACCGGTTGCGTTTCGGCCACGTGGTGGATTTTCTCGACTTCCCCTACTGGCCCACCTTCAATGTGGCCGACAGCTCCATCGTCGTCGGCGTAGCACTGCTGGCCCTTCTGGTGCTGACGGAAAAGGAAATGAGCGAACAAGCAGACGAGTAGACAAAGGGACAGCCAGATGCACCTTGTGTGCTTGTCTACTTGGTTGCTGGCATCCTGTGGAACTTGGAACCTGCAACCTTCGAACCTGGAACAGGGCTTGCTGCAGCCGAGGTGGAGACGCCTCGGCTTTGCTGTCTGATCGCCATGCTTAACGACACCGACTTCGACTCGCTCTCCGAAACTGAAGAGGTCATCACGCTGACCGTGGAACAGCCGGGGTCTCGTCTGGACAGGCACCTGGCCACCGAACTGCCCGACCGCTCCCGCGCCGAAATCCAGCGCTGGATCAAGGAAGGCCGCGTCACCGTTAACGCCGCTGTCCTTCGAGCCAGCCACAAGGTCGGCGTGGGAGAGCAGATCGTCGTGCGGGTACCGGAGCCCGAGACGCACGATTTGCTCCCTGAACCCATCCCCCTTGATGTGGTGTATGAAGACGGTGACCTGCTGGTGATCAACAAACCGGCGGGGATGGTCGTGCATCCAGCACACGGCAACTGGAGCGGCACGCTGGTCAACGCTCTGCTGTTTCACTGCCCCGATCTGACGGATGCTGGCAACGAGCAGCGGCCTGGCATCGTGCATCGTCTGGATAAGGACACCTCCGGCCTGATCGTCGCAGCCAAGAACGGAGCGGTTCGCCAGCACCTGCAAGCGCAGTTCAAGGTGCGGACGGTTTCCAAGGGCTATTTGGCGTTGCTTGAGGGTCATCTGGAATCCCTGGAGGGGCGTATCGAAGCCCCCATCGGGCGAGACCCCCGGCAGCGCAAGCGGATGGCCGCGCTGTCGCTGGCCCGCGGCGCACGGGAGGCGATCACCAACTACCGCGTGCTGGGCTACTACGACGGCTACACCCTCACAGAGGCGGAGCCCAAGACCGGCCGCACGCACCAGATTCGCGTCCACTTCGCCTACATCAAGCATCCCCTGGTGGGCGACACGGTCTACGGCCGACGCAAGCAGCGTCTGCGCTGCCCGCGCCAGTTCCTGCACGCTCACCGCCTCGGCTTCCGCTTGCCATCGAGCGGCGAGTTCGTGGAGTTCACAGCCGAATTGCCAACCGACTTGCAGCAGGTGCTGGATACCCTCCTCCTCAGATGAGAACAGACACCAGAGGAGGTGCTCTAGATGGGATTTGACAAAGCACCTTATTGAGGTAGATAATCCTCGCCGAGGAGGTATTGACCGTGAACTATCGGGATCGAGTGCAATACTGGGTGGACAAAGGAAGTGAGATCGTCTGGGTTGAATACGCGGGTCCCCACCCATAGTGCCCTGTCTTGAGGAAACCATGAGCGTCATCGAAGTTCGTGATCTGCGCCGCGTGTTCCGCACCACTGTTGGCGTGATACGACGCAAGACCAAAGAAATCGTAGCCGTGGACGGCATCTCCTTCGACATTGAGGAAGGCGGGCTGTTCGGCCTGCTGGGCCCCAACGGTGCGGGCAAGACGACGACGGTCAAAATGCTCACCACGCTGCTCATCCCCACCTCGGGCACGGCCCGCATTCTGGATCACGATGTCGTGAAGGAAGCGGCAGCTATTCGCCCGCACATCGGCTTCATCTTCGGGGGCGAGCGAGGGCTCTACTGGCGGTTGTCGGCTATTGACAACCTGCGTTACTTCGCCAATCTCTACATGGTCGACCCCGGCGTGACCAGACAGCGCATCCCCTACCTGCTGGAGCTGGTTGGGCTGGCGGATCGTGGCGACGAAAAGGTAGAAGGCTACTCCCGCGGCATGAAGCAGCGGCTGCACATCGCCCGCGCGCTGCTGCACGATCCCCAGGTGCTCTTCCTCGACGAGCCAACCATGGGCCTCGACCCCGTGGGCGCTCGCGAGCTGCGTGGCGTGATCCGCGACCTGCTGGCCGAGCGCAAGACCATTCTACTCACCACCCACTACATGTTCGAGGCCGACGAACTGTGCCAGCGCGTTGCCGTTATCAACCGCGGCAAGATCGTGGCCCTGGATACACCCGATGGGCTCAAACAGCATGTGCAAGACCTGTCGGTTGTCGAGCTGGAAGTCATTGGCATTACCGGCGATCGCGTGGAGCAGTTGCGCCGCCTGCCGTTTGTTGACACTGTCTCCGTGGAGCCCTACGAGCAGAAGCAGAAGCTCTCCATTCACTCCAACTCCGGTTCCACCTCCGTGCCGCAGATACTGAATATCCTGGAAGGACTACGGGTGGACAAGGTGACCTCACGCGAGCCGACGCTGGAGGATGCCTACGTGCGGCTGGTAGGAGGCGAGGTGTGATGGCCTCCAAGCGTTTGCGAAGCTATCTGCGAACCATTGGCCAGGTGTTCGTGCTGCAATTCAAGCAATTGGCCATTGACGGCTTCATCATCTTCATCGTGCTGGTGCAGCCGCTGCTCATCGCCATCATGGGACTGTGGATGATGCGCGAGCGGCAGGGCAACTATGCCATCTTCATCGTGGTGGGCAGTGGCATGACAGGGCTGTGGTCCAGCTTGCTCTACATTACCGGATCCAACATCAACGTCGAGCGCTGGCTGGGCACGCTGGAGATGCTGGTGGGCACGCCGACGCCGCTGGCGGTGACCGTCATCGGCAAGACGCTGTCCAACGTGGTCATGTCCCTCAGTTCGATGATCTTGGGCTACGTTCTGGCGGCGCTCATCTTCCGCTTCCCGCTGACCCTTGCCCACCCACTGCTCTTCGTTGTCTCGCTGATCTGCAGTGTTGCTGCCTTCGCCACCTTTGGCCTGGTCATCGCGCCCTTCTTTGCCATCAATCGGCAATTGCAGGGCTGGGTCAACGCACTGGAGTTCCCTATGTACATCCTGGCCGGTTTCATGTTTCCCATTGCCCTGCTGCCCGGCTGGACGACGCCCATCAGCTACGCTCTGGCGCCCTACTGGGCTGCCCGCGCCCTGCACGCCACCTCCAGCGGCAACGTTCCCCTCAGCGACGTATTCCTGAGCTGGGGCATGATGCTGCTCTTCAGCGTCATCTACCTGCTGCTCTCCGGCTGGCTATTTCGGGTCATGGTGCACAAGGCACGCGTGGATGCTACACTGAGCTTGCAGTAACAGGGGGCAGGGGATAGGGTTGGTGTGATGATGAAACGACTACAGGCAGCTTTGCGCATTTTCTTCACCAGTGCCTACTACTCCTATATCGCTCTCTTCCGCTGGTTCCGGCCAGCCCCGTACATCGCCTCCAAGATCATCATGCCTTTGGCCCAGATTCTCTTCTTTGCCTTTCTGGGCATGTATGCCAGCGGGCGTGATCAGGCTTCTTTCTATGTCATCGGCAACGCGGTGCAACTGGCAGCCATCAGCGGCATCTACGGCGTGACCATGAGTGTGGGAGGCGAGCGTTGGGCGGGTACGCTGGGCTACCTGTTCGGCGCGCCGGCCAACCGCATGCTCATCTTCGTCGGACGGGCATTCATGCACATCATTGACGGCATGCTGGGGGTGATGCTAGGGCTGATGTGGGGAGTGTTGTTGCTGGGGGTGGATCTGTCGCACACTGATCTGGGGGCGCTGGCGTTGACCATCCTCATCACCGCGGCTAGCACCTCCGGTATGGGTCTGCTGCTGGGTTGTCTGAGCCTCATCATGCGCAATGTGATGTTCATCAACAACACCGTCTATTTCCTGATGTTGGCGTTGTGCGGGGCCAACGTGCCCGTGAGCAGCCTGCCTGGCTGGGTGCAGCGCATCTCCTACGTCCTGCCGCTCACGCGGGGCATCGCCTCGGCGCGCGAGATTGTGGATGGTGCCAGCCTGCGAAGCGTGGGACCGATGCTGGGAGGTGAGGTGCTGGTCGGTGCGGTCTACATCCTGCTCGGCTACGTGCTCTTCCGCCAGTTCGAAATCCAGGCCAAGAAGAGAGGCACGTTGGATGTCATGTAACCACGTGGTCAAATGGCCGCGTAGCCAGGTAGCCGCATAGTCGAATCGTTGCGTGGCAGAAGGAGGCACGAAAAACAAAGCCCCGCTTCCAAGAGGTCAAGAGACACCTATCGGAAGCGGGACTGTTTCATTTCCGCAGAAGCGAGCTGCTCAGGTTGCTGCCCAAAGGACTGAGAATTGGACGCGGATTCCCACGGATTAGATGGATTCTCGCGGATTTCTCGGCCCGTATCTGTGCATATGCGTCGAATCTGTGTTCATCTGTGTGCAATGCTCACCTGGCTGAGCAGTTACGACAAAACGATCGCGATCAATCCGTTGCTTTCTCCATCCCCTGGTTTCTCAATCCGTTGATTTCCCCATCCGTCTATTTCCCCATCCGTTGCTTTCCCTATCCGTTGCTTTCCCCATCCGTTGCTTTCCCCATCCGTCTATTTCCCCATCCGTTGCTTTCCCTATCCGTTGCTTTCCCCATCCGT
>Ga0075120_10002547_pt1 | contig 13055 bp, 10 predicted proteins | sample AntAceMetag02UKL_FD_69792 | JGI IMG/M metagenome (GOLD analysis project Ga0075120, IMG submission 69792) | Saline lake microbial communities from Ace Lake, Antarctica - Antarctic Ace Lake Metagenome 02UKL | ecosystem: Environmental > Aquatic > Non-marine Saline and Alkaline > Saline | place... | reverse complement strand
AATGGTGAGCCGCCCGAGGGTCGAACTCGGAACACCCGCCTTAAAAGGGCGGTGCTCTACCAACTGAGCTAGCGGCCCGATGAAAAAGAACATATCTAGGGTTATTCACTATTTTTCATCGGCATTGAGGCTACATAGCCGAAATGCCTTAAGATCCTTCGTCATTCGCTTACACTCATTCATCAGGATTTGTTCAACTATGTGATTTTTCTTCTCTCCGCTTGAAAAATCACAGTTTCATCAAAACTCTTTGAGTTCCTTTTCTTTTTCCTCTAAAATCTTATCTATATCCTTGATATACTTATCAGTAGTTTTTTGCAATTGATCTTCGGATTTAAAGCGGTCATCTTCAGAAATCTTCTTATTTTTCTCTAAACCCTTTATCTTTTCTTTGCCATCTCTTCTTACAGTTCTAATTGACACTTTTCCTTCTTCAACTGTCTTCTTAACTATTTTTATCAGTTCCTCTCTTCTCTCTTCAGATAAAGGCGGAACTATTAATCTTATTATCTTATTATCACTAACCGGAGTAATCCCCAATTCCGACTGCAAAATAGCTTTTTCAATGTCCTTTACTGACGAGGGGTCATAGGGACTGATAACAATCATTCTAGCTTCAGGAATACCGATAGTGGCAATCTCCTTAAGTAAAGTCGGTGTTCCATAATAACTCACTCTTATACCTTCGACCATTCTAGGATTAGCTCTACCAGAACGAAGCTCAGCTAATTCCCTCTTTGTTGCCTCTATGGCTTTTTTCATACTATCTTCTATTTCTTTTAAAACTTCTTTTACCATCCTATTCCTCCCTCAATGAAGCTTAGGTTTTCTGAAAGAAAACCTGTAGCTGAATTGATACTGAGGGCATGAAACGCCCGAAGTATCTTATACATTTTATTTAATAAGGGTTCCGATATTCTGTCCACAAACTACTTTTTTCAGATTACCCTGTTTCATAAAATTAAAAACGGTTATTGGTAACTTATTCTCCATGCACAAGGTAATTGCAGTTGTATCCATTATTCTTAGCTTTTTATTAATTACCTTCATGTACTCTAATTTTTTAAACATTTTAGCACTTTTGTCTTTCAAGGGGTCGGCTGAATAAACCCCATCCACTTTTGTTCCTTTAAGTAAAATATCAACGCCAATTTCTACACTACGTAAAGCCGAAGCAGTATCAGTAGTAAAGTAAGGATTACCGGTCCCAGCAACAAAGATAACTACTCTTTTCTTTTCCAAGTGCCTTATGGCTCGACGACAGATATAGGGCTCAGCTATTCTATCCATTCCAATAGCAGTCATAACCCTGGTAGGAATACCCTGGTTTTCTAAAGCATTTTGAAGAGCAAGACCATTCAAGACTGTTGCTAACATCCCCATGTAATCAGCAACTGCTCTCTCCATTTGAAACTCCTTAGATTTAGGAACTCCTCGGAATATGTTTCCAGCTCCAACTACCAAGGCTATCTCTACCCCTAAGTTTAATACCTCTTTAATCTGTTTGGCTAAATGAGCGCAAACATCAGTATCGATGCCATGAGAATACTTTCCTAAAAAGGCTTCTCCACTTAGCTTAAGAAGAATTCTTTTATATTTAGCCTTCATTTGCCTCGCCTAAAGAAAAACGAACGAATCTTTTAATTACGATATTTTCTCCAGTTTGAGATACTATATCCTTCAAGTAATCCCCCACTAAAAGCTTGCTATTCTTTATAAAAGCTTGCTCTAGTAGACAGTATTGTTTAATATACTCTTCTTTGTTCTTTACATCTTTTAAAACATCCTCAGAAATATCTTCCTTAGCTACATGTTCAGGATTAGCTGCTGCCACCTGCATAGCTATATCTTTAACAAACTTCTTAAACAAATCTGTGCGAGCAACAAAATCTGTTTCACAATTTACTTCAACCAAAGCAGCAAGATTACCCCCAAAATGAACGTAAGAATCTATCACTCCTTGACCGGTCATTCGAGAACCCTTTTTTTCTAACATCTGGGCTCCCTTACTCTTTAAGATTTTCAAAGCTTTATCAAAATCGCCCTCGGACTCACTCAAGGCTTTTTTGCAATCATTAATTCCCAAGGAAGTTAACCCTCTCAATTTTTTAATGTCTGACAACCCCATCCTGATCCTCCTTTCCCTATGAATTATTGACTCTTTGTGTTTTCCTTGGTCTTCTTTTCTGGAGCCTCTTTCTCTGACTTAACTTCAGAAGAAGGAACTTCTGGTGTTTTCTCTTCAACTGCGCTTTCATCTTTCTCACTCTCTTCTTCTTGGCTTTTTTTAGCCTTTGAAATTTTCTTAAGCTCCTCTTTGATTGCCTCAACTAAAGAAGAAGTTATATACTTTACTGATTTTATAGAATCATCATTGCCTGGTATAGGATAATCAATAATATCAGGATTAGCATCAGTATCAATCAAGGCAATGATTGGTATGCCTAATTTATTCACTTCTCTTACGCAAGCAACCTCTTTCTTTGGGTCAACCACAAAAACGCAACCAGGAAGACCATCTAAAGATGTAACTCCACTATAACTTCTCTCCATTCTCTCTATTTCTCGATTGATTTTTACAACTTCTTTCTTTACCATTATGTCAAAACCACCAGTCTCGCGTTTCCTCAAAAGCTCTAAATACTTCTCGATTCTCCTTCTAACCGTAGAGAAATTAGTAAGCAAACCACCAACCCATCTCTCTGCTACATAAGGCATATCACAAGAAGAAGCTAATTCTTTGACTATACCTCGTAGCTGTTTCTTTGTAGCTACAAAAAGAATTTTTTCTCCCTCTTTTGTTTTTTGTTTTGCGAATTCTTTAGCCTCTTGTAATTTTTGGGCTGTCTTCTCTAAATCGATGATATAAACATTCTTCTTTTTACCAAAAATGAACCTCTTCATTTTAGGGTTCCAATGTTTGCTCAAATGCCCAAAATGAACTCCGCTTTCCAATAATTCTGTAATATTTTCAGGTAACGCCATCTTCTCTCCTTCCTCCTTTTAACTTAGCTATTTAAATAAATCTCAAAATGCGGAAATTAACATGGGCAGAGAAATCCCTGTCGGATCTCTTTGCAAGCTGGTTAACTCCTTTCACAACTTCAAAGTATATCATATTTCTCAATATTTTCAACCACTTCCTTATATACTAAACTGTAAGTCATAAAGCTTCTTATACAAGCTGTCGGCTCTAAGAAGAGTCTGATGAGTCCCAACTTCTACAATCTTACCCTTATCGAAAACTACTACTTTATCTGCCTGTTGGACAGTCGAAAGACGGTGGGCAATAATAAAGGAGGTTTTGCCCTTCATAAGTATGTACAGCGCTTCTTTTATTAATTTTTCCGATACTGAATCAAGATGACTAGTTGCTTCATCTAAAATTAAAATAGGTGAATTCTTTAAAATCGCTCTGGCAATCGCAATCCTTTGTTTTTCCCCTCCTGAGAGCCGAAAACCTCTATCACCAACTACAGCATCAAATTTCTCAGGGATATTCATAATAAACTCATAAGCATGCGCTTTTTTAGCAGCTTCTATGATCTCAGCCTCTTGAGCCTTTTCTTTTCCATAAGCAATATTATCTCGTATCGTAGAGTTAAATAGAACTATATCCTGGGACACTACCGCAACAAGAGAACGTAACTCCTTTATTTTAAATTTTTTAATATTTACCCCATCAATACAAATCGAACCTTTCTGAGGGTCATAAAAACGAGGAATTAATCCCACTAAGGTAGACTTACCTGCTCCGGAATGGCCAACCAGAGCTATTACCTCACCCTTTTTAGCCTCTAAATTAATTTTACCCAGAGTAAATTCATCATCATCGCCATACTTAAACTCAACATCTTTGAAAGTAATCTCTTGGTTTAAATCTTTTATTTCACTTGCCCCCTCTCTCTCTTTTACCTGGGGCTCTTCTTCCAAGATATCATAAATTCTTGCCGACGCTGTCAAAGCTTGTTGATTGATAGCATAAACATTGGAAAGTTTCTTGAAAGGTCTGATCATTGACATTAAAAAGGCTAAGAAGGCACCAATAATACCAAAAGAAAGTCTTCCTGAGATTACTTCATTTCCAACAATCCAAAGGATTGTCACTGCCCCTAATACACCAACAAATTCAGTAAAAGGTGACAGGATAAGCATCCTTTTTGCACTCTTTAAAGTAAATTTATAGTAGTGACGATTGATCTCTTTAAACCTCTCGCGTTCATAGTCTTCGCGGCAAAAAGCCTTTACAATTTGAGCACCTTGAATAGTCTCAGCCATAAGTGAATTTAAATCAGCTACTTTTTTCTGTATTTCTAGAGAAAACTTTTTAATCTTCTTGCCGATTTTTATTACTGGAAACATTATGCAAGGAAAGATAACAAAAGCAACTAACGGCAGTTGCCAGGAAATCTTAAAGCCAATATAAAAAGTAACAAAAGCAAAAAAAGCTACTTTCATTGACTCAAAAATAAGATCTTTCAACGCATAAGAGATTGCATTAGTAATAATCCCTACATCATTAGTAACTCGAGCCATTAGCTCGCCAGTCCTCTTGCGGCCATAGAACTCCATAGATAAATCTTGAAACTTCCCGTAAAGGTTATTTCGTACATCCTGCACAACACCCTGACCGACGAGATTCATCAGATAATCTTGTAAAAAAGTAAATATCCCTTTTAATAAAAAGAGTACTGGTACAAAAATAATAATGAATTTTAAAAAGACCAAAGGCTCTACAGCATTAAGTTTGTCAACAATTATACTTAAAAATGGTGGTAATTTTCCGGGAATAACTATCTGTTTATTGGTAAGTATTCTATCCGATAAAGGAACTATCATTCCCAAAGTAGCCCCCTCAAAGAGAGTAGATATACCCATACAAAGCCCAGCCAAGGCTAAAATCCCTCGATAGGCTTTAGCGAATCTTAATAATTTGAAGTATTCCTTTAGATAATTCTTCATAATAATACCCTAAGATTTAGAGAATTTTACCACACCAATTGACTTTTCACAAGGAATTTGATATTATGTTAAATATGTTAAAAGTAGGAATAGTCGGAATAGGAAAACTAGGAAGTATCCATCTGCGTATCTATAAAGAGCTCAAGGATATAGGAAAAATTTACCTTGTAGATACCAATCCTAAAGCCTTGGACTGCCATAAGGAATGTCAACACCTAAAGGATTATCGAGACCTCAAGGGCAAAGTAGACCTTGTAAGCATTTCTACCCCTACCTCTAGCCACTACAGAATCGCTAAATTCTTCCTCAAGAATAGGATCCCGGTTTTGGTAGAAAAACCCTTAACTCAAGACTTAGCAGAGGCAGAAAAGCTCATCGCTTTATCAAAGAAAAATAAAACCCTGTTATTTGTCGGTCATGTCGAAAGATATAATAATGCCTACTTGGCTATAAAGAAGATCATTAAAAATCCTCTTTTTATTGAATGCCATCGCTTAAGCCCTTACCCTCACCGTTCCTTAGATATCAGCGTTGTTCTGGACTTAATGATACATGATTTAGATATAATCCTCTACCTCTTAAAAGACAATGTTAAAAAAATCGACGCCAAAGGAGTTAAGGTTCTTTCCTCTACAGAAGATATAGCTAATGCTCGTATTACTTTTAACCGCGGTTGCGTAGCTAATATAACCTCTTCTCGAATATCTCAAAAAAGGGAGAGGAAAATAAGAATATTCATGCCTAACGCTTACGTCTCCTTAGATTATGCCCAACAAACAGTAGAAATATATAAAAAATTAAAGACTAAAATTATTAAAAAACTCCTTCCGATAAGTAAAGAAGAACCATTAAAAAAAGAAATTGCTGATTTTGTACATTTAGTCACCAAAAATAAATCTAGCACAGGATATGCTGAAGCCGCAAAGGACGCCTTAGAGCTCGCCTGCAAAATAGAAAAAATAATCGAAAAATAAGATGAAAAAGATAGTTATTGTTGCTGGAGATAAATCAGGTGACCTCTATGGAGGCCTCTTAAGCCAACGGCTAAAGAGTAAATTCCCAAATCTTGAGATTTACTCTTTTGGTGGAGAAAAACTTGCCGAATACTCCCAGCAAATGATTAACCTTCTCTCCCATTCAGTATGCGGTCTAGTTGAGGTTCTCTCATCTTTAGGAAAACTTCTTAAAATCTTTAAAAAAACTAAAGAAACCATACTTGAGCTTAAACCGGATCTAATCATTTTAATAGATTTTCCTGACTTTAACTTACGATTGGCCAAAGATCTTAACAAAAAATTTCCTCTGTTTTACTATGTTAGCCCTCAAATTTGGGCTTGGAGAAAAAAAAGGATAGAAACAATCAAAAAATATGTTGATAGGATGGTAGTACTCTTTAAATTTGAAGAAGCCTTCTACAAAAATGAGAATATGGACGTTTTATACTTTGGCCATCCGCTCTTGGAAATAATTAAAGAGGCAGATACAGAACCAAGTAAAATTATCTCATTCTTGCCCGGTTCAAGGAAAAATGAAGTGAAACGGCATCTTCCAGTAATGATCGAAACAAAAAAAATCATTGAAAAAAAATTAGAGAGCTATCAATTTAGAATAATCAGACCGCCGAATTTAGAAAAAGATTTTTATGAGAAGTTTTCACCCAACATCGATATAGTCGATCACTCTTACAAAGCAATTAAAGAGTCAGAGTTTATCATTGCCTCTTCTGGTACGGCTACAGTTGAACTAGCTATATTAGGAGTGCCTTATCTTATAATTTACAAACTTAACCCTTTAAGCTGGCACATTTTAAAAAAAATGGTAAAAATTGATTTTGTTGGTATGGTTAATATATTATCAGGACGCAAGATTGTTGATGAACTTCTTCAAAAACAAGCTACTCCTGAAAAAATAGCTTCCCTAACCTTAGAATATTTAGAAAATAGTGACAAATACTCTGACCTAAAAAAAGGACTGAAGGGTATCTCAGATATGCTTTCCCCACTTAATGCAACTGAAAAATTCGCTGATTTTATTGGCAATTATCTTAAATTGGCTTAAAGAAAGTTAGCCGGATAATTATTTTTTCGAGGATTTTTTCTTCTTCTTTATGAAGTTATAAACACTTAAGATTGCCGCCGGAGTAATACCACTTATCCTTAAAGCCTGCCCTAGCGAACCCGGTTTAAACTTTGTTAACTTCTCAGCCACTTCTCTAGATAAAGAAGGGACTTCTCCATAATCAACTTTAGGTATTTTTATCTTATCTAAATTTTTTAATTCTTTTTGCCAAACTAATTCTCTGCGCAAAAAACCTTCATACTTTGCCTGTATTTCAACTTCCCAGCATACATTGAAGTTTTTAATTTTTTCTTGGAGGTATTTTTCAATATCTTTAAAGACAATTTTTGGCCGCTTTAAGAAATCAAACAAGGATATACTTTTACCTCTAGCAACAACCCTTTTATTTTTCATATTTTTTATTACTCGGTCAATGGTGTTTTTTTTATCTAAAACTAACCTGTAGTCACTCTCATTTAATAAGCCTAGCTTTCGTCCATATGGAGCTAATCGTAAATCAGCGTTACTTTCTCGCAAGCTTAGACGGAATTCACTGCGGGAAGTAAACATTCGATAGGGTTCATCTGTTCCTTTAGTAGTTAAATCATCAATAAGAACTCCAATGTAAGCTTGATCTCTCCTTAAAATAAAAGGCTTACCCTTCTTAATTTCCAATGCAACATTTACACCTGCGATTAATCCTTGAGCTGCTGCTTCTTCATAGCCAGTAGTTCCATTTACCTGACCGGCAAAATAAAGTCCGCTGATTTTTTTGGCCTCAAGGGTCGGGTAAAGTTGACGGGGGTCAATTACACCATGTTCTATGCCGTAACCCGGCGATAAGATTACTGCCTGCTTTAGTCCTTCTATGCTATGAATAAATTTTACCTGGATATCTAGCGGTAGGGATGTTGAAATCCCATTAGGATAAATCTCTATAGAATTTGCTCCTTCTGGTTCGATAAAAATCTGATGCCTGTCTCGCTCAGGAAATTTTACTACTTTATCCTCTAAAGAAGGACAATACCTTACCCCTTTTGAAGCTATCTTCCCGGTGTAAAGTGGTGAATACTTTAAATTATCACGTATTATTTTATGAGTCTTCTTATTAGTATAAGTTATAAAGCAACTTAGACTTTTCTTAGGTATGCTTTTGTTAGACAATGAAAAAGGCAAAACATCTTTTTCAGACTTTTGCTCTTTCATCTTTGAAAAATCAATTGTGCGTTTATCTAAACGAGCACAAGTACCAGTCTTAAAATGCCTAAATTTAATACCGGTTTTCTTTAGATTGGTAAATAGACTATCACTTGATTCTTCATTTAGTCTTCCTCCGGAAAAACTATCCATGCCAATATGAATCTTACTCTTTAGAAATGTCCCGGCACAAATAACAACACTTTTGCATTGAAAAACTTCTTGTCGGCTAGTTTTAATCCCATATATTTTTTTGCTTTTTATCAGAATTGCTTCGACTTTAGCTTGAACAATATCAATATTTTTATTTTTCTCTAAAAATTTTCTGGCAACTTTAGGGTAAGAAAACATATCTACTTGGACTCGAGTAGACCAAACTGCTTTACCCTTACTTCTATTCAAAACTCGATAGCTTAAAGCGCATTTATCAGCAATTTTACCAATTAACCCACCTAAAGCATCTACCTCTCTAACTAGATTACCTTTAGACACTCCTCCTACAGCTGGGTTACAGGATAATTTACCTATAGAATTAATATCTAAGGTCAATAAAAGTACAGAGCAACCAAGATTAGCCGCAGCATTACTAGCTTCTATCCCCGCATGACCAGCACCAATAACAACACAATCATACTTTTTCATAACTTTTAAAGGAGTAAAAAATTACTTTTTCTTAGTTTGGCTAGCTACAGAATCAATGGCTTTTTTTATAACTTCGGGATCACCCAAATAGTAGTGCTTGATTGGCTTTAAGTCATCATCTAGCTCATAGACAAGGGGGATTCCGGTGGGAATATTAAGTTTAACTATTGCTTCATCGCTGACACCGTCCAGATACTTGACTAAAGCTCGCAAACTATTGCCATGAGCAACAATAATTACCTTTTTGCCCTCACGCAAGGTTGGAACAATAGTCTCATGCCAGTAAGGCAAAAACCTGTCTACAGTATCTTTTAAGCACTCAGTTAAAGGAAGTTCTTGAGAAGTTAAATCCTTATAGCGAGGGTCTTTGCCAGGAAAACGCTGGTCATCTTCTTTTAAATCTGGAGGTTGAGTGTCATAACTCCTGCGCCAGATCAACACCTGCTCTTCACCAAATTTCTGAACTGTCTCTAATTTATTTAGGCCTTGTAGGGCACCATAATGACGTTCATTAAGCCTCCAGGACCTGTGAACTGGAATCCACATTAAATCCATATCCTCTAAAGCTATCCAAAGAGTTGAGATTGCCCGTTTAAGAACCGAAGTATAGGCAATATCAAAACTAAATCCTGACCTTTTTAACCACTCTGCTGATAGATGAGCCTCGGTTACTCCCTTCTGGGACAATCCTATATCAGTCCAACCGGTAAATCTATTTTCGAGATTCCAAATACTCTCACCGTGTCGCAATAGAACTAGCTTAATCATTCGCTCCTTTAATTAGCACTTTGAGTATCCACAACCGTCACAGAGCAAACAACCTTCTTGATGCCTAAGGGCTGAACCACAATCCGGACACACTCCGACCACATTATTAGATCTTTTTTTATTAACACTTACAGAAACTTTTTCTTTCTTAACCCGAGATTCTAAATCCCCTTCGACTGCTTCTTTCTGGTCCATCGTTCTTCTCTCTAAGACCCTAGCAATAGCATCTGCACAGGAGAAAATCTTTTTTCCCTTATCCCAAGAAGGAGATGGACATCTTATTCCTTTAAGTTGTTCAACGATAACCTTTACGTCAATTCCTCCCCGAAGAGCTAAAGAAACTAATCGGCCTACAGCTTCAAGCTGAGAAGCAGCACACCCTCCAGCCTTACCCATCTGGGTAAAAACCTCAAAGAAATTACCTTCTTCGTCTTGATTAACTGTGATATAAAGATTTCCGCAACCAGTAGTTACCTTGCTGGTAGCCCCTAAAACAACTTCCGGCCTAGGTTTAGGGTAAGGAATAACTACTGAGCATTCTTCTGTTGCCTCAGGAATTTCTTTCTTTTTATCTACTGTAAGAACTTGGACACTTCTACTCCCATCTCGATAAACAGTAATACCTTTACAACCTAGCTTATAAGCTAACAGATAAGATTCTTTTATATCTTCCACAGTAGCGCTATTGGGTAAATTTATTGTCTTAGAAACAGCATTGTCGGTAAATTCCTGAAAAGCACCCTGCATCTTTATATGCCAGAAAGGTGATATATCCATAGCGGTCTTAAAGATTCTTTTTATCTCATCAGGAACTTCATCCATTTTTTGAATACTCTCCCCACTAGCTATTTTTTTCATTAACCCTTCTGAATAAAAACCTTCTTTTTTAGCAATACATTCAAATGATGGGTCTACCTCTAAAAGTTTTTCTCCATCTAAAACATTACGGAAATAGCAAAGAGAGAAGTTAGGTTCTATACCTGAAGCAGTTGGCCCAGCAATAATACTTATTGTTCCGGTAGGAGCAATTGTAGTTAAGGTGGCATTTCTAATCTTTACTCCTTGTTTTTGCCAAATACTCTTATCCCAAGCTGGAAAGGTTCCTCTTTTCTTAGCTAAATCTATAGACTCTTCTTCAGCATTTCTGCGAATAAATTCCATTATTTTCTTTGCTAAACTTATCGCTTGTTCGCTATCGTAAGGAATCCCTAAAAATCCAAGCATAGTTGCCCAACCCATAATGCCTAAACCAATCTTTCTTGTTTTTAAGGTGTTTTCGCGAATTTGAGGAAGAGGAAATTTGTTAGCCTCAATAACATTATCCAAAAACCTTACTGAAAGTTTAGTCACTCTTTCTAATTTTTCCCAATCAACCTCATAACCACTATCCCTTTTCTTTAATATCTTAAATAAATTAATAGAACCAAGGTTACAACTCTCATAGGGCAAGAGTGGTTGCTCACCGCAAGGATTAGTACTTTCAACATCGCCTAAATGAGGAGTCGGATTGTCTTTATTCATCTTATCTATAAAAACAATTCCTGGTTCTCCATTATTATGAGCACAGTTAGCGATAGTATTAAAAACCTCCCAAGCATTTAATTTTCCGACAACTTTTTTATTGTGAGGATCAATTACTTGATAGTCTTCTTTCGCTAAAACTTTTTCCATAAAGTCATCAGTTAAAGCTACAGAAATATTAAAATTGGAGATCTCTCCTTCTTTTCCTTTACACTTTATAAATTCTAGAATATCAGGATGATCTACCCTTAGTATCCCCATGTTGGCTCCTCGACGAGTGCCTCCCTGCTTCACTGCTTGAGTAGCAGCATCAAAAACTTTCATGAATGAAACTGGTCCTGAAGCCACTCCGCCAGTAGATTTAACCACGCTGCTTTGGGCTCGAAGACGTGAAAAACTAAAACCAGTACCTCCACCAGTCTTATGAATAAGTGCAGTTGATTTTATAGCATCAAAAATAGATTCCATAGAATCATCAATCGGAACAACAAAGCAGGCTGAAAGCTGGCCTAAGTCTTTACCAGCATTCATAAGAGTGGGAGAGTTAGGCATAAACTCTAAGTTTCTCATCATCTCAAGAAATGCCTTCTCACACTTTTTCAGGCTTTGATCGTCAGCTCCATACTTCTTCTCTACTCCAGAAATAGCTTTGGCTACTCTTTCTAGTAATTCGCTGGGAGTTTCAATAACCTTACCTTCGCTATTCTTCTTAAGATAACGTTTTTTTAATACAATAATCGCATTAGAAGAGAAATCCAATTCCTTCATAGCCCCCCTTTCTTTTTGAAGATATGTTTGCGGTAATTCAAAACCCGAGATTTAATGCTGAAGAAAACAACTGATTGGTAAAACATCTTTTTATATCACGCCCTTACAATAATGTCAAGAAAAAAATACAAGATATAGTAGTTTTAGTAATTACTGACACAATATGTTGAGATTCAGGCAATTATCACTCCTTACCAATTTCAACTACTAATTGGCCCTTCGATTACACTCAGGGCCAATCCTGAGTATTTCCGAAGGATTGGAAAATATACTATAGAAAACTTACTGTATCACGAATAATAAGCTCGGTATCCAAAACTATTTTTCGGGCAGGTTTCTTACTCTCTATGTTCTCCTTTAGTATCTTTACAGCCTGATGAACCATTGCCTTTAAAGGCTGTCTTACTGTAGTGAGCATTACATTTCCATAAAGACAATGAGGGTTATCATCAAAACCAATAACGCTCAAATCCTTAGGCACTTCCATCCTTTTTTCCTCAGCAAAACTTAAAACCTCACTAGCAATTTCATCACTGCAACAAAAGATAGCTGTAGGAGGATTCTTTGAAGAAAATAATTCCTCCAATCTTAATCGGGCTTCTTTGCGTGAAAAATTGGTAGTCTTAATGTACTCCTCGACCAGGCCTACTCCATTTTTCTCCAAAGCAGATTTATATCCCTCTACCCTATCTTGAGCGCATTGAACACGTAAGTCACCAGCAAGATGAGCTACACGCTTATGCCCGTGATGAATCAGAAACTCTGTTGCCTCATAACCACCTTTAAAATTATTTACAGCAACACAATTTATATCCGAATCTTCTATTTGACGATTTACTACTACCAAAGGAATATCTTCTTTGATTAGCCTTTTAAGCTGTTTATCGTTCCCAATAATATCAGCCATTATGACTCCGTCAATGAGAGAGGTCTTGAAATTATCCTTATTCCAGAAAATATTAAGATGTAAATCAATATCGTTAGCTCCCAAAGAAACAGCTACTTCCCGGATTATTTCCAAGGCATAGAAAGAATAAAAAATACCTTCAAAACCTGGAATAATTAAACCAAAAGTATCAAGTTTTCCTCCAGCTAGGCGGCGGGCATAAAGTAAAGGATGGTAATTTAATTCCTTTACA
>Ga0075120_10002546_pt1 | contig 13057 bp, 9 predicted proteins | sample AntAceMetag02UKL_FD_69792 | JGI IMG/M metagenome (GOLD analysis project Ga0075120, IMG submission 69792) | Saline lake microbial communities from Ace Lake, Antarctica - Antarctic Ace Lake Metagenome 02UKL | ecosystem: Environmental > Aquatic > Non-marine Saline and Alkaline > Saline | place... | reverse complement strand
CCCGTTCCGCTGTCTTTGCGCCGGTGATAAATATTGGTTTGATAATTGTCGATGAAGAACATGAGACGTCTTATAAGCAGTCCGCGATCCATCCATTTTATCATGGCCGTGATGTGGCGGTAATGCGGGGGAAACTTGAAAATTGTCCGGTGATCCTGGGATCAGCCACACCGTCGGTGGAGAGTTATAATAATCAACGGGAGGGCAAGTATTCGCTTCTTACTCTTGTAAATCGTCCGGATGAAGCGGAGCTCCCGAAAGTTAGAATAGTTGATATGCGCTCCGAGCGGGATCAGCACCGCGGTGGGATCTCTTTTTCATCGGTTCTGCTGAGAGAGATGAAGCAGAATCTGGAAGCAGGGAGACAGACTATCCTCTTTTTAAACCGGAGAGGTTTCTTTACAGTTCTGGTCTGCCGGGAATGCGGATACGTTGCCCGGTGTCCCCATTGCAGCGTCTCGCTCACCTATCATAAAGGAGATCGCCGGCAGGTCTGCCATCTCTGCGGCTATACCGCAGCCCCGGACCGGATCTGTCCGCTCTGTAAATCGAAAGATATCACATTCTCGGGCCGGGGAACCCAAAGAATAGAAGAGCAGATAAAAAAGATCTTCCCCCAGGCCAGGGTTCGGAGAATGGATACTGACGCGGTCGGAGCCAGGGATTCTCATCGGATTATCCTCGATGAGTTTAAAGCGGGTCGGATTGATATACTGGTCGGTACTCAGATGATTGCCAAGGGGCTTGATTTCCCCAATGTGACATTGGTTGGTGTGATTATGGCGGATACGGCCTTGAGTCTGGCCGATTTTCGCGCGACCGAGTACACTTTCCAGATCCTTGCCCAGGTCGGCGGTCGAGCGGGGAGGGGAGAGCATAAAGGGACAGTTATTATCCAGACCTGTTCCCCTCGCCATCCCGCTCTTCTCTCAGCGGTGCGGCATGATTATGAAGCTTTCTTCAATCAGGAGATTGCTCTCCGGTCCGAACTGGGATATCCGCCACTTAATCACTTCATCAGTTTGACGGTTCTTTCCCGCAACGAAGATAAGAGTCTGCGGGTCTGTGAGCATCTTGCCCGACTCTTAAAGTCCGTGATGGCTCCGGAAGATGAGATCATGGGTCCAGCGCCGCCCCCGATAAACCGGATCAGGGGAAGATACCGTTGGCAGCTCCTCTTAAAGACTCATGGCGTGGTCTCCACACTCAGGGCGCTGAGCCAGGTGTTGCCCGGTTTGGGAAAAGACCGGGACGTGAAGATCGAAGTCGATGTCGATCCCATTTCCATGCTTTGAGAATATCTTCGCCTTCGCAGGAGATATAACCTGGCAGCATGGAACCAGGATAACGTTGATTGGTTACGCAGCTCGAAACGTCGAACGGGTTACGGTTGCGTGCGGCCTGCTCCCGCAACCGTCCCACGCAACCGATTCGAGCCGCGCAACCGCAACCTTTCAACCCGAACGTTGCGCCTAAGACGCTAAGTTCTGAGTTTATGCGGCCCGAAGATCTCGGGATAGAGTTTGGAGAGGGTGGTTTCCCGGATGATTCCCTCCGTATTGGCGGCCAGAATCAGCATTCCCCCCCGATCAAATTCAGCCAGGCTCTGGCGGCAGATGGCGCAGGGGAAGGGTGGGGGATCGGCGTCGGTGAGGACCAGGATAGCCTTGAATGATTTCTCTCCGGCCCGTACCGCCGCGGTCAGCGCGTTCCCCTCGGCATGAGTGGTCATGGTGAGAGTAGCATTCTCCACGTTGCATCCACTATAATAATTCCCTTGAGTGGTAAGGACCGCCGCCCCCACCTTATAGCCGGTGTAAGGGGCGTGGGCGTTCTCTCTAGCCTCCCGAGCCAGCCGGATCAATTCATCTCTCTCTTTACGCGTAATTATGGTTTTCTTCATAGGGGAATATTACTACGAAGTACGCGAAGATCACGAAGGAAAACTGAATAAAAGAGGTTAAAGCCGAAGGTGCTACCTTAAATATATGAGCCAAAATGGCGCACAAGGAGGAAAGTCTACCGAAACTGTGCCATAATTACTCGATTGCTTTACTTTTTCATGATATAGGTTGTTTTAAGATATTTTATATTACCCTCCAATTTGCAGACATTTGTATATAATAATATATTTTTACGGATGTTGGCTATAAGTTGGCACGTTAATTGCTATCTAACTAATGATCTAGACAGAATTTATCAAAATATATTTAAGGAAAAATAAATTAGGAGGGAAAATATAATGGGTAAAATAATCGGAATAGATTTAGGAACTACTAATTCATGTATGGCCGTGATGGAAGGAAATGACCCCAAGGTCATCCCCAACGCTGAGGGTAGCCGGGTAACCCCTTCCGTGATCGCGTTCACCAAGACCGGAGAACGGTTGGTAGGGCAGCCGGCCAAGCGCCAGGCGATTACCAACTCCGCCAACACCATCTTCTCCATCAAACGTTTTATGGGTAGGAGATTTGATGAGGTTGAGTCCGAGATCAAACTGGTCCCCTACAAAGTAATCAAAGCTGACAATGGTGACGCCCGGGTAGAGGTAGAGGGAAAGATATATTCTCCGCCTGAGATCTCCGCTATGATCCTGAGGAAGATGAAGCAGGACGCCGAAGCCCATCTGGGCGAAAAGGTCACCGGCGCGATCATTACCGTCCCGGCTTACTTCAACGATAGTCAGCGTCAGGCTACCAAAGACGCCGGCAAGATCGCTGGCCTCGAGGTTCCCCGGATCATCAATGAGCCGACCGCTGCTGCTCTGGCCTATGGCCTGAATAAAAAGAAAGACGAGATGATCGCCGTCTTCGACCTCGGTGGAGGAACCTTCGATATCTCGATTCTGGAGATTGGAGAAGGCGTCTTTGAGGTCAAGTCCACCAATGGAGATACCCATTTGGGAGGCGACGACTTCGACCAGAGGATCATCGATTGGATTGAGGAAGAGTTTAAGAAGGATCAGGGGATTGATCTGAAACAGGATCCGATGGCGATTCAGCGGTTGAAAGAAGCCGCCGAGAAGGCCAAGTGCGAGCTCTCCAGCACCATGGAGACGGAGATTAACCTCCCCTTCATAACCGCCGACGCGGCCGGACCAAAGCACCTTTCGATGAAACTGACCCGATCCAAGCTGGACCAGCTCTGCGATGACCTGATCGAGCGGGCCAAGGCGCCCTGCGAGAAGGCGCTCAAGGATGCCGGTTTGAAGAAGGACCAGATTGATGAGGTGATTCTGGTCGGCGGAATGACCCGGATGCCCGCGGTTCAGGAGATGGTTAAGAATCTCTTCGGCAAGGAGCCTCACAAGGGAGTAAACCCGGACGAAGTGGTAGCGATCGGAGCCGCCGTTCAGGCCGGTGTACTGGCAGGGGACGTCAAGGATGTTCTGCTTCTGGATGTGACACCTCTTTCTCTCGGGATCGAGACCCTGGGCGGAGTGATGACCCGGCTGATAGATCGCAATACCACCATCCCCACCAAGAAGAGTGAGATATTCTCTACCGCCGCCGACAACCAGACCCAGGTGGAGATCCATGTTCTCCAGGGAGAACGTGAGATGGCCTCCGTCAACCGGACGATCGGTAAATTCCATCTGACAGGAATTCCCCCGTCTCCCCGCGGTATTCCTCAAATAGAAGTATCTTTCGATATTGACGCTAACGGCATATTGAATGTCACCGCCAAGGATCTCGGCACCGGGAAGGAGCAGAATATCACGATTACAGCTTCCAGCGGCCTTTCGGATAATGAAGTAGAGAATATGGTGAAGGACTCCGAGCAGCACGCTGACGAGGATAAGAAGCTGCGGGAAGATGTAGATGCCAAGAACCAGGGCGACGCCGCGGTCTATCAGACCGAGAAGCTCTTAAAGGAGCATGAAGATAAGATCAACGCCGACTCTAAATCGAAGATTGAAGGCGCGATCGAACGCTTGAAAGAAGCATTGAAGAAAGAAGACGCGGATGAGATTAAGTCCGCTACCGAGGATCTCAATCAGGCCTGGCATTCGATCAGCCAGGAGATGTATCAGCAGGCGACCGCCGCCGGGCAAGGCCCAGCAGGGGCGCCAGGTCCCGATGGTGGAGCTCAGGCGCCGCCCCCGGGAACTGAAGAGAGCCCGTCCCCTGAAGGTGAAGTGATCGACGCCGAATTCGAGGTCGATGACGATGACAAAAAGTAAGATGACTGAATTCTAATTATCTAAATCCTAAAGCAGGAGGTGGTAAGACGGATTGGAATAAGTAATAAACTTTATCAGGAGAAAAAGAGTAATTGTTAATAAACAAAACTATTATTTTCCGCAGGAAAATAATAAAGGAGAAAAAATATGAATATTAAACCGTTAGGCGACCGGGTTCTGGTTCAGAGACTGGACGTGGCCGAGATTAAGAAGGGCGGGATCATTATCCCCGAAAGTGCCCAGGAAAAGCCGATGGAGGCAAAAATAATCGCGCTCGGTACCGGCAAGGTTCTGGAAGATGGAACCAAGGTCGATTTCGAGGTTAAGAAAGGCGATCGGATCCTGATCGGGAAGTACTCCGGTACGGATATCAAGCTCGAAGATGAAGAGTATCTGATCATCAGTCAGGACGATATTCTGGCAATAGTTAAATAAATAAAAGGAGATAATTGAGATGACAGCAAAGCAATTAATGTTTGACGACAAGGCGCGTCAGGCGATCCTGCTCGGTGTAGAGCAGTTAAGCCGGGCGGTCAAGGTTACTCTTGGTCCCAAGGGTAGAAACGTTGTAATCGACAAGAAGTTTGGCTCTCCCACGATCACCAAAGATGGCGTTACCGTTGCCAAGGAGATCGAGCTGGAAGATCCTTTCGAGAATATAGGCGCGCAGCTGGTTAAAGAAGTCGCGTCCAAAACCAGTGACGATGCCGGTGATGGAACCACCACCGCCACTATTCTGGCGGAGAGCATCTACCGGGGCGGATTGAAGAGTGTTACCGCCGGTGCCAACCCGATGGCTATCAAACGCGGGGTGGAGAAAGCCGTTGAGGCCGTGGTCGCGGAGTTGAAGACGATCAGCAAGAACGTCAGCGATGATCGCTCCGATATAACCGCCGTCGCCACAATTTCGGCCAACAATGACTCCACCATCGGCAAGAGAATCGCCGAGGCGATGGATAAGGTCGGGAAAGATGGTGTTATTACCGTCGAGGAAGCAAAGGGAATTTCGACTTTTCTTAAGATAGTGGAAGGTATGCAGTTTGATAAGGGATACCTCTCCCCGTATTTCATTACCGATGCTGATAATATGGAAACGGTTCTGGAAGATGCTTATATTCTTATCTTCGAGAAGAAGATCTCGAACCTGAAAGATCTTCTTCCGCTGCTCGAACAGATCGCCAAGACCGGCCGTTCACTGCTGGTTATCTCTGAAGATGTTGAAGGCGAAGCTCTGGCGGCTCTGGTGGTCAATAAGATCAGAGGAACACTCAAGGCCTGCGCGGTTAAGGCACCAGGATTCGGTGATCGCCGTAAAGCCATGATGGAAGATATTGCCATACTAACTGGTGGCCGGTTAATCTCTGAAGATCTCGGGATTAAGCTTGAGAAGGTTACTCTGGAAGATCTCGGCGAAGCCAAGCGGATCGTGGTTGATAAAGATAACACCACGATTATTGAAGGCAAAGGAACCGCGAAGGATATTCAAGCCCGGGTTGGACAGATCAAGAAGCAGATTGAGGATACCGATTCAGATTACGACCGGGAGAAGCTCCAGGAACGGCTGGCCAAGTTGGCCGGCGGTGTAGCCGTCATCAATGTCGGCGCCGCGACCGAGACTGAGATGAAAGAGAAGAAAGCCCGGGTCGAGGACGCGCTTCACGCTACCCGTGCGGCGGTGGAAGAAGGGATCGTCCCTGGCGGCGGTGTTGCTCTGCTGCGCTGCATCGATTGCCTCAATAAGGTTAAGGCAACCGGTGATGAGAGGATTGGCGTTAAGCTGATCCAGAAAGCGATCCAGGCTCCGGCCCGGCAGCTTGCTGCCAATGCCGGTGTGGAAGGCGCGATAGTGGTTCAGGAGATCTTGAAGGAGAAAGGCGACTACGGTTATAACGTTGGTACCGGGAAGTACGGTTCCATGTATGCCGACGGCGTCATTGATCCTACCAAGGTGACCCGGAATGCGCTGCAGAACGCGGCCAGTATCTCGAGCCTGATGATTACCACCGAGTGTATCATCGCGGATGTTCCGGAAGATGATAAAATGCCGATGATGCCTCCGGGCGGCGGCATGGGAGGTATGGGCGGAATGATGTAATTTGAATTCCCCTCGCGGGGATTTAACATTCCGGAAAGGCGGTCCCGCTGTATGGCGGGACCGCCTTTTTTTGTTTGGGAATAAAATGATAGGGTGTAACATTTAATAAATTCATTCTATATCGTTTTGTATCGGTGGACATGGGTTGTTAATGATACTATTTATAATGACGAAATCCGAATGAGGAATGACGAATGAATGTCCAAATCCCAATGTCCAAAGAGGCCTGTATCGCGTTCGAGTGCTTTGCAGGCGACTTGCATCTGGCTTAGCTCTTCAGGGATTTGGCCTGGTTTGATCATCCTCATTCACGCCTGCTCTGCTATGGTGGATGCGGCTACCGGAGGAGGTTGGCGAAGGTACTTCGACATTCTGGTTTCGTCATTCTTTCGTCATTCGTCATTCGGGTTTCGTCATTTAAATTATGGTTTCGTCATTAACTTTTCCGGATAACCATAAGATATAAAAATGGAACAGCGAAGAGTTTCACAAAAAAGCCTTCTCTGGATTCTTCATCTCTTCTTTCCGAAAGAATGCGTTCACTGTGGCCGGCTTCTTGATTACCGGAACCGGGAGTTTCTCTGTCCGGTCTGCCGGGAGCTGATAACTCCTATCCAACATCCCCTCTGCGATCAATGCGGGCGTCCGCTGTCGGGAGAGATGGAATACTCCATTATCTGCTCTGACTGTCGGGAGAATCCACCACGATTTCGCCGGGCGCGGTCGGCATTTCTCCTGACCGGGGCGGGTAAGAGTATGGTCCTGAGGTATAAATACAGCAGTAATCCCTATCTTTCAAATCCGGCAATCGAACGGCTATTCCAGGCAGGAAGAGAGGAGTATAGCTGGTCGGATTATGATCTTATCATTCCGGTCCCGCTCCATCCCCGGAAGGCCAGGGAGCGGGGATTCAATCAGTCCGGGGTGCTTTCTGAGGGCTTAAGCCGGCGGACGGGGATTAAAGTCTTAAAAAGGGGATTGATCCGTACCCGCTATACCAGGACCCAGACCCGTTTGAGCCGGAAGGAACGGATGAAGAACGTGAAAGGTGTATTTCGGGTATCTGAACGCGCGGAGATAAATGGGAAGTCAGTACTTCTGGTGGATGATGTCTATACCACCGGGGCAACAGTCAATGAATGCGCTGAAGTGCTTATCGGGGCGGGGGCATTGATGGTAGATGTGCTGACATTGGCGAGGGCGAAAGCACATTAAAAGCTGAACATCCAACGTCGAACATCGAACGTCGAACATTCGCCTTGGCTCGGCGGCGTTGCAGTCCACTAATTTACACTAATTTTTAACCCGCGAGACTGAAGGTATTTTGCGGGTCGCACTAATTGTTTCCCCTTGGATTGGCCGCTTAGAGTTGGTAGTTCAGCTTTTAATCCGCTGTTTCTGTCGTTGTTCGACGTTCGATGTTCAGCGTTCGGAGTTCGACGTTCAGTCTTTCTCAGTTATTTCACTCCTTTCCCCTGAATAATTACTCCCAGGGTTTTGATGAGGATCAGCATATCGAGGGCCAGGCTCATGTTTTCGATATAGAAGATATCGTAGAGCAGTTTCTCCCGGTGTTCGAGAACGCTGCTTGAATAGCCATAAGTAACCTGGGCCCATCCGGTTATCCCGGGTTTTACCTCCATCCTTTCCGCGTAAAATGGTATCTGCTTGATAAGATGATTAACAAAATACGGTCGTTCCGGCCGCGGCCCGATGATACTCATATCATTGATGAAGACGTTATAGAGTTGGGGGAGTTCATCCAGTCTGAAGCGGCGAAGGAACTTGCCGATTTTAGTAACACGGGGGTCATTCACCTCGGCGAAGACCGGACCATCCATTTCACTTTCCATATACATGGTCCGGAATTTATAAAGAGTGAAGTTATTCCCATGCAGCCCCGCCCGTGTCTGGTGAAATAAAACTGTTCCCCGGGAGCTTAATTTTATTACCAAGGATATCAGCAATAATACAGGGCTTAAGACAATCAAACCGATCAGAGCCGCCCCGGTATCGAGCAATCTCTTTAGATCCCTATACCAGATCACCCTATGTGAGATCGGGCTGATCAGGGGTACGTGTTCGGTGGGACTGGTGGCCATGGTGCCTATGGTTGCTTCATATAAGCTGGGGACGATTCGGAATACAACATCCTCCTGATTGAAGAGCGTGAAGATGGAGAGGATCATCTCTTTTGGCATCTGGCTGGCTATTACAACTTCATCGATTATATACCGGTTGATGATCTCGGGGATGTCAGAGACGCTTCCCAGGTATAAAGGCTCTCTCTCTTTAATATTGGTGTCTGGAAGGATGCTGATGAAACCAACCAGTTGCCGTGCAATATTTGCCTCCCGCATCAGGCGGGTCGCCAGCCGTTGGGCTTGGTGGTCAATTCCTACAATAAGAGTTTTTGAGATAAAGTAATCCTTCCCCAGGAACATATTGATCAATCTTTTCGTAATCAAGCGCCAGGCGATAATGAGGGGGATAGTGATAAGCCAGGAGTAGAAGATGACCATACGGGGATAGGCGAAGGCCCGAAAGAGGAAGGCTACCACAATAATGACCAGTGTGCTGGCAGTGGTGGCCTTGGCTACATTCAGGACGATATCGTAGGTGGTCTTGTACTTGGGTTTGTTGTAAAGGCCGTAGATGTAGAAGCAGAGAAGCCGGAGTACGATGATCGGGAGCAGCAGTTGCAGATAAGCCGCAAAATTAGGGCGTGGGAACGGTCCGGTGATATGGCCGAAACGGATCAGGAAGGAGATTATATCGGCTCCCAGAACCAGTATGGCATCCATTCCTATGGAACAGATGACAAGAGTGATCTTAGATGGAAAAGTGTTTTTATTCATGCAGAAAGACTGAAAAGCCCTTCTTTAACCGCCGGTGTGTCTGGTGACGATCAATATCAGCTACCGTCATGTCCGGGAGAACTCTGGTGGCTATCACTTCCCCGATCTCTTTATTGCGGTCCATTACCCGGAACCGGTCACCTTTCTTGACTCCATCGCTGTCTCCCCGGTTCAAGACTACGAAATCATACTTTTGATTTACCTTGAGTATGGTACCGGTGAGGGATGGAATAGCGGACGGGCTGTCTTTTACAACCAGGCCCGGCATATTGACTGCCCCGGCAGCTATGCCGGATTTAGCCTGGAATAGTTCGTCCTGAAGAGTCTTCTTCTCGTTCAGGAGCGATTCTAACTTTTCATAAAGCTGTTTCTGGTTTTGCCGGGATTCCTTGGCCGCCGTCTGTAGTTCGGCAATGGTTTCTTTCTCCGCTTTCAGTCTTTCTTCAAGAGTTTTGGAGAAGGCAATAGTATTCTCAAGTTGATTCTTGAGTTGAATCTGTCCGGACTTGAGGGTGGTTGCTTCCGCCTGGAACTGATCCCGTTCGGTCCGGACCGTTTTCAGTCCATCAGCCAATTCATTTGTTTCTCTGATCTGGGAGGTCAATTGACTCTCCAGACCGTTTATCTGTCCCTCCAGAGATTGCCGGGTCTCCACCTCAACTGTAAGTTGCTTTGATTGGGAACGGGTGCGGGCAAAGAGAGCGATTACCGCTACAACCAGCAGTCCGATGATTACCGGAGCGATTAGTCGTTTGAGCATAGAGTCCCTCGACGGAGTACTGACGGCCGCGGCTGCTTTCGAGTTATTGAATTCTGTCGTTTCAGGCGTATCATTCACTTTTTTCTCCCGGGTGGATTTAACTTCCGGAGTCAACGCTGGATCTGTCTTTACCTCGGGAAGAGCGGAGTCCGGGGAATCTCCCTCGCCATCGGTCCGCTCTTTTTTCCTGTCCTCTTCGTTGGCCATAACGTAATCTCCTTGTAATATAAATTATATCTTTAACTGCTCCATAAAATCAAAAAATTATGATTTTTAAGGATATATGTATTCTTTTTAATAGTATATATATAGATATAGAAAGAAATTGAGTCAAGTTGTATATTATTTTTCCCGGTCCGTTAATATTTGAGTCGGAGCGGGAAAGAAGGATTCGCAAGCATTGAATTGTCATAGCTGGCAAGATATAAGCTTTGTTAATCTATAAAAACTTAAATTTCGACACCCGGTATATCGCACGTTAACTCCGGTCGCCAATTTTATATGTGGGTCTTTATTCTACTTTCAATATTTATCGTGTATACCTATTTAGGTTATCCCCTGGTACTTCTTATCCTGGGAAGAATGATAAAGCCGAGAAGATATATCCTGTCTCCGGCAAGTGAGTCCCCTTCTCTCAGTATATTAATTCCGGTATATAATGAAGAAGCTATTATAGTTAAAAAACTGGAGAATACTCTCAGTCTCGATTATCCCCGGGACAAACTGGAGATTGTAGTCGTTTCCGACGGTTCGACTGATCGAACGGTCGAATTGGTCCAGCCCTATCTGGATAAAGGAGTTATCCTCTTCGACTATCCGGAGAATCGGGGAAAGATGAGTGTAATAAATCGGACGATTCCGAAACTTTCCGGCGAACTGGTGGTTTTTACCGATGCCAGCGCAATCTTTCACAACGATGCCCTGAGTTTCCTGGTTTCCGGATTCAGCAGTGATAAAGTCGGGGCGGTGAGCGGAGCGCTGATCTTGAAAGAAGAAGAGGGGGCGAAGGGAGAGCTTTCAGTCGATCTTTACTGGCGATTGGAAAAGTTTGTTCGCGAAAAGGAGAGCCGATTGTATTCCTGTGTCAGCGCCACCGGAGCAATCTACGCTCTCCGGCGTAGTCTCTTTCTCTCTCTGCCGGAAGACACTATACTGGATGATATGCTTATTCCTCTGATCCCGGTTCGATCCGGATACCGGATTCTTTTTGAAAGCAGGGCTCTGGCTTTTGAAGATGGGTATACAAATTTGAAACTGGAATTCCGGCGGAAAGTCAGGACTCTGGTTGGCAATTACCAGGTATTTTTTCGGGCTCCCTGGGCGATCCTCCCCTGGAAGTCCAGAATATCATTCCTTCTGATTTCGCATAAGCTTTTCCGTCTCCTGATCCCGTTCGCTTTATTCGGGGTATTCATCTCCTGTCTGCTGGGACCGCCCGGTCTTCTGCCTGTTCTTATTCTCCAGACTATTTTTTATGTTATGGCTGGGTATGGTCTCTTTGCTGCCGTAACGGGTCGGTCTCCCCGGAAGATTTTTTCGGTTCCCCTGACTTTTTGCCTACTCAATACCGCCGCCCTTCAGGCGTTTGTTGTTTATTTTCTCCGGAAGAAACCGCCGGTTTGGAGATAACCTTTTTGTCTTTACTATTTAAATCAGCTCACGTAGTCTACCCTTTTAAATTCAAGGGAAACGATGTAAGCTAATTTATTATCTGTAATTTTATCTATCCCAATTAATCCTTCGTGGTGCCGGAAAAATCACAATGAATTTACCTAATAACTTGGGATTGAAAGGATAATAAATTTTACGAAGTAAAGATTATGAATGAAAAGTTAAAAAAGAAATTATTTTTATTTCTCCGGCTGGTGATCAGCTTTGGATTAATTGGATATATTTTTTATTCACTTCATGCCGCAGGAAAATTGCATGAGTTGCCGGCTTATTTTGCCTCTGCCAATTATTGGTGGTTGCTGTTGGCGGCATTACTTCTGCTCGGGCTTCTGGCGGCTGGTTCTTTACGATGGGGGATGTTATTAGGTGCTCAGGGGATTCATTTGAGTCGTATCAGCGTTTTTATGTATTACATGATAGGGATGTTCTTGAATAATTTTCTCCCCAGCACAGTGGGAGGAGATTTCGTAAAGGCGTACTATCTCTCCAAGGCGACCGGTAAAACTGCCGGTTCATTTATCTCTGTCCTGGTGGACCGATTGATGGGGATGGGAGGGCTCTGTGTTGTGGCAGTGGCGGCCTGTCTCCTGGGAGGAGCAAATCTCTGGCAGAATCCTGAAACCCATGCCTACGCGCTCCCCATCTTTTTAATTGTAGGGGGAGTTTCAATCGGTCTGGTGCTCTTCTTCCTCGTGGTATTCAATGATAGAGTGTTAAATGTATTCTTAAAGCTATCCCGGTCCGATAAGCCAGAGGAGCCTCTGAAAGAAACACTCCAACAGGCAACGTCCAAAGGTCGAATTTATATATTCAAGAGACGGTTTTCTGATTTATTGAGGAAGATTGGAGAGAAGATAAGGGAGTTTCACCAGTCGATGTATATATATAAGGGCCAAGGAAAAATTCTCTTCCTGACGCTATTGATTTCGACCTTAATCTGGGTGGTAATCGTCCTGGTCTCCTGGATGGTTTATATGGCGTTTCATACTGGGGGGGAAGTTGGTTCTCCCGGATATATAGCTTCAATACCGATCCGATATTTCTACATCTTTTTACCGGTGATATCGGTTATTATGTCACTACCCATTTCCTTCGCCGGGCTCGGGGTTCGGGAAGGGGTTTTTATCAAGCTTTTTGAAACCGTGCCCGGGAACGCGATCAGTGATGTAGACGCCTTGATTTTATCACTGACTTTTTATTTTGTATTTTTATCTGTCTCCCTGATTGGAGGAGTGATATATATTTTCAAAGACAAACTACGCGTCCACCGAGATATTATTTTTCCTGCGGAAAAATAATATTGTGCAAGCATGGGAACAACATCATAGTCTTGTTTTAAAACAAATTCGTGTCCCTGAAAAGTGCCTTAGGCGCCTTGAGGGGGTCACAAATCCTATTCAATCACATTCAATCGTCTGTTAAATTAAAGGGGGCGAGGTTGGGGGGTATAAATATTTTTGTTAATCATCTGTTTATGAAAGGGAGAATTA
>Ga0075120_10002544_pt1 | contig 13061 bp, 7 predicted proteins | sample AntAceMetag02UKL_FD_69792 | JGI IMG/M metagenome (GOLD analysis project Ga0075120, IMG submission 69792) | Saline lake microbial communities from Ace Lake, Antarctica - Antarctic Ace Lake Metagenome 02UKL | ecosystem: Environmental > Aquatic > Non-marine Saline and Alkaline > Saline | place... | reverse complement strand
CAGCTAACTGTAATTTTTGCAGCACGCAGGGTAGGAAGGATATCCTTTTCAAGTTCGGGATAAATGTCAATCATCTCCCTGATTTTTTCTTCCTTTTGAGTAGGATTAGTTGACCTTACAACATTTAGTATTGGGCTCTTATCCCTGATAGATGAACTTTCAACTTTCGACAAGAAGCCATTCCAATCTGGGCCATGTCCAACCAATTGATAATTGATGTCTTTTTTAGGATTAGTGAAAGTTACTTTTGTTCCTTTCTCCTTGGCTATTTTAGCAAATGAACGGTTCAGGATTTTCTGGGCGGTATTTGCCCTGTTTTCTGAGAGGCCATCATTAAAGGTCTCTTCACCTTCAGGTGAAGCCCAACCATTGATTGCAATGTCTTTAATCTCCCATCCCTGGCGAACGAAGTCATATAGCTTATCAAGACCAGCATTTACATCAGTTTTCTTGTTCATTTCCAGGTTAGCGTTAAAGTTATACCTGTTCTTTGGATAATAAACGTTGGCACCTTCCGAAATAATAGTCACTTTTTCATAACCATGAGGAGCTGTAGAAAGCAATTCATATGTCCTTTCAAATTGAATGTCATACAAATCAAACAGGATGTTACCCTGATTGTCCATTTCAATAACTTCTTCGCCAACTTCAATGGTTTCGCGAACTTCATTTTCCATTTCAATGCGCTGCGATGTAAAAATTACCCCATCAGCAAGTTTAGTGTAGCCTAAATCAACAGCTTTATTTGCAGCCCTGGCATCTTCAAGCGTCATGCCTTTTACAAGTTCAGTTTTTGGGAGGAATGCAATCGGTGTTACCATTAATTCCGAAGCCATCATTTCTGGAATATAATCAAAGGTTTCGGTGTAGCGGATTGTAGTGCCGGTTTCGTAGTTTACTTTAAACCCTTCGCCTTCTACTTTTTCACCCTTGATCAATACAGGGCTAAGAATTGTTTCACCACCATCATACTTTAGCTGGGGAGCAAAATAAGCTGCAGCCTTTTTATTGAAAAATTTTGGTGGAAATTCTGCGTTAACAGTAACTTCAACTTTTCCGGCATGAGTTTCCAGAACTTCAGGGATTACCTGGTACTTAACATCATCATAATTCTTGGCCATCTTTTTTAATCCATTACAACTTGTAATGACGACAACCAGCAAGATAAAACTTGCAATTTTTAAAATGGTAGATTTTTGTTTCATTTTGTATATCATTGTTTATTTAGTAATTCTTTCACTTTTAAGGCTGCAAATATAGTAACAATCATAAAAGTCTATTTAATTTTTTTGACAAAAAAGCTTTATTCTGATCTGATATTCCAGGACTTTGACTAAAAAAATAGCATAAATGTTTTAAAATCACTGGATTAATGCAAAAATAGGACATTATTTAGTAAAAACCTAATTATTGTCCAAACATCTCAAATTTATTGAATACCTCCCAGATTACAATCCCGGCACAAACCGATATATTCAGTGAATGCTTTGTGCCATACTGATCAATCTCAATGCAATGATCCGATAGGGCAATCACCTCCTCTGAAACACCTTTTACCTCATGGCCAAAAACAAGTGCTATTTTATCTGTTTTCGAAATTGATAAGTGATTCATCTTTATACTTTCATCCACCTGCTCGATGGAATAAATTGTGTAGCCGTCTTCCTTAAGTTGGTTAATAGCATCAACCGTATCAGAAAAATATTCCCAATCTACTGAATCAGTGGCACCTAAGGCAGATTTTTGTATTTCGCGATGGGGTGGCGTGGCGGTTATGCCACACAAGTGAATTTTCTCCACTAAAAATGCATCGCTGGTCCTGAATACTGAACCTACGTTATTGAGGCTCCTGATATTATCGAGCACAACTGCTATCGGGTGCTTTTTAAGTTGCTTGTATTCCTGAACACTTGTTCTGTTAAGTTCACTATTGGCAAGTTTTCGCATTTATCTATTTTATCTGATTGGCTGCAAAATTAGAATTTTCAAGCAGTGTTTGACGATGGAATGTCGGGAATTAGTCACCCGGTGAATTACTCCCGGGAGTAATTCAATCCCTACAAGCGATTATACGATTGCTCAGGCAGGATTCATTGGGTGACTTCCATGATCGGGGTGTAACTTTCCGTCGTCCGATTGGTGGTCTTCTTTTGACGTTTTAACTTTCCATCGTCCGTAGGACATGGAAACGTTGATGTTGCCCAAAACAATCCTTTCATATTTTTATTTGTCTTAAATTTGCTCAAATTTTTTTGCCTTGAGCCAGAATACAAAAAAGAAAATAGTTGAAACGCCTTTGATGAAGCAGTATAATACCATCAAGGCAAAATACCCTGATGCCTTGTTGCTGTTCAGGGTGGGTGATTTTTATGAAACTTTTGGTGAAGATGCTGTTAAAGCATCTGGCATACTTGGCATTGTTTTAACCAAACGGGCCAATGGCGCTGCATCATTTGTTGACCTTGCAGGATTCCCACACCATTCATTGGATACCTACCTTCCAAAATTGGTCAGGGCCGGGATGCGGGTGGCCATCTGCGACCAGCTTGAAGACCCCAAGATGACCAAAACGATTGTGAAAAGAGGGGTAACCGAATTGGTAACCCCGGGGGTTTCATACAACGACAAGGTACTCGAAAACCGGGAAAATAATTTCCTGGCTAGCATTCACCTACTCCCCAAAAATTCGGGAATTTCTTTTCTGGATGTTTCTACGGGTGAGTTTTATGTAGCCCAGGGCTCTGCAGCTTACATCGACAAACTCTTGCAGAGTTTCATGCCCAGCGAAGTAATCATCCAAAAAAGTAAACGGCGGCAGTTCCTCGAAGAGTTTGGTGACAAATTTTATGTGGCAACCTTTGATGATTGGGTGTTTACCGATGACTTTTCGTCGGACTTATTGCTGAAACATTTTAATACTAAAACCCTGAAAGGATTTGGTGTTGAGCGCATGGTGAATGGAACAATTGCAGCAGGTGCAGCCTTGCATTACCTGGCCGAAACCCACCACGATAAAACCGGGCACATTTGTAAGATTTCACGGATTGAAGAGGAAAAACATGTCTGGCTCGATAAGTTTACCATCCGAAACCTTGAACTGCTTTATTCACCCAACGAAAATGCTTCAACGCTATTAGATGTTGTTGACCAGACCATTTCACCCATGGGATCGCGGATGATGAGAAAGTGGATTTCGCTTCCACTTAAGGTAACAAAACCCATCGAAGAAAGGCTGGCAGTGGTGCAATACCTGATAGCAAATGATGAGGTAAAAACCAAAATCCAACAATTAATCAAATCCATTGGCGACCTTGAAAGGTTAATCTCGAAAGTTGCTGTGGCGCGTATCAATCCCCGCGAGATGATCCAGATAGTACGCGGGTTGCATGCGGTTGAACAAATCAAAAATATTTGCCGGGATTCTGATTCGGAATCACTTAAACTTATAGCCGACCAACTGAATCCCTGCTTGCTGATAAGAAACAAAATTGAACAAGAAATCAATCCCGAACCACCGGTGATGATTGTCAAGGGAAACGTTATCAGGGAAGGTGTATCCGAGCAGTTGGACGAATACAGGCAATTGCTGTATTCAACCAAAGATTACCTGGAACAGGTGCGGCGGCGTGAGATTGAAAAAACAGGGATACCATCCTTAAAAATCAGTTTCAACAATGTGTTTGGCTACTACCTGGATGTGACCAATGTACATAAGGACAAAGTCCCGGAGGAATGGGAGAGAAAACAAACGCTGGTAAATTCTGAACGCTATATCACTGCCGAACTCAAGGAATTTGAAGCGAAGATTTTGGGTGCCGAAGAGAAAATCCTTGAACTGGAAACCAGGCTGTATGAAGAACTGGTGGCTGATATTATTGAATATGTACAACCTATCCAATTGGATGCTACACTTATTGCCAAGCTCGATTGCCTGCAGTCCTTTGCCGAAATAGCTGTAACCAATAATTATGTGAAGCCGCTAATTGATAACTCATATAACCTTGATATCAAGAATGGCCGGCACCCTGTAATTGAGTATCAGCTTCCACCCGGTGAGAAATACATACCCAACGATGTTTTTTTAGATACCAAAAAGCAGCAGATCATCATCATCACCGGGCCCAACATGTCGGGAAAATCAGCATTGCTCAGGCAAACTGCCCTTATCGTATTGATGGCTCAAATGGGGAGTTATGTTCCTGCTGAGGTAGCAAAGATTGGCCTGGTAGATAAAATTTTCACACGTGTAGGTGCCTCTGATAATATTTCTTCGGGGGAGTCAACTTTTATGGTTGAGATGAACGAAACTGCCAGCATCCTCAACAATGTTTCAAACCGAAGCTTGATTTTACTTGACGAAATTGGACGCGGAACATCTACTTACGACGGTATTTCAATTGCATGGTCAATAGCCCAGTACCTGCACGAACATCCGCTGTTTAAGCCAAAGGTTTTGTTTGCTACCCACTATCACGAGTTGAATGAAATGGCATCTTCGTTCAAACGGATAAAGAATTATCATGTTTCCATTAAAGAAATCCAAAACAAAGTCATTTTCCTTCGTAAACTAATCCCCGGCGGCACCGAGCATAGTTTCGGGATCCACGTGGCACGTATGGCAGGCATGCCCGGTGAGGTGATCGATAAAGCCAATGAGCTGTTGCAGATCCTTGAAAAATCCCACAGTAACAATGAATTGAATAAAAATTTAAAGTCGTCTAATTCAAAAAAAGATGAGTACCAGCTTAGTTTTATCCAGTTAGACGACCCTTTGTTGTTACAAATCAAAGACGATATCCTCAGTACAGACATTGACACTTTGACACCGGTGGAAGCACTCATGAAATTGAACCAAATAAAGAACCTGCTGCGGAAGTAAGTGTTTTTGAAGTTCAATCACCAATCACTGACCACTAATTGGTGTCCGTCTTTTTAGTTGTGTTGTGAAATTTGAATTGCCTTGGGTTTTCCTAATGGATGCCTATGGCATAACCCAAGGATCGAATTGAGTGCTTAAAAAACCCCCGCGATTTCGCCATGCCGCAGGCGTGGCGAAATCGCGGGGGGGTATTTTTATTTCTATTTTCCCTGGGCTAAAGCCCAGGGCAACGCAAAAGACAAGCTTTATGGACACGTGCTTATTCCGAATTGTCTATTTTTATGGATATTTTCACAAAAGCTATTCTTATGAAAAACCGCGAACTGCTTATTAGGGCGATAAAAACTGCTGTAATATTTTTTGTTTTTGGATTTGTCTGGGTATTGGTTTCAGATGAAGTTGTGCATCAATTATCATCAAATTACCGTATCGAGCAGCAGCTCCAAAGGTATAAATCCTGGTTTTTTATATTGATTACAGCGGTGTTGATATTTTTCATTTTCTGGAATCAGCTCAAAAAAGTCATCGACTATAAGAACAAACTCCTGGTAAGCGAGCGCAGTTTATCAGTTGTTCTCGAAAATATTGGCGAGGGGATTATTTCAACCAACAAAACAGGCACCATCACTTCGATGAATAAAGTTGCCGAAAACATTATTGGGCTACGGACAAAGGAGGCGACAGGAAAATCGTTATTTGAAGTGATTAGGTTTTACGATTACAAAGGCTTCGATATTACCGGAATGCTTTTTAATAAACCAAACAGCCTTATGGAAATAGATGAGGCTGTAAATTTGAAGCTTATTGATGGTTCAAAAAATGTTCAGGTGTTTATTAATTCCGATCGTATTTACGGTACCGATGGACAGCATATGGGAAATATTCTTGCATTTAAAGATATAACTGAACGAAAGAAAGCAGAAGAAGAAATCAAAACCTTTAAGTATGCCCTGGATTCATCATCCGATGCCATTGGAATTGCTACACCTGAGGGCAAGCATTATTACCAGAACAGGACTTTCGACCAAATGTTTGGAAATATAGGCAATCAACATCCTGCTGCATCAATTTACGCTGATGAAAATGCGGGACGTGAAGTATTTAAAAATATTATGGCTGGTAAGGATTGGAGTGGCGAAGTAGCAATGTATGGAAAGGACAATGAAGAATTGGACGTGTTCTTGCGTGCTTATGCTGTAAAAAAGGACGGTGAAATTACGGCACTTGTCGGGGTGCATACCGATATCTCTGATCGCAAAAAGGCAATGGATGCGCTCGAAAAAAGCGAAGACCGGCTTTCCAAAATAATGATAGCAGCCATTGACGGGATGTGGGACTGGAACCTACTTACCAACAGTGTGTACTTTGACCCTCGCTATTACCAGATGGCGGGCTACGAAACAGATGAGTTTGACCACACCATTATTGAATTTCAGAAAAGAGTTCATCCTGATGATGTTGACAGGGTAATGGAACACGCTCAACAACATTTGCAAGGGAATATTGATCGTTTTGTTGAAGAATTTCGTTTCAAGAAAAAAAATGGCGACTGGTTGTGGATACATGCACGAGGAGAGATTGTTGAGTGGGATGAAACTGAAAAGCCTACCCGGTTCATAGGAACACACACTGCAATAAATGATCGGAAATTTGCTGAAGAAGCACTAAGGGTTAGCGAAGAACACTTCAGGACATTTATGGAGAACTCAACAGATTCTTCTTCGCTTTATGATGAAAACCTAAACCTTATCGAATTAAACAGGGCAGGTTTGGCCATGTTTCCGAATGGAACCAAAAAAGAAGATTTATTAGGAAGGAATTTGGTGGAGATTGATCCTGAGATTAAGGGGACTGAAAGATATGAAAACTATCTCGAAGTTATTAAAACAGGAGAACCGCTGATATTGGAGAATTATTCGCCTGAAGATAAATGGGGCGAATTGTTTTTGTCTGTCAGGTTATTCAAAGTAGGCAATGGACTTGGAATGATTGTAACTGATGTTACCAGGCAAAAGCAAGCTGCAAAAGCTTTGAGGGAGAGCGAAGAACGTTACAAAAAAATTGTTGAAACCACCCACGATTTAATTTGGTCATGTGATGTAGAGGGCAATATTTGGTACATCAACGAAGCATGTAAACAAATTTATGGCTACACACCCGAAGAAATGATAGGACAAAATTTCTCAAAATTCCTTACGAAAACTCAATTGAAAGATCATAGGGAGAGGTTCACTTACATGGTCGAAGAAAAGATTGGCACCATTGAGTTTGATACAGAAATAACCAGCAAAAAGGGGGAAATCTTTTACCTTAAGGACAACATTACAATATTAAACGACAACAACGGTGAACCGAAAGGTATGCTGGGAGCCTCAAAAAATGTGAGCGAAAAAGTCCTTGCCGAACAAGCACTTCAAAATAGCATGGCCAGGCTTGAACTCGCACTTGATGGTGGCGGTCTTGGTTTATGGGATTATGATGCACAATCACAGGAGCTGATTGTGAGCGAACAGTGGAGTCAAATGCTTGGTCTCGACCCAAAGCTTGAAATTACTGCCGAATCCTTTAACAGGCTAATTCATCCTGATGATTTAAACGCGGTAAATGATGCTTTTTTGGAATGTTATCAAGATCAACATTTAGAGTTTAACATGGAATTCAGAATGAAACATTCTGATGGAAACTGGAAGTGGATTTTAAGCCAGGGTAAAATCATGGAACGGGATGAAGATGGAAGGACAAAGAGAATTGTTGGTACAAATTTGGATGTTACCGAAACCAAGCACCTGGAGTTGGAATTGCAAAGGCAGGTGAAAATCTACAGTAGTTTTATTAAATATTCGAGCGAGGGAATTTATTTATTTGAACTGGATGAACCCATGTCCCTTGAGCTTTCCGAGGAAGAGCAGATTCAGTATTTTTACCGCTATGGCAGTGTAGCAACCTGCAACGATGCTTTCGCTAAAATGTACGGGTATAACAAGGCTGAAGAATTGGTAGGTAAAAAACAATCTCAATTACATGGAGGTGATGATGTGCCCGAGAATATTGAAATCATGAAGCAATTCATTAATTCTGATTATCGGGTAATGCAGGCGCTGTCCAAAGAAGTTGGAAAGGATGGCAATGAAATATATATTTCTAACAATGTAGTTGGGATTATTGAAGAGGGTAAGCTGGTAAGGACATGGGGCAGCCAGTATGATATTACGGATAGGATTGTTGCTCAAATCGAACTTGAAGAATCAGAAAAAAAGTACCGTTTATTGTTTCAAACCAACCCGGTCCCTTTGGTTATCCTTAGTTTGGATGAATTTGACTTTCTGGACGTAAACCTTGCCGTGCAAGAGCTTTTAGGCTTTTCAAGGGACGAATTTTTAAAAATGAAGCTTTGGGATATCAGGCCCGAAATTTCAATTTTTACTTTAGACGAAATGAAGGTGCAATTGTTAAAGAACGCAGGTGTAGCCCATGAATCGAAGTTAGTGAGCAAGCAGGGCAAAACCATTTTAGCTGAGGTTATTTATGATATGATCACTTTTGAAGGTAAGCATGCTACTCTTGCCGCTTTTAATGATATTACCGCCATAAAGGAAGCCGAAAAGCGTGTTTTAAAATCAATCATCGAAGGCGAAGACAATGAAAGAAAACGTGTATCGATAGAAATCCATGATGGCCTTGGCCAAAACCTTACTGCCGCCAGCCTCAACTTCGACAGCCTTAAACAAGCAATCCAAAGCCTGAAAGAAAAAGATGTCGCCAAATTCTCCACAGGCCTTGAGTTTTTGAAATCAGCCATTGAGGAAAGCCGGAATATTGCACACAACCTGATGCCAAAAGCCATCGACGATTTTGGCCTGATCCCCTCTCTCACTTCATTATTCAACCAAATTGAAAAATCAACCGGGGTAAATGTTAAATTTTATGAAAATTTGGGTGATGGCCGTTTGAACCGGCAAATCGAACTAAACCTATACAGGATAACCCAAGAGGCCATAAATAACCTCATCAAACATTCACACGCAACTGAAGTTGACATACAACTGGTATTGCACAAACAAGAAATTATTTATACCTTTGAAGATAATGGAGTTGGCTTTGATAAATCAAGTATCGAAATAGCCGGCAAAGGCATGGGCCTTAAAAGTATTTTTAACAGGGTAGTAACCATGTCGGGCACTTTCGACCTTGATACTTCACCGAAAAGAGGAACCTCCATCACAATTGAATTACCAATTTAATCTATCATGGACACAGCTAAAAAAATAAAAGTCCTGCTTGTTGACGATCATAAAATTGTTAGGGATGGGATAAAGGTCCTATTGCAGGACGAAATCGATATTGAGGTTATTGGTGAGGCTGAAAATGGGAAGCATGCCCTTGAAAAGTTAACCGAACTCACGCCCGATATAATGATAGTTGATATTAACATGCCTGTGATGAATGGTATTGAGTGTTCGCGTGTAGTTGCTAAAACTTACCCTTCAGTAAAAATATTGGCCCTTACAATGCTCAATGAACAAGAGCACATTAAAAATATGATCGCTGCCGGCGCCGGAGGATATATTTTAAAAACTTCGGGTAAGGGTGAATTGCTTGATGCCATAAAAACAGTTATATCGGGCGAAAATTATTTTAGCGATGAAGTCAAAAACATCATCATGATGAACATGGTTAAAAAGAAATCTTATGTGAGTAAAATATCAGGAGAACGCATACCAATAACCAGCCGCGAAAAAGATGTGTTGGGGTACATACTTAAGGAATTTACAAACCAGGAAATCGCCGATAAACTATTTATCAGCGTAAGAACAGTTGATGCCCACCGTAGAAACCTTCTTGAAAAAACCGGCTCAAGAAATACTGCTGGTCTTGTAAAATACGCAATCGAAAGTAACTTGTATTCTGAGGGATAGGGTATAGGCTTACAGGGAATGAACCTAATAGTAACCTGAGTTCGATGTAAGAAGTGATATTATTGATATTCAAAAACAATAAACCTTTTACATTATATCGAACTCAGGTTAATAATGTGTTTGCATCAAGAATAATTCCAATGCGACCATTCAGTTAATTATTGAAACTTTATAACATTTTAACTCATCCATCTTTCTGGATAACCAAAAAAAACCTCTGGGTTTCTGCTTCCAACACCAGTATTTCAATTACACAATTAGGTGATTTTGCCTACTCATTCGGGTGTATTCGCCTATTTGCACTTATACGTCTATGTTATAACTTTGCAGCATATTTTTTTAATTCCATTTATTTCTATTTTTTGAAGCATAAGTCCTGTGGTTATTCTAGGTTCAAATACATCGATAAATAGTGCGTTTGGTGAAATTCTTTTGGAAGAGTTTGGCCAGGCTTCTGTTCAAATAAATCCTGAAGTTAAGTTATGTAAGGAAGGAATTGAGCGGATCAAAGCTTCACACATTGTGATCATTGATTTGTCTTCATTCAACCGGGACAGCAGGCTTTTTATCCGGCAGATTCATGAGCTTTGCCCAAACACCAGTATATTGGCCCTTCATATTTATAGTGAAGCTGAATTCATCAAACCACTAATTGCGGCCGGTGCTTCAAATTATTTGCTGGTAAATGCCGATAAAGCGGATATACTTGCTGCAATGCGGGAATTGATCCATAAAGTTTGAGCAAATACACTTTATCAGATGTTTGTTTGTTAGAATTGTAAAATAAGTGTTTTTGCAAGACATTAGGTAAATTCACCTATTTTGAAAAATACGTTTTTTGCGTGATACCCAGTTGTCTAATCAGCAATACTTTTGCATCAGACATTTTGAAGTTATGAACGCTGAAACAAATCAAATAGAAGGAAAAAAGGTACTCATCATTGATGATGACCAGTTCAGCGTTTTGTTGACCGAACTCAAGTTAAAGCAATTTACGAAGAGGGGAAATATAAAATCTGTCGGCAGTGTAAATGATGCTGTCGATTATTTGGGGGAAGTATTGAAGAAAAGGCCTGCGGTGGTTCCTGAATTGATACTATTGGAGACATCGATGAATGATAATGATGGATGGGGGTTCATCTCATTTTTTGAGGAAATTAAAAAATCAACTGATCATCCGATGCAACTTGTAATACTAACATCATCGCAGTTCTTTTCTGATTTTCGCCGCTCCCAAAGTCACCCTTCAGTTACCGGTTTCCTAATGAAGCCCATGAAGGTTGAAATGCTAAACAAGCTTTTAAACTCATCATCCAATGCAAGAAATATTAATGGTGAAGTTTTGATCAACTCATTTGTTGTTTAGCCTTGTTATTTGAAATAAACGTTACTTTTTAATAAGTGTGAGTATTTTGTTTTCATAGATGACTGGATTTTTAGGTTAAGTAAATACCAGAATCGACTGTCCGATTTAACTACAACAAATTGATGAATTTGTAAACTTGTAACTAGGTTTTAATACTACTTGTAATCACTGGACAGAAAGTTGAATTTTTTTTTGATTGATTGACTGACAATTGAAGAAACGATTGAGGGGATGATTAAAAAGATCCTGGTATTTAAAAAGGCTGCTGATTAATTTTGGCAGCCTTTTTTTATTTTCTACCTTTGCACTGTTATTAAATTAACAATAAATAATAAAACAATGAATAAACTAAGATTTTTGAGTTTGCTACTGGCCGTGGTGGTCATTTCCGGCAATTTTGCCTTTGCCCAGGATAAAGATGAAAAAGCTGAAGCCAAAGAAGGTTATCAGTTTACCGAAGAAATCCGCCTGGATTGTTCCCCGGTAAAAAACCAATACCGCTCCGGAACTTGCTGGAGCTATTCCGGGCTTGCCTTCCTCGAGTCGGAATTGATAAACAATGGCAAAGGTGAATACGACCTGTCGGAAGCATTCATTATTTGGAATACCTATTCAGATAAAGCTGACAAATATGTCCGTTTTCACGGAAATCTTAATTTTGGTGGTGGTGGGGCATTTCACGATGTCACCGAAATAATCAAGAAGCATGGGATTGTTCCCGAAGAAGCTTTTGATGGATTGGTAATTGGTGAAGAATATTTTGTGCATGGTGAAATGGACAAGGTATTTACGCAATATGTTGATGGGGTCATCGAAAACAAAAACAGGAAACTGACACCTGTATGGCACGATGGTTTTGATGCGCTGCTCGATGTCTATATCGGGCCTTACCCCGAAGAGTTTGAATACGATGGAAAAGAATACACCCCGAAATCCTTTGCAAGAGAATTGGGTTTAAACATGGATGATTATATCGAAGTTGGCTCCTACACTCATCACCCATTCTACGAAAAATTTATCCTGGAAGTGCCCGACAATTGGATGCTTGATGGGATTTACAATGTGCCACTCGATGAAATGATGGAAATTATTGATAACTCCTTGAATGAAGGACATACTGTTGCATGGGGTGCCGATGTTAGCGAAAAAGGTTTTTCATGGAAAAACGGCGTTGCCGTAGTCCCTGATTCAGATAAAACCGACCTCTCGGGAACTGAAAAGGAAAAGTGGGAAAACCTCACTTCAAAAGAGCGGAGTGCCGCACTCTACAGCTTTGACGAACCCGCTTCTGAAAAGGAAATTACCCAGGAATTGCGCCAGCAAGCTTATGACAATTACACCACTACTGATGATCACGGGATGGAAATAGTGGGTTTGGCAAAAGATCAGAATGGCAGCAAATACTATATCATTAAAAATTCATGGGGAACCGAAGGCCACCTTTATGATGGGTTCTTTTATGCTTCCGAAGCCTTTGTAAGCTACAAAACCATCGACATTATGGTAAACAAAAATACCGTCCCAAAAAGTTTGAAGAAGAAGATGGGGTTGTAACAAGATAGGATATTTTTCTTTCCTATTTGGAAGATTTTCAAATGGTGTTAAGTAAGTATATTGCTTCCTTAGCACCATTTTTATTTGTCCTTCGCTGAAGGTTTATAGCCTATCTGTTTTCTTGGCTGTGGGGTTTCGTGTTTTTCTATCAATTCATCCAAATAGCTAAAAACTAACTCAATATTTTGGTTTTGGTTTCCCAGCTTCTTTTTAATTTCTTCAATGTCTAATTTTATACTCAGTGTATCCAAAAGCATTTCTCTGACTTTTGTAAATACTACCATTATTTGGATATTTACTTGTATCGCCTTTTTACTTCTCAATACGCTGGAAAGCATTGCAACAC
>Ga0075120_10002541_pt1 | contig 13075 bp, 12 predicted proteins | sample AntAceMetag02UKL_FD_69792 | JGI IMG/M metagenome (GOLD analysis project Ga0075120, IMG submission 69792) | Saline lake microbial communities from Ace Lake, Antarctica - Antarctic Ace Lake Metagenome 02UKL | ecosystem: Environmental > Aquatic > Non-marine Saline and Alkaline > Saline | place... | reverse complement strand
TGGCCTCACAGCGGGGGCCCGAACTTTTTTTGGATATCTGAATGACTTCTTTAAACTTATCTCTGGCCAGGTCGTAGCGGCCTTGATCGAAATCCATCCTTGCTTTTTTTAAAACAGCCGAAGGGGGTGAACTGAATGCACCGGGTTCGAAAAAGGAAACCATTCCGGCTGTGGTCAGTCCGAAAAGGACGATCCAGATGTATTTTTTATGACCGGCATCCATTTGGGTCTGTGCCGGAAAGTATTTTTTCAGCCAGAAGGGCGTGGACAAGGCAAGCATGATGCCCAGCAGTGTCAGTATGGTGCCTGCTCTGGCGGGAAGGCCCGGTTCAAAACTCAGGTGGACCTTATGCTGCGTCGGAAAGATCAGCATAAAAGAAGGCGACACCGGATAAACCCTGTCGGCACCGCAAACCGTCCAGTTGGGGTGGTAAGACACCTTGATCAGCAGGGGGTGCCCGATTTTAGAGGTCTCGATATCGATGGATTCCGGATGGATTTCGCTTTTTACGGTAACATCTGTATCTGGAAAGGGGATGGGCTTGACTTGCTCCAGACGTCCAGTGCGCTGTTGGAATCGAAGGGTGTCTTCAGACGAGGCCTTGCTTTTAAAAACCAGAAACGTATTTTTTACGCTTTCTTTTGTAAACCACTGGTAAGCTATATCCCGCCAATCATCGGTAATGAATAGAACCGGCATATTTTTAAGCGGTGTAACATACACATAGTCGTCTGCAAGCACCCTGTAGATATTATAGCCGGCAACCACTTTTTCAAGGCGCAGCTGCGGATACTGTTCGGCAAGGGCCTTTAGTTGGGGTGATCGGGCTACAAAATGTTCTACATTAAAGAGTCTGAAATGATCGATACCGCTTTTCAGGTTGAGGGTCGAATAAAAATAGTCGGGAATGGGATTGCACGGTTGGAAAGAGGTCTCCGACTCCATGTAGAAAACAAAAGGAGCGGTCTGCGTTCCCAGCATATGAATGCCTTCAAGGGTCTGTCTTTTGGCGAAGTGCGGCAGGGTTTCCGAAGTTCGGATCGATCCTAATGACTCATCCAGTGGTGTATGCTCCCAGACCACCCGGCCGGATCCTGCGTTTTTAAGATAATTGTTGATTTCGTTAAACGTAGGCCATGTTTTTTTTTGTTCGTAGCCAGTGTAATTCCATTTTACCCAGTCTTTGATATAGGTCGTATGGCTATCGGTCCAGAGGACTACCAGGCCGAACAGAATAAACGGCAAAAGTGTTGAAAACCTTATTTTTTTTAAAATCGGTTTTATAACAACAGCCCCCCAGACACACAGCAACATCTGGACAAAGGGAATAAAGCGGATATCCAGGATGCCGATGTGCGGGCCGATGGCATAGACTGCGGCACAAAACAGGATCAGGTAAAAAAAATAGAAGGTCCGATTGTCCTTTAGATTCAGTCCAAAGGCGATGATCGCCAATCCTGCAAAAGGCAGCATCACAACAGGAAAGACTTCAAGGACGGAATGAATGGTCCATCGAAAAACAAACGAGGTGGTGTAGGGCAGGTTGGCCAGGAGTGGAAATGTCCAGAATGCCAGTAATAAAAAAGCCAGCCCATATACGCCGGCAAGGTATTTCAGGTTTCGCTTCGGGTTTGCCAGGAAGAAGAAAGAGCCCGGGATCAGGCAAAAGATAAAGGTATAGGCATGGCTTGTCGCGATCAGAAATATCAAGGCAGCATTTAAAACCAGATACCTGTTGTCGGATATGCCGCGATACAACGTGCCGGTAAACAAAAGTGCCAGAGCAAATCCCAGGCTGTAGCAAAATTCACCGGCCAGGGTGCTGGCGATATTTCCGCCCCACATGGAGTTGCCCTGGTTAAACAGAAACGGCAGGGTAAATACTGCGGCTAAAATGGGAGTTGGAAATCTGTATTTTAAACAGCGGAAAGAAAAGTAGGCACACACGGGGAGCAGGAAAATGCCCAGAACAGTGATCAGCTTGAATGCAATCTGCATCGATAGAATTGTACTCAGGCCTGCCGCAAGAATGAAAGGCAGGGGAAAGTAATGATAAAACAGCGGCAGGCCCGCGTAATTGCCCTGCATCCATCCCATGATTTTACCTTGGGGAAGCAGGACATTTTTTAAATACACGGCACAGGAATAGTGTGAACCGGTATCGCCACCGTTAATGGTCGTTTTTAAAAGCAGTAAATCCGGCGGGAAAGCGGTAAACAGGTAGGCAAAGAGGAGAAACAATACAATGCCATCAATAAGATTATGTTTATTATCATCAAAAAAATTCATTTTATGATGTTTTTTTCTTTTTTTTAAACTGGGCCGCGAAGAAAACTACGGCCAGAAGGATCAGGATGAGGATTAATGTCCGGTACTCTAATCCGATAAATTTTTTAGATGCGATGACCATGATTGTTCCGGGGGTAATGCTGGTTTGGTGGATGCCGTTTTTTTCGTACTCGGAAATTGCATAAATTTGGTATTGACTGCCGGTTAAAGCGGAGAAATTTTCGACGGCAAAGCTCAGCTTTTTAAATGCTTTTGACAAAACCGCAGTTTGTTGTTTTTCCTGGCTGATTTTAAATTCTTTGGGTGCAATAAGCGTCGTTGACGTCTTGATTTCTGATTTTCCTGTATTTTTAAGGGTGAGTTTTATCTTCCCCTTTTTCGAAAGGTTTACTGGGGCCATTTCGCCGAAAATTTCGGCTACTGGGGCATTCTGATTGTGGGAAAAGGTTCGGCAAAGCAGGGCTGAAAAAGGATAACCGTTGGCATCGCTGTAATGAATTATTACAACAACGGGATAAACCCCCTGTTTTTCGATTTTTGCCGGATAGAGCTGGTCAAAGTGAATGGTCCGTGCGACTTCAAGTGTCGGTTGCTTATGAGAGAAATAGATCTCCTGGCCGATAACGATCTCTGCCTGAACGGCATGGGCGGGTTCATCGCCTTTATTTGACACTGATATCTTCAGGCCCAGGGAGTTCTTATCGATGTCGGTGGCCACACTGGTGTCCAGACGAATAAAAGAAGCCGATGCTGCATGGGCGAAAAAAATCAAAAGAATGATGAATAAATAAAGACCGGTGTGGCGCATAGTTTGCGAGTGTCCCTGTTATTTGAATCATCAGAAGGGTAGATAGCTTTGAATTATTAATAATTACATGATTGTGTTGATTTATCAAGTACAGATGTCCTTTAAAAATAGTCGTTTGGTAAAATCGGTAAATTGTGTCAACATGAATCCCAGTTTTCATTATTTTCATAATATATTCCATATGATATTCCTGATTGACACCCGAGCACCATTCCTTTATAGTTTTTTAAAACAGCTGTTCAAGATCAACGTGAAGATAGTACATATAATGAGATTTTTCGAGAATTGGCATTTGCACGGATGATAGATCGCGGTATGAAAGATTCTCGTGCCGGCAATATTTTTTCGAATGAAGCAATGGATCGTCGAATTAAAACATGGCAAAAATAAATTGAACGTTGGAAGCGGGGCTTTGACTAACAGCCATGCCTTGGCGGGCACAACAAAAAACGAAAGATCACCATGAAGTTCATGAAGAACATGAAGAAAAAAATGTTGGTTTTTCAATGTAAACCTTCAAGTTCTTCAGTAACTTCATGGTAAAAATCGTTATTCTTTCATATAAAAAAAGTAAAGGTATCGGCGTTTAAAATGGCAAACAATGATATAATGTCGGATGCGGATGTTGAGCGGTTGTTTTCAGAGCTTAAACGCATTGATTCGGACAAAACGGCTGATGAGTATGGTTTTGAAGCAGAGGCAAGTGCCCGGAATTTAGACGAAGAAAAGGCTCTGGACCTCTGGCGCATATTTTGCGGTTATCCCTGTTCTTTGAATCATCAGAAGGGTAGATAAGTTCGAATTGTTAATAATTACATGATTATGCCGATTTATCAAGTACTGATGCGTTCGGGCGTTCGGAATAACTATCCGATTGCTTTTGGACGGTAAAAATGGTACATTAAAATTATGAACAGGAAACACACAGCCATATACCGAATGTCTGACAGCTGGAACGACGACTTTGTTCCCGGCAAGCCGGAAGACCGCATTAAACTCGTCTGGATTCTGACCAGAGAAATCATGTCCCTGAGCAAAAATCACGATGCTGAACGAAGACTACAAAGACATGCTACACGCCTTATCCGACGAGAAGGTTAAATTTCTCCTCATCGGTGCCTATGCACTGGCAGCTCACGGTTATCCTCGGGCTACCATGGACATAGACATTTGGGTCATGCCATCACCTCAGAACGCTGATGCCGTGATACGAGCACTGCGCCGCTTTGGCGCTCCTCTACACAATTTGACCAAGGAAGACCTCCAGAAGGATGGGACCATTTTTCAGATCGGAGTTGCTCCAAGACGAATCGACATTATCACTGCGGCATCCGGACTTCAGTTTGAGGAGGTATATGGAAGGTCCATGTCGGTGAACATCGAGGGAATCGAAGTACATATTCCACTAATTGACGACCTGATTTTAAACAAGAGGGCATCAGGAAGAACCAAGGATTTGGCTGATGCAGAAGCATTGGAATCCCTGAAGAACTCCGAGCAACCGCATTAACTCGGACTGGTAATCCCTCTGCGTTCCATTACCAGCCGGTTACCCGAGGCGTTCGAAATTTTATGTCATATAATTGGTGAGCATAATGAAAGAAACTCAATGGAACATGAAACCCAATACAGCAAAAGCAATAATGCTTGCCAGGCGTCAGCTATCTGAATTTGTATGTGATGCAGTGAACTTGGAAGGGATTAATTTTACCCTACCGGAAATCCAAACACTATTGGATGGGGTTACAGTTGGCGGACATAAAGTAACTGACCAGCAAATAGCCCTGAATCAAGCTGATACATGGCGGACGTTATTTAAATTAATAGAAAAAAATTAGTTTGAGATCACCGTTGAAAAAGTCTGTGCGCTTCATCTGATAGCTGCTAAGGATGACGCTTTGGAATGGGGAACATTTAGATCTGGCGGGGTTGTAATTGCGGGAACAGGCTATATGCCGCCACAGGCAGATTCGTTACCGGGGTTGTTTGAAAAAATGGTGGATGAAGCAAACAAGATATCAGACATTTATGATCGCACCATCCATTTTTTTCTTACAATGGCCAGATGTCAATTTTTTTATGATGTCAATAAGCGTATGGGGCGTTTTATCATGAATGGGCTTTTGCTAAGTTGTGGATACCCGGCTATTAATCTTCCCGTGAAGAGACAACTATCGTTTAATTAATTGATGCTCACTTTTTATGAAACTGGTGATCAGAAACAGATGAATACCTTTCTGCGTTCTTGCCTGGATGAAAAAATTATAAAAATCATGAAAGAATAATAAGGATTATGGCAAACAATGAAAGATCACCATGAAGTTCATGAAGAGCATGAAGAAAAAAAGTTGGTTTTTCAATGTAAACCTTCAAGTTCTTCAGTAACTTCATGGTAAAAATCGTTATTCTTTCATATAAAAAAAGTGAAGGTGTCGGCGTTTAAAATGGCAAACAATGAAATCATGTCGGATGCGGATGTTAAGCGGCTGTTTTCAGAGCTTAAACGCATTGACTCGGACAAAACGGCTGATGAGTATGGCTTTGAAGCAGAGGCAAATACCCGGAATATAGATGAAGAAAAGGCTCTGGACCTCTGGCGGTCGCGCCTGATCGATATGGTGCGGTTTTTAAGTACTTATTTCATGGATGTTCGATACTGGGAGGGCATCGATGCGGAAAAGGACACGTTCGAGCAGCTGTCGCAAACCCTGGGAGAACTGGCTGAACTGCCCGACCAGGAAGGGCCGGTTCTGATTCGCTATCGGGGGCTTCCCACGGCATCCAGGGGGTCCGCCAGTACCGATTATGTGGTCTCATTGGGCGATGTGATGGTGGATGCGTCTGTGCCACCGGGCATGATCAAGCGTATGGGGATTCGTATGTCCCACCTTGCCGGCAGTTTGGACAAGGCCTTTTCTGTTTTCTCCGAACAGGGGATACGAACCCTGTGTGTTCATCTGCCGGGGCAGACAGCCGATGAATTAAATCGGATGCGTCTTTGTTTGAACATTGTTTCCCGGTATGCCCATGCCATTAAAACCAATTCGCCTATTGTTTTTGAAATTAAAGGAAGACCGTTTTCGATTCAGCCGATTTTAGATGAGAAAAAGCAGCCCGATCCGAACCTGACCCTTGTGGCTGGTATCAACAATTTAAATTCTGAGCAGATGCAGGCTTTGATTTCAAAGGTTGATTCCTGGATGAAACAGGCTGTAAAGGGCGGAGACAGCCAACCGTTTGCCAGTGTCTACAACGCCTTTTTCGGCGTCAATAGCTTGAAAGATAAGCTGATCAGGCCGTCTTTGGAAATCAACAATGTCCAGTGGTTGATGATCGATGGTGATAAGCCCACGAATCTGGTTCCAAAAGATCAAAGCAGCGGGCCAGGTTCAGGGGGAAAGGGCATGTCCCGGAAAACGGAAAAGGTGTTGACAGGGGTTTACGGCCAAGCACTCGGGAAAATGGGCGCAAAAAAAATTGAAGAAAAGCTTGGCCTGGCCATGAAACTGCTGGAAGCCGTGGAATCTCCGGAAAAAATTAATGAAATAATGAAAAATATCTATGGAGATGATTTTGCAAATATAGATTCTAAAAAACTGGGGCAGAAAATCGGCATTGTCAGCAATCTGCTGGCAGCAGTTGAAAAAACGCCCAGGGGTATGGATATTCTTGAAAAAGTGTTTGGTAATTTTCAAGATCGCCTCGAACAGGTTCAGGATAATGTGTATGATGAGATTGTTGTTGAAAAAGATGCCGTCAAAATCGCGGATGGCGATGCGGTCACTGTAATAGAAGGGGTTCACAATGGCCTTTTACAGAAGATTGAGTTTTATAAATCCCGGGCACTGGTCCGCAAGAAGATAAAGGCCCTGGCGAGTGGGAGTGGGGACGCTGATTTTGATGCGGGGGATTATGATATTATTGCCGCCGAATTTGATGTGTCGGTGGAAGACACAAAGGATATTATTAATCTGCTCAAGAGTTGTTTTGATGATAACGGGCATTTTCTCAGGGGAACGTTTGAACGGAATATCCCTGAATTTATCCGCTATGAAAAAAAAATATTCGAATTTTTATGGCAGTATCTCAAGGAAATCCGGTACCGTAGTGACCGGGTGGCTTTTTTAAACGCTTTGCAGATGCTGATTGCCAAAATTCATCAGCCCAAACGGGCCATAAAGGTCTTGATAGCAGATTTTTGCAGCGATCCGGGGGCCATCGAATTTCCGGACCGTAATGCACTGATGCTGGCGAATTTGTTGATACGCAAGTACAACAAGGAACTTAATCTTGATATCGAACTGACACCTGAAGAAGTGCTGCTGGTTAAAGAAGGCCTGGATCGGGAAATGGTTACCTATTCTGCCTGGCGTATAGAGAGCATTCGGGAAAAATTCATCGTCAAGACCCGAACCATTCATCAGGCCGTCGTAAACTCTTTGAAGGCGCCCGGGGTCGGATCTCAGGCCATGTCGTTTCGTTTTCTGACAGGCCTTGAAAGGGAGTTGTTTATATTTCTTGCCCTGGTGGGGGGGAAGACCGCTCGGACCATATTGCGCAGCGCTCTAAAAATTTACGGTGATCCCCGTTCGAAAATTTTTACCCAATTTGAAAACCGGGACTATTTTGAAGCCCTGATGCAGCATCTGATTGTTCCGATTCGGGGATTGGGACGAATCGGAAATTCGTCTGATTTGACATTATTTCAAAAGATAAAAGATAACAGGCAGCGGTTTCAGAATCTGGGAGAAACTGTCCGGCATGAAATGCTGGTGAAACGTATCGTCGGATGGACCGAAATCGCTGAAAGAAATATTGGTCGTCATACAATGCCATTAATTTAGTACAAACGATGTCTGTTCTTTTACCATGAAGTTACTGAAGCATGAAGGGTAAGATTGAATAATGTATTGATTTTTCGTGTGTCCTTCATGTCCTTCGTGTCCTTCATTGTGAAAATAGTTTCTGTTTATTCCAAAGTAACCGAAAATAGAATCAAACTGCATGGTGACTCATACGGCTGCTGCTAAAGATAATGACATTGGGTCGTCATAGCTGAATTGAATACTGAGATTGAGAATTTAGATAAATGGCTATTCCCCAAAAGTCAACCCAGGCGTTTTCTGCAAAAAATATTTTTCATGTATTGATCAAGAATAAACTGATCGGTAAGCCCAAGGCCCTGGAGATTTTAGCGAAAAAAGATGCGATCGGGCAACGTCTTGAAAAAACCCAGCGGAAACCGATTACCATCATCGATATTATTGCATCCCTTAAGTTGGGCCGGGCAGACGGTTTGCCCGGTCACCTGGATGAAGATACGATTTTCCAGACCCTGGCCGCCCAGTGGCAGGTCCCCTATACTAAAATCGATCCGTTGAAACTGGATCTCAATCTGGTGACCACCACTATCCCCCGCAGCTTTGCCATGAAACACATGGTACTGCCCATCGGCATTAAAGACGGATATCTGATCGTGGCAACGCCGAATCCTTTTAATGTGGAGGTCATTGAAGATATTGCTCAGGCCAGCCAACTCAAAGTCAAGATGGTTGTCAGTACAAAATCCGACATTGTTAAGCTGATCAATGAATTCTTCGGTTTCAAACGCTCCATTACCGCAGCGGAAAATCAGTTCTCCGGCCTTTCCGTGGATCTGGGTAATCTCGAACAGTATGTCCGATTGAAGTCCGATGAACTTCCCGACACGGATCAGCACGTTGTCAATGCGGTAAACCACCTCTTTACCTATGCATTTGATCAAAGGGCCAGCGACATCCATATTGAGCCCAAAAGGAATGTAAGCCTGATCCGGATGCGAATCGACGGAGTTCTGCACACCGTGTATCAACTTCCAAAAAATGTTCATTCCGCTATTATAAGCAGGATAAAAAACCTGTCCAGGCTTGACATGGCAGAAAAAAGAAAACCCCAGGACGGAAGAATTAAAATCGAAAAGGAAGGGGTCGAGGTTGAGATACGGGTCTCGACCATACCCGTGGCTTTTGGTGAGAAGGTGGTCATGCGAGTCATGGATCCGAACATACTTTTTCAGGACCTGGAAAAGCTGGGGTTTTCCTCCACGGATTTAATTCGCTATAATAAATTTATCAATATGCCCCATGGCATTGTGATTGTTTGTGGTCCCACGGGAAGCGGGAAATCCACCACCCTTTATTCAACTCTCCGGGATCTCTACACACCTGAAATAAATATCACTACCGTAGAAGACCCCATCGAGATGGTACATGAGAATTTCAACCAGATCGCAGTTCAGCCGGTTATAGGAATCACTTTTGCCACGATTTTGAGGAATATTCTGAGGCAGGACCCTGATATCATCATGATCGGGGAGATGAGAGATCTGGAAACGGCTGAAAATGCCGTTCAGGCCGCATTGACCGGACACCTGGTTTTATCTACCCTGCATACAAATGACGCCGCTTCATCCATTATCCGGCTCCTGAATCTTGGAGTTCCTTCATTTCTAATCCAAAGCACTCTGATAGGCATAATGGCTCAGCGTCTGGTTAGAAAAATCTGCAATCACTGCACGGAATCCTTTGAAATGGAAACTGCGGAACTGAAAGCCATGGGTTTGGATGTGGAACAACAAAACGGCCTGATAACACTAAAACGCGGCAGGGGCTGCCAGAGATGCCGAGGAACCGGTTATTACGGCAGGACCGGCATTTTTGAAGTCATCCAATACTCGGAGTCATTAAAAGAGATGACGACCGCCGACGCCGATTTCAAAGCCATTGCCACCCAGGCCAAAAAAGAGGGAATGATCACGCTGCGGGAAAACGCTTTGATTAAACTGCTGGCAGGAGAAACCACCTACCAGGAGGTCATCAGGGTTACGTGGGGACAATATTGACGGCAAAGTAAAAAGCCCAATTTCTGCGTTGCGCTTGATTTCGTGTTCACTGCGGCGTACATAAGTACGCCTCATTCCACGAAATTCGCGACGCCTTGAAATTGAACTTTTTACTTTGCCGTCTCAATTCTGACTTTTTACGAGTTCATCAATATTAAACCAAAAAAATCAATAGTTGCGTGATGACCATACGAAAGCAGATGATTGAACTTTTGGATAACAAAGAGATGAGTGCCAGAGATCTCTCGCAAGCCCTGAGTATTCGGGAAAAAGAAGTCTATACGCATCTTTCTCATATTGCGCGTTCTGTAACTGCTCAGAAAAGAAAACTGATAATCATACCTGCCGAGTGTCTGGAGTGCGGATTCGTTTTTGAACAACGAAAGCGATTTACCCGCCCGAGCCGGTGCCCGCACTGCAAAAGCGAACACATCCAAAACCCCGGATACCGAATCGGATAGCAAGGGTAAACGCATTTGATTTCCGTGCAGCGTAGCGACGGCGTGTTTCTCTTGGAAACCGACTGACTGCTTGAAGGGCGTTAGCACGCGTTAGTCCGAGCCGAATGAAATTATGAGTTAAAAGATCAATAGGATAATTCAGCGACGAATTGTTCTTAACACCTCTGGCGCGGCTCGGGCTTACGGGTGCTTAAGCACAAGTTTCAGTCGGTTGGAAAAAGATATACGCCGTCGCGGAGCGTTCTCTGGGTATTGGGATTCAAATGCGTTTGCCCTAATCGGGTAGCCCGACTCATTATACAGGCATACAAGCGAATCATACGTTAAAACGAAAAGTTATAATATCTCCGTCCCGAACCTCATAAGTTTTTCCCTCAAGCCTTACACTTCCTTTCTTTCTGGCTTCATGATAAGTGCCTGCGCTCATAAGGTCTTCATAGGAAACCACCTCTGCACGTATGAACCCTTTTTGCATATCTGTATGGATTTCTCCTGCCGCGTCAACGGCCTGGGTCTGTTTTTTTACGGTCCAGGCTTTTATTTCATCATTAACCACGGTGAAAAAAGAAACAAGACCAAGCAGTTCATAGGATTGTTTGATGACCCTGTCCATGGCAGACGCGGTAATATTGAACTCAGACAAAAACTCCTCTGCTTCTTCAACGGACATCTGTGCAATTTCCTGTTCGAGTTTACCCCTTATCACCGTGCAATTTTCCGTGGACGTCAACTCTTTTGCTTCAGGAATCGCGTCATCCTCATCTTCGTTATTAAACATAACCAGCATGGGTTTTGCGGATAAGAACGCATAGCCCCTTAACTCATGGGCGGATGCAAAATCCGGGGACTTTCTTAAAGGCGTCTCATTTTCAAGATTTTTAAGGCATTGGTTTAAAAGAGATATTTCCTGAGGAGCTGTCTTTTTGTCCCGTCTTCTGTCCAGTTCGATATTTTCCAGTTTTTTTTCAACTACAACAAGATCAGCAAATATCAATTCCTGATCCATGCCTTGAAAATCATGATAGAGTCTGGGTTTTTCAAAACCATAACCACCGAAATTTCGCATCACATGAATCAGAGCATCACAGTCCCTTACCTGATTCCAAATTTTCCGATCCTTTTTTTGCCCCAGCATTCCCGGGAGAAAATATTCCACCCGGGCATAAACGGTCCTTTTGGGAGTATACATTTTACTCAAGGCGACCAAGCGTTTGTCGGGAACCGATATGGTCCCGATACGATCTTCTCCCTTATGGCCTTCAGGAAGAATGCTTTGGGTTAATGCCTCGAATATCGTGGATTTGCCTGATCCGGGAAGACCGATAATCCCGAGTTTCATTTTATTTGCCTGCTTTGTTTGGGTGGGTTAGTGCCCGAAAAAAACCAACTCGGTGCTGTCATAGTACCGGTCGAACCTGGAAATTTCTTTTTCCCATATGAACCAGGAGAGAACGCCTTGTGCCTCAAGTTCCTTATCCGGGGGTTTCTTGATCTCTATTTTCACAGAGTACTCCTTTTCACCGCTAACCATTTTAAATCGATTGAAAATTTCACAAATAAAGTATAATAAAGTCGTTCGGTGTTGTCAAGGATGCCGATCTTTTTAAACAGGGTGAACGCATTTGATTTCGGTGCAGCGTAACGCCGTCTTTGAGACATTTCCGCTTTTCTTTCCCTAATATTTAGCAAAAATAATTTAAAACCTGACGAAGAATAGCACTTTCTTTGACATAAATTGTCAAACACTATCGATATGCAATCTGAACCTTATGATAACTATTTGGATTTTAATGATTTTAGCAATTGTCAAATAGAAATGTTAAATTGTGCACGTTTTTTGCATATTATACGATAAATTTGTAAAAAATATATACATTCAAAACTAAAGAGGAATTATTTATTTGATTTAAATTAACTATAAACTCATCAATCAATCCTGGATACATCTATGTAGTGAAAGGGCAAACCCGTTGAAAAGCGGGAACGCAAAGCCACGGGTCTAAATCCCGATCTATCGGGACATGACGGCCGGGTTGCCAAATACCTTTAGAATTCATTTCGCTCGAAGTAGAAGGCATTGTGCCTTGAGCCATTTGTCGGCGCCTTTCTCTCTAGAGGTTATCCCATACAGAGAAAGGCGTCTATTATGGCCAAAATAATAACTACATATCGATTCAATTATTCTTTTCTTTTTTGGTTTATTTTCTCAACGCTGACCTTTATATTGTTCCCCGCTTATAATTCTTTCGCGTCGACTCATGTGATTTTGGAGTGGACGTCTAACAATGAACCGGATTTGGCCGGCTACAGAGTATTTTTACGCGAGGACGGTCAATCATACGATTACACCAATCCGTCCTGGGAAGGTACAGAAGCGACGGCGATAGTTTATAATATTGATGACACCAAGACTTACTATTTTGTTGCAAGAGCATTTGACTCCGAAGAATTCGAGAGTGGCAATTCCAACGAAGTCTGTCTTGCGCAAACATCTGGGTCTGGTGGAGAGAAAACCATTGAAGCGGAAGACATGCCGATCAAGACCACTGGTGGATCGACAACAGACGGATGGAACATCTGGTCAAACGGGTATATCGCAGATGATGTTAATTTCCAAACGGAAGGGACTTATACGT
>Ga0075120_10002539_pt1 | contig 13081 bp, 10 predicted proteins | sample AntAceMetag02UKL_FD_69792 | JGI IMG/M metagenome (GOLD analysis project Ga0075120, IMG submission 69792) | Saline lake microbial communities from Ace Lake, Antarctica - Antarctic Ace Lake Metagenome 02UKL | ecosystem: Environmental > Aquatic > Non-marine Saline and Alkaline > Saline | place... | reverse complement strand
CCATAAAAGGGTAACTAACAGAATAATTTTGCAATATTCTGCGGATGCCTGAACGGATTCCCGATTCATCATCAACAACTAAAATTTTTAACTTTTCCATGACTATATTTTTAAAAGTTTATTTATTTCCCTTTCAAGTTGGTCAGGGCGAATTCCTTTTTCCATAATTACATCTGCCTTAATCCAGTTTTTACTTTCTTCGGAAAACAAGTCGAAGGAAATGCCTGTTTCGGCTGTAACTGCTGAAGCAATTATAACAGGAACATCAGGGTATTTTTGTTTGATTTTATAACTTAAAATAAAACCGCTATCCTGATTTTCCATCATTAAATCAATAATTGCCAAATCCGGTTTTGTGTTTTTAATAATTTCTTCACATTTACTTTGACTTTCTACTGTGATGGTTTTATAACCTAAATTTTTCACAATAATTTCCATTGTTTCTAATTGGTCGATATCATCATCTGCAATTAGTATTGTTCTTTTTTCTTTTTCCATTTCTTTATTGAGTTCTTGGTAAAACAATTATAAAATTTGTTCCTAACGGGCCTTTATTAGGGTCATTATTTGAAACTACATTAATTTTTCCTCTGTGCATTTTTACAATTCCATAAATCAAAGGTAATCCCAACCCTGTGCCTTTTCCTGATTCTTTGGTAGTAAAAAACGGAGTAAAAATCTTATCCAAATTTTCTTCTGAAATTCCTACTCCGGTGTCTTTTATATTTATTTCTACAGAGTTATTGTGTTCTTCCAGAAAAATTTTCAACTTACCACCATTTGGCATTGCATCAACAGCATTTTTAGAAAGATTAGTTATAACTTGCATTATTTGACTTTGGTCAATTTGCAATATTGGGTTCTTTAAATCGGAATTGAATATTACTTCAATATTGTCAGGTTTAATTATTGAAGAAATACTATGTTTAATAAATTCGTTTATGTTGGTTTCTTGAAGTTTCACCTGATTTTTTCTTGCAAAATTTAGTAAACCACCAACGATATTTTTACATCTTTCGGTTTGTTCAACTATCAATTTCAAATCTTCACGAGTTGGATTATTTTCCTCCATTTCTTCAAGCAAAATATTACTATACATTGTAATAACACCAAGTGGATTATTTAATTCGTGAGCAATACCAGCGGACAACTGACCCATGTGTGCAAGTTTTTCAGATTGATGCAAAGCCATTTGAGCATTAGCCAACTTTTCATTTGAGATGTTTAGTTTGTTAACTGAATTATGTAATTGTTCGATACTATAGGGCAAACACATTTCTGTTTCTGCAAGACCTTCAACAATTGCTATTGCATGTTCTTCACAAGTAGCATATCCGCAAGCACCACAATTCAAGTGGTCTTTCTTCTCGAATTTGCCCATCTTTCTTAAAACTTCTTCAATTTTTGCATCATCAGGTTTGTTAATTCTGCTATCGTTTTTAAGAAATTTTTGAGTTAAATCAATATTCTTGAATTCTTCTATTTGCTCGTTCCAAACATTCTCATCAAGATTCTTAAGTTTTTCAGTTACATAGTTTTTGATGTTGGTTCTCTTTTCGAATCTTCCTCCGGGGCAACTCATCCCGGGACCCATAATGCAGCCATCACAGCATAATAATTCAAGATGATGTTTATTTAAATTGCCTTTGCTGAATTCTTTGATTGCTTCTTTAAAATCTTCTTTACCATCAGCAACAATGATATTTCCTTTGACTATATCATCGGTTTTTCCAGCCGTTTGAAGCAAACCTCTGCTTATTGGAAAAATTGAGCCTTTTCCTGAATACGGTGGGTCAAAATCTATGGCTTTTGAAATGTTGGGATTAATATTGTTTTCTGAAAATAATTTTCGAAGTTCAGTAAAAGTTAAAATTTCATCAACTTCATCAGACTCAGCTTTTTTAGCAATACATGGTCCAATAAAAACAACTTTATTATCCGCACCATATTTTTCTTTTACAATTCTTGTAATTGCAACCATTGGTGAAGCAATTGGTGCAAGTGAATCAACTAAATCTGGATAGTAATGTTCAATATAAGATACTATTGCCGGGCAATCTGAAGAAATACAAGCCTTATTATTATTTTCACTAAGGATTTTTTTGTATTCCTTCGCAACCATATCAGCACCAAAAGAAACTTCAACAACTTTGTCGAAGCCAAGAGCTTTAACCATTCCAACAAAATTTTTATAGTCTGATATTTCTTTGAATTCAGCAGGAAAACTTGGAGCAACACATGCAATTACTTTATCGTTCGATTCAATTAAATCCATTACTGGGGATGTTGAATCAAGGAAAGTTTTTGCTCCCTGACTACATACCTTTACGCAGTTACCACAGCCAATACATCTTTCGTTTATTACCTCTGCTTGTCCGTTTATTATTTTTATTGCTTTAACAGGACACTCTCTGACGCAAGTATAACAGACTCTGCAACGGTCTTTGAGAGTAAAAACAAGTTTATTTCTATTGTTGTGGCTCATTATTAAATAATTTTTTTATAATAATACATTCCTTTTTCCATAATGCGTATGAAGTAATTCATGACATTTATGACTTGATGGTTCGCCTAAATAATTATTATAAAGCTCAATTACTTCTGAGTTTTTATGTGAACATTTAATTGTTCCATTTTCATCGATTTTATAAAGCGATTTCATTCTTGCTTTAAGGTCTTCTTCTGTAGCTCCAATATGTTGACCTCCGCCACCAATACATCCACCGGGGCATGCCATTACTTCAATAAAATGGATATCTTTTCTTCCATTTTTTATTTCATCTAATAGTTTTTTTGCATTTGCCAGACCGTTAACAACAGCAACTCCTAATTCCAGTTCCCCAATTTTAATTTTTGCTTCTTTTCTGCCTTTAAGTCCACGAACAGCATTGATTTTAAAATGAATTAGTTCTTTTCCTGTTAAAGTATGATAAGCAGTTCTTATTGCTGCTTCCATAACACCACCACTTGCTCCGAATAATTTTCCTGCAGTGCTTCTTTGTCCGTGAGGTGAATCTGTAATTTCGGGTTCAATATTATTTATATCTATTCCGTAGAGTTTTATTAATTGTCCCAATTCACGTGTTGTTAAAACAGCATCTACATCTGTAATTCCATGGTGGGTCATTTCTTCTCGTTGGGCTTCAAATTTCTTTGCAGTACAAGGCATTATCGAAACCGAGTAAATCTCTTTAGGGTTTAAATCTTCTCTTTCAGCAAAATAAGTTTTAATTATTGAGCCTAACATTTGTTGAGGAGATTTGCAACTTGAGATATTTGGAATTACTTCAGGAATAAATTCTTCAGCATATTTTATCCAGGCAGGGCAACAACTTGTAATAAGTGGCAAAACACCATTTTTTGTAATTCTTTCGATAAGTTCATGAGATTCTTCCATTATTGTTAAATCAGCAGAAAATGAAGTGTCAAAAACTTTGTCGAAGCCAATTTTTCTTAAAGCAGCATTCATAATCCCATTGATATCTTTTCCTGTTTCAATACCAAATTCTTCGGCTAAAGAAACTGAAATTGCTGGTGCGTATTGAATCACCACAGTTTTGTTAGTGTCTTGTAATGCTTGTTGTACTTCAGGGAAATGATTAATTTCAGATAAAGCTCCTGCTGGACAAACCATAATACATTGTCCGCAATTAACGCAACTTGATGTGTTTAAACCTTTATTGAATGAAGTTGATACTGTTGATTTACTACCTCGATTTGCAAAATCAATTGCAGAAACTCCCATAATTTCTTCACAAACTCTTATACATCTACCACAAAGAATGCATTTTTCAGGGTCTCTCTGAATGCTTGCACTTGACAAATCGAGAGGTAATTTTGATTTAGGTCCCCTGATATTACGTTCTTTAATGTGTAATTCTTCTGAAAGTTTTTGTAATTCGCAGTTTCCATTTCTTACACAATAAAAACAATCATCAGGATGGTCTGATAATAATAATTCTACAATAGTTTTTCTGGCTTCAATTACTTTGGGTGAATGGGTTTTTATTTTCATGCCATCTACAACAGGATATGAGCAAGAGGTAACAAGTTTTCCTGTTTCACTGAGTTCAACAACACACATTCTGCAAGAACCTGTTGGAGTAAAATTTTTCATGTGGCAAAGTGTTGGAACTTTTATCCCATTACGATTAAGAACATCTAAAATGGTTTCTCCCTTTTGGGCATCAACACTGTTATTGTTTATTTCTATTTGATAACTCATAACTTAATTTCTTTATTTAATTGATATTGCTCCAAATTTGCATACTTCTTCACATGTACCACAACCTATACATTTATCTTCGACAATAAAATGTGGTTTTTTTCTTTCACCAATAATTGCATTTGATGGACATTTCTTAGCACAAGCTGTACAACCAGTACATTTATCAACATCAATAGTGAATGTTCTTAAATCAGTACAAACTCCTGCCGGACATTTTCTTTCAAATATGTGTTGTTCATATTCTTCTCTAAACCATTTAAGAGTACTTAAGACAGGGTTTGGAGCTGTTTGTCCAAGTCCGCAAAGAGAAGTTTCTTTAATAACTCTGCCAAGTTTTTCTAATTGTAAAATACCTTTAAATCTTTCAAGTGCTTCGTCTTTAGTTTCTTTATTAGGTCTGTGAGTGATGCTTTCAAGAATTTCCAGCATTCTTTTTGTTCCTTCCCGACAAGGAATACATTTTCCGCAACTTTCACTTTGAATAAAATTCATAAAGAATTTTGCAATGTCAACCATACATGTATCTTCGTCCATAACAACTAAGCCACCTGAGCCCATCATTGCACCAACTTTAATAAGATTTTGATAATCTATTGGAATGTCGAGATTTTGTTCAGTTATACAGCCACCGGATGGTCCTCCAATTTGAACTGATTTAAACTTCTTACCGTTTGGAATTCCGCCACCCATTTTAAAAACAATATCTCTTACTGTAGTTCCCATCGGGATTTCGATAAGCCCTGTGTATTTTACTTTTCCTGATAAAGCAAAGACTTTAGTTCCTTTGCTGTTTTCGGTTCCTATTGAAGCAAACCAATCTTCACCCTTAGTCAATATTTCAGGGATATTAGATAAAGTTTCAACATTATTAATTATTGTTGGTTTTCCGAATAGTCCGCTAACAGCAGGAAAAGGTGGCCGGGGTCGAGGCATTCCCCTCTTTCCTTCAATACTATTAATCAATGCGGTTTCCTCACCACAAACGAAAGCTCCAGCACCTTTTTTGATAATGAATTCTAAACTAAAATCAGAACCAAAAATTTTCTCACCAATCAAACCGTATTCTTTTGCTTTTCTAATAGCTATTTTCAATCTTTCAATAGCTAATGGGTACTCAGCTCTGATGTACACATACGCAACAGAAGCACCTATTGCATATGCTCCAATTGCCATACCCTCAATCAATCTATGTGGATCACCCTCAATAACTGCTCTATCCATAAACGCTCCGGGATCACCTTCGTCGGCGTTGCAAATCAAATACTTTTGATCGCTTTTTTCATTATAAGCAAATTTCCACTTTCGTCCTGTGGGAAAACCTCCACCACCTCGACCTTTTAGACCACTTTTTTCAACTAAATCACAAACATTTTTGGAGGTTTTTGTTGTAATTGTATTTATAAAATTTTTATAGCCACCGCCTGCAATATATTCTTCAATACTGACAGGGTTGACTATTCCGCAATTTTTTAGCACCAATCTCTTTTGTTGAGCAAAGAATGGATGCTCATCTAAGAATGGAACATTATTCCATGCTTCTTTATCTTTAGTTCGAAACTGTGCAAGAGTATTTTCAGCTTTAACATTATTGCTGAAAGCATCATTAAGAATTTCTTCAACTTTGTCTGATGTAACATGTTTAAAAGAAATTCGGTTTTTACCAGGAAATTGTATGTCGAGTAAAGGTTCTGCAGAGCAAAATCCTATACATCCAATCTGAATAATTTCTGCATCAATATTGTTATTTTTAAGATAATTCTCTGTTTCTAATATTGTTTTTTTAGCTCCAGCTCCTAAACCGCAGGTTCCAGCACCAATAAGTATTACAACTTTATCATTTTTTTCTCTTGTGATAATTGATAATTCATTCTCAACTTCTTTACTATAGGAGTTAGCTGAAGGATTCTCTAAAATGTTTTTTATGAGAAATTCCTTAATATTATTATCCTTATTTAACATTTCGATACTATTTTTCAAGATTTCTATAACTTTCAATTATTTCTTTTAATGATTCAGTAGTTACTTTCGAATAGAATTCTCCATTAACTGAAATTGCAGGAGCTATTCCGCATGCTCCCAAACATGCAACCAATTCAATACTAAATAACCCATCACGGGTTGTTTGGCCTGCTTTGATATTTAAAACTTTTTCCAACTCTTTTTGAATAATAGCCGAACCTAAAACATGGCAAGCTGTTCCTCTACAAATCTGAATATTGTATTTTCCGAGTGGTGTAAAGCGGAACTGATTGTAAAAAGTGGCAACACCGTAGATTTTGCTTGTTGCAAGTCTAAGGTGTTTGCCAATTTTAATAACCGCTTCTTCGGATATAAATCCATCTTTTTCTTGTACTTCCTGCAAAATTGGTATTAAGTTATCTTGTTTAACCTTTGGGAAGTTTTCTATTATTTCATCAACATTATTCATAACAAAAGAGCTTGAAAAAATTATTTTTTATTTATTAAGATGTTTTTTTATTTCGGGTAAAATGATTTTAGCATCAACAGGTTTTCTTATAAAACCATCAATAGGTAGCCAAACTGAAAGCCCTCCTTCTGTTCTGTAATCTATTCCTGATTTACCACTTAAAACATCTCGAATTAACAATACTTGCAATTCTTTATAAGAAGGGTCTTTTCTGAACTCATGAGCCATTCCTTGTATATTTGAATCGCTAGTAACTAACACATCAATTGATGATTGAATTAAAACGGGCATATTTCTGAATGCTTTGTCAAGAGCTAATTCTTTAGCCATTTCAAAACCTTCGTAATGAGTTGTCATCATTACATCAAGAATTGCCAAATCCGGTTTTAAAGTTTTTGCTTTTCTAAGGCCTTCGTTTTTGTCGTTGGCAGTGATTACTTCATAATTTTCATTTTCAAGAATTGTTTGAAGGATAGTGATAACGTCAACGTCATCATCTACGATTAAGATTTTTTTTGTTTCCATGATTTTAAATTTTTGAGGGTTTTTATATATAATTGATTTAATTTCTTCTGAGAAAAACCATTTTTGGTTCTTGTTATTAATTATTTCGTTTATAATTTTATAGTTGTCTCTGCATTTTGAGAGATAACCTTTGGCTCCCGCTAAAAACATTTCTTCGATATATTTTAAGTTTTCAAAGGATGAAAAAGCTATAATTTTTAAATCAGGATTAATTTTCAAGGCTTGTTTTGTAGTGGATATTCCATCAATGCCTGGCATGTGTATATCAAGAAAAACTATATCTGCTTCAATATTTTTTATTGCATCAAGAAATTCAAAGCCATTTGAAAAATCAGCAACTATATCAATGTTTTCAAACTGTAAAAGAACATCACGCAAACCTCTTCTGAAGTATTTGTTGTTATCGACTAATATTATTTTTTTTGGATTCACGATTCTATTTGTTTTTATGTTTCAAAAGTATATCAGGAATTTGATGTGGGGTAGAGGTAAAAGCACATTAGGATTTTAGGTGAAAACACCTAAAAACAAACAGAAAAATCAGAATGACAATAACTTATAATAAGAAATGAATTATAATTTTTTAAAATATTTTTTATCTGAAAACGCAATTGACTTTAAAAGTGGTAGTTGCAAAAATATTAATATGAAGAAATATCAAAAAAATATTATAATAATTTTGAATAGGGTGTTTTAACCTAATGGAAAACACGTAGAATACACCTATTGTTTAGTGTAAAATACCTTGATTTTTATCTTCCTAAAGCAAATTTAACATAGATGTGAGAGTGCTCAGAAACATTTCTGTGAATTTTAGAATGAATTAAAGGAACTTAAGCGGGGAAGAATCGAACGCTGCCTAGCCGGCAGGCAGGTTTTTGATTGAAGATTTGATGCTAATAGAAGAATTTATTAACAGTAGTTTAAACTTATAATATAATCAATAAGTAAAAATTAGGTTCGGAGTTACGAACTATTACCTGAGAAAATGCTATAATTCGCTAAAATTTAATTGAATATTAGTCTATTTATTTAAATTAAAATTAAGAATTAATTGGGATCGCGGGTTCGAGTCCCGTCCAGACCGCTCAGCAAGAATGTGGACTTTTGAGCTTTGAGAATAGCATTCTTCGAATGAAAGTGTTTCGTAATAAATGTTGGCTAATTTTATAAAAAATAAGGCTGCCCTCATTTTCGGACAGCCTTGTTGAAAATATATAAATAATTATTTGAATATCTTTAAATTAATTTATAGAAGTCCCCTATAATTAATCTATATGATTAAACATTATCTTTGTTGATGCTGCTTCAGCAGCTTTAATCAATGGATATCCGGCTGGTGATGCAGTGAGTAACGGATGAGTTCCAATTTGAGCTGTCAGCAATGAATTTATCGACATTCTGTTTTCAATAATAATTCCTATTAAATTAGTTAACTCTCCAACTGATAAACCACCAAAAACTTCACCGCCAAGAATAACACCTGATTCTTTTCCGACAATTAATTTCACATATTGCTTGTGAGTATCTTCAAGAGTTCCCGGATGTCTGTCGATTCCTTCAAAGGCTCCAGTTACTATATCAAATCCTTCTTCTCTTGCTACATTTTCAGTTAAACCTGCAACACCAAAACCATTTTTCCCAATAGCAGTTGAAAAAATCGAAATTGTTCCACTAAAGGTTTTTATTGCAGATAATTTATAAAGGTTCATTCCGGCAATTCTTGCTTCAGCACATGCAGTAGAAGCCAACATTATCGGACTAGGCTTTCTAGTAACAAAATCACGCTTCTCAGCACAATCACCAATAGCAAAAATACTAGAATCGTCTGTTCTCATATATTCATCAACCTTGATAAAACCTTTATCACTTATAGGTATTTCTGCTTTTGATGCTAAATCTGTATTTGGTTTGTAACCAAGCGAAAGAATTACAGCATCAGCATCAATCTTCTCACCATTTTCTAAAATAACTCCTTCAATTTTTCTATCACCCACAATTTCCTTAACACTAATTCCAGTAAGAACTTTTACTCCTCTTTCCTTCAAAATATTTTCTGCCCTTATAGAAATTTCTTCATCAAAAGCTAATCCCAAGATATGTGGCAATTTTTCAATTAAAGTTACATCCTTATTCCATTTGTTTAGTTCATCCGAAATCTCAACTCCAATGAAACCAGCTCCTATTGTTACAATTTTCTTACAATCTTTAAGTTTAACTTGCATTTCGTCAAGATAAACTTTGTTTTTTGGAACACTAAAAACATTTTCTAAATCAATACCTTTTAGCCATTTTGGAGTTGTTGGAAGAGAGCCTGTTCCTAAAACAAGTTTATCAAATGAAATTTCTTCTCCGTCCTTAAGTTTGGCTATACGATTTTCTCGGTCAATTGAAACAACTTCATCATAAATTGTTTTAATACCGCTGCCATCAAACATTTTCTGTGCAGGAAGTAAATTATTATCTGTACTTCCAACCGAACCAAAAATATAAGGTATTCCGCAAGGAATTAATGTTTTTGGCATCATTGTTACTACTGTAAATTCTTTATCGGGATAAACCCTTTTCCCTGTAGTTGCAGCTACTAAACCCGCAGCACTACTACCCACGACTAATACATCTGTTTTCATTATTATAAATATTTTAGTTATTAATTATGTTTTATTTAAATAGTTCACTTTAAATTCGTATCATTGTTAAATTCTCTTTGTCGAGTGCTAATTCTTTAGCTATTTCAATTATATTTAAACTTTCTAAGAATTCTTCTCCTCTTGAAAGTTCTGCTACTATTCTGACATTATCAAAATTTAATAGAACATCTTGCATACCTTTTCTGAAGTATTTGTTGTCATCGACTAATATGATTTTTGTTCGGTCCACGATTTCTATTGTTTTGTTGATTCAAAAGTATATCGGAAATGGGAGGTGGGGTAGAGGTAAAAGCACATTAGGATTTTAGGTGAAAACACCTAAAAACAAACAGAAAAATCAGAATGACAATAACTTATAATAAGAAATGAATTATAATTTTTTTAAAATATTTTTTATCTGAAAACGCAATTGACTTTAAAAGTGGTAATTGCAAAAATGTTAATATGAAGAAATATCAAAAAAATATTAAAATAATTTTGCATAGGGTGTTTTAACCTAATGGAAAATACGTAGAATAACCCTATTTTAATGATAATATATTAAAAGTTTCCATAATAAATAACAAGATTTCTTGAGATAAGAGAAAGAAAATTAAAATATATAAGGATTTGTGATTTTAAATTTCAGATTTGAAGGTCTTGTTGTAAGTTAACTGAAATAACTTTAGGCACTCCAAGTACTCTAGACACTTTAGGCACTTCACTAAGCCTTTATCAAACCATGCTGAATTGCATACATAACAAGATTTGGAGCGTTTTTGGCACCGGTTTTATCAAATAATCTTCCTCTGTGACCATCAACAGTTCTTTGACTGATTCCAAGTTTTTTTGAAATTTCGATATTTGAAAAGCCTTTGCAGATAAATTCAAGAACTTCGACTTCTCTTTCAGATAACACAACCGGACATTCTTTTTGATTGAACTTATTTTTGCGGTTAACATTGCTTATAAACTCTTCAGAAAAATAATTGTCACCTTCCATAACATTAATAATGGCTTTTTCGAGTTCGTCTTTTGTGGTCTTTTTTAGCAAAAAACCTTCAGCACCGGCATCAATCATTTTGTTGAAATATCCGATTTCTTCGTGCATAGTGAGAGCAATAATTTTAAGATTAGGGTATTTTATCGTTGCTTTTTTTGTTGCTTCAATGCCATCCATTATCGGCATTTTAATATCCATCAGCACAACGTCAATATCGTTGTTTTTTAAAATATCAAAAAACTCAAAACCATTTGAAGCTTCTGCAATTACTTTTACATTATTAATTTCGTCAAGGATGGTTCTAAGTCCTTTTCGGAAAATAATATGGTCGTCAACTATTGCAATTTTAACTATATCCATGTGTTATTGATTTTCTTTAAGATTAACTTTAAGTGAAATAGACATACCTTTTTCAGGATTGCTTTTCATGTCAATTTTACTATTAATTGTTTTTGCTTTGTGATAAATATTATTAATTCCAAGTCCTGTGTTTGATTTCCTTGCTTTTTTTATGTCGAATCCTTTTCCATCATCTTCAAAAGAATAATGAATTTCATCTTCATTGTTTTCAAGTTTAATAAAAATGTTGTTTGCCGAAGCATATTTAAGAGTGTTGTTAATTAGTTCTTTTGTTATTTGATATAAAATTGATTCAATGAAATCAATATTTTCAATGTTATAGTTTTCGGTGTCAACAGAAATGTTAATAGATTTTGTGTCGTTAATAAAACTACTAAATTCTTTTATTGCAGCAGTTAGACCAAAATCATTTAATATGTTTGGCATAATATTATTTGAAAGTTCTTTTGTTGCAGTTATTGCATTATTAACTAATTCATCAATATTACTAATGATTTTTTCGCTTTTAATTTTTTGATAATTGCCTTTTTTTAATAAATCGGTATATAGTTTTATTGTTGAAAGTATTGGTCCCAGTCCATCGTGCAAATCCGCAGCAAATTTTTTGCGGTCTTTTTCTTCGGTGTTTATTATGGCTGCCAAAACTTTTCTTTCTGATGAAAGACGTTCTTTTTCTGCTTGTCTAAGAGTTTGAAAAACTTCTCCCATTCTTAAAATACCAATAATTATTAGAATAGTTGCTATGATTTCAATTCCAATTGTGTAAAAAGAAATTTCGCAATGGCCGCTATCAGAAAAATATTTTAATAAATCGAACAAACGTTTAACGGCAATAAAGAATAATCCTATTGAAACCAAAACCCATGAGATACGTGCTTTTGCTAATGGTATCAGCCTTAGGGCAAGAATTGCAGCAATTAGTTGCAAAACAACAGATATTATAAGCAAAATATAAATAAGCATAGTAGAAAAATTTTAGCAAAGATACAAGTAGTTTGAAGATAATTAAAAAAAAGCTGTTGAATTTTGTTTTGATTTATTTGAATATTCTAACATCAATTTTTTGTGTTATTCGCATTGTTTTTTATTAGTAAACAAACAAATAGACTTTTTTAAAACAATCCAAGATTATCAAATCAAAACCACATAAGAATAAATTTTGGTATATATTTGCATTTTTCTTTATGAATAATCAAACGAAAAATAAGATAATTCCATGGGCAATTTTAGTTGCTCTTGCTATTGTATGGGGCAGCTCATTTATTTTAATAAAGAAGGGATTAACTTATTTTTCTTATATAGAAGTTGGAGCTTTAAGAATTACAATTACATTTTTGTTTTTACTTCCTTTTGCGATTAAGCGTTTTAAAAGAATCCCCAAGAATAAATGGAAATGGTTGTTTGTTTCGGGTTTTGTTGGTAATGTAATTCCTGCTTTCCTTTTTCCAATCGGGCAAACTGTTCTTGATAGTTATATAACAGGAATATTAAATTCTCTAACACCTTTGTTTACTCTAATTGTCGGACTAATATTTTTTAAACAAAAAGCAGCTTGGCTAAGCTTTTTAGGAGTTATTGTTGCACTTATTGGAGCAATTGGATTAATTACATCTTTAAGCGATGGAAATGTAAATCTTAATTTTTTATATGCTTCTTTTATTCTTATTGCTTCTATTTGCTATGCTTTTAATGCCAATATTGTTAAAACTTTTTTTCAGGATATTGATTCAATTACCATAACTGTTTTTGCTTTTTTTACTGCTGGTTTTCCTGTTGTGATATATTTATTTTTCTTCACAGGTTTTGTTAATAAAGTTGCACACAATCCTGCATTATGGGAAGGAATTGGATATGTAACGATTCTATCAATTTTTGGAACTGCTTTAGCATTAATGCTTTTTAATCGT
>Ga0075120_10002537_pt1 | contig 13092 bp, 8 predicted proteins | sample AntAceMetag02UKL_FD_69792 | JGI IMG/M metagenome (GOLD analysis project Ga0075120, IMG submission 69792) | Saline lake microbial communities from Ace Lake, Antarctica - Antarctic Ace Lake Metagenome 02UKL | ecosystem: Environmental > Aquatic > Non-marine Saline and Alkaline > Saline | place... | reverse complement strand
ATGGCCTGGACATTTTGCCTTATGGGTGTGGGGATGCTGGCCTTCAGTTATATGCAGGCAATATGGATCGGCTTCATTTTCCTTCTCCTTTTCTCACCAGGTTATGGGGGAGGTATCGTGTTGAGAGGAGCAATTCTAAGGGAATATTTTGGTCGAGATTCCTTCGGAAGATTAATAGGTATTATTTTAGGAGTCGCATCAATTGGTGGAATAATTGGTCCAACCTTAGCTGGTTGGGTATTTGATACTTTCGGAAACTATCATGTTGTATGGCTTGGTTTTTTTGTTCTCAATAGTCTATCAGCATGGTTGTTGTTGAGGATTAAGTAGATTCCACTTAAGGAAATTAAATACTTGGATATATTAACGAATTCCGATTGAAACATGCAATGAACTTAATCTGCCCGAATTTGTTTATTTCAGTTAGATATAAACAAATGGTTGAAAAACTTTTGAGATTGAAAACTATAGAAAGCATTGGGAAGTTTTCGAAAAACGATCTGGTTTACCATCCATAGTATTAGATGAAGCTTCCGGTCGGTTTTACTAATCGACTATCTCATTTATGATTTCTCTCACCGATGGAATATTAGAAATCAGGCTGGCAACCTGCCCGGCAGGTAATATACCGGCTTCCAAGTCTCCTTTGATCCATGCGTTTTCCATGTCCTGCCAAGTAAAACCAGGCATGGAGCATAGAGGACTCCTCACCTTTGAGCAGTCTCTCAACCAAGGGAGTTCGCAAGGCCCTGATCTGGAATCGGCGCATATTTACAAGTCCTGTGCCGGTATCAATGGCATCCACAATAGTGTCTTTGTAGACGGCATGTGTGACACAATCCCTTGTGGCAATGGGCAATGGGGTCACTTTGACTTGTTTGGAATCGATGTAATAGTTTTAACCAGAGCTTTAGAAGCTAAGAAACAGGTGGTGGAGCAAAGGGGGCGAGGATTGTCCCCCTTCGAAAATTGGCTATCGGCGTTACTCAACCCTTCTACCGCTTCCATTTTTCGGTGACTCCCCATAGGCTCTTGCCGTTTTTATAACCGTCACACGAATTGTAATGCTCGGTTGCAAGTGCCGAGATCCGGTGGCAATTTAGAACTGATGATGCCAGGATTAAGCTATCACGTCTCTATCCGTCAATTGAGATTTGACATGACAGTAGGTGTTTGAGGGATAAAGATCCCCGTATTCGTGCTCTGGCTTTAAGGGAATTAAGTGAGGCCAACAGAGAGGATCTCCTTGGATTTAAAGAAGAGATTGAATATATGCTGTCCGAGCCTGGCATGAAGGTCAAGCAGACTGTGATAAATATTTTGAAACGATTATAAATAGAGAGAGTCAGAGGTCAACTTAGACCTGCTGCGGAGATGATATCCGGTACCAGTTCTTCCCTGCCTATGGCCATTATGTGTACACCATTACACATCTTCTCTTTCTTTATTCTCTTTATCATTCGGCCAGCGATCTCAATGCCCTTATCCAGTGCCCTGCCTTTTGGTGCAGAGGCCATTTCATCGATCAGGTCCTGGGGAACGTTGACACCTGCCACATTCTTATTCATAAACCTGGCCATTGGGGCTGAGGTGAGCAGAATAACACCGGCCAATATTTTCACAGGAAACTGTTTTGCATAATCCATAAATTTTTTTAAGTTCTCTAGATCGTAGACCGCCTGGGTCTGGATAAATTCAGCACCTGCCTCAATCTTTTTCTCAAATTTGATGAGCTGGGGTTCGATGGGATTGGCTTCGGGTGTAACAATGGCTCCTGCACAAAAAGATACACTTCCATCCAAGTCATTTCCCCCCAGGTCTTTTCCTTTTTCCAGCCGTCTTATTGCAGCGAGCAGTTGACTGGAATCCAGGTCAAAAACCCCTTTGGCCTCCTTGTGATCACCCAAAATTACAGAATCACCTGTAAGACAAAGTACGTTGTTAATCCCTCTACTTGCAGCAAATAGAAGATCTGCCTGGAGCGCTAACCGATTTCGATCTCTACAGGTCATTTGTAAGATGGGTTCGCCGCCCATCTCTTTTACCAAGAGGGCTCCTCCCAGAGAAGGGAATCTCATAACAGAGCTTTGGTGATCGGTTACATTCATGGCATCCACCTTATCCTTTAAGAGCTCAATATGGTGGGGCATCTTTTCCAGATTAGTCCCTTTGGGTGGTGCAACCTCAGAGGTCACTAAAAATTTACCTGATTTCAGGGCCTTTTTGAATGATGAATTCATATTCAACCTCTTAGTATTGATATAATATGTCTTTTAGTAGCAATTTATTTATGGAGGCTATTTACGTTATTCGCTATTCGAATAACTAATTACGAATAACAGTTATCCCATCATTCCAATACTCCATCACTCCCTGGCCCAGAACTAACTTATAATGATCTAATTGTATATACTCAACTCATGAGATATTACAGCGTTAATATCGTATCACATACAAGTCGCGCCAGGGCGGGCCATTATTCCAATTAGGGCTAAGCCCCGAGGTTTAGCTTCCCCGGTGAGGGCTCTCCCTGATGATTTCTCGGTTTCTGTAATGTTCGCATTAAATCAAGACGGCCCAAATCTTTCAACCGATTGTAAATCAGGGTCCAGGCACAATCCTTTTCCGAATCAATCTCGCATTTGCCATTGTTTGTGCCCCCGCAAGGACCATTGACCAGCCCTTTATGGCATGAGGTGACCGGGCAGATCCCTCCTGTCTCTCCCAAGATACAGGTACCGCACTGTGTGCATATCTCATCAAATTGGCCAATGCCGTTCTCTTTTCCGATAAATAGGGTATCCAGGGCAGGGATAACCATTTTTTGTAACTGCCTGGCGATGGTCTGCACCCCAAAGGCGCATGTCATAATCAACAGGACATCGGCCTGGTCGATCTGCTGGCCATATTCGTTGAGGGCCTCTCCTGTCAAATTGTCGCATGCCACTGGTAATATCATTGTTCCGCTAACCAGCTTTCCTTGACCGGATAATCTTTCTTTCATGACTCTCACCTCAGGTTCCCCTCCTGTCCGAGTCAGGGTGGTGCATGTACCGCATCCGATGATGAAAATCCTTCCCAGTCCATTGAGAAGACGGTCAATCTCTTCCGCTGGTTTTTTCTTGGTGATAGATCTAATCATTGCTTTGCTCCTATTTTTCCTCTAAGTCACACCTGAGGCATCTCATGGCTTCCCGGTGGGCCTCCTCCTTGGAGAATCCTTTCTCCACCTCTCTGAAGTCCCTTATTCTCTCTTCCGGTTTCTCAAGCTGGATTTTAATCCTTGGCCTTTCCTCTTCTATTTCCTCATCCAGGGCCAGACCAATATCCTCCTTCATCGCAGTCTTTTCATCCACTATCTCTACCCTTCCTTTTTCCCCTTTAAGGTATTTGTCTATGGCCAGGGCCGCCCGCCTTCCAGAGGCTATGGCTCGGATCACATAGGTTGGCCCAGTAGTAAAATCGCCCCCTGCAAAAACACCAGGGATATTGGTAGCGAGACTATTTTCATCTACCACAAGACTGCCCCATAGGGCCCTCTCAAGCTGGCTGTCCTTGGATAAAAAGGAGATGTCAGGTGCCTGACCTATAGAAACAATTACCACCTCGGCTTCCACAATCTGTGTTTTGTCCTCGTCTAAGGTTGGATTGAAACGGCCCTCCTCATCGAAAACGCTCACACAACGGGAGAACTCAATGCCTATGATCCTGCCACTCTGATGCATGATCTGTTTGGGTCCCCAGGAAGGGTTAATCACAATGCCCTCATCAATAGCCTCACCAGTCTCTTTTTCCCATGCCGGCATTTGGTCTCTCGCCTCCAGACAAAATAACTGGATATCCCTGGAACCAATCCTGGCAGCGGTTCTTGCCACGTCAATGGCCACATTGCCTCCCCCCACGACCACCACTCTCCCCTTCAACCTGATTTCCTTACCCGTTTTTAAATCCCTCAAAAAATTGAGACCGTAGTAAAGTCCCTCAAGCTCCTCTTCTTCCCCAGGGACGCCAATCCTCTTGCTGGCTTGGGCACCTGCTGCAATAAAAACCGCACTATATCCTTCCTTCATGAGGTCATTGACAGTATGTCTTGCATCAATGGGAGAGTTATATCGGATCTTTACACCGCAACTTTCGATATATTCGACCTCCTTCTGAATCACCTTCCTGGGAAGCCGAAATTCCGGCACCGTGATTCCCAGCATTCCGCCTGCCACCGTTTGGGTCTCAAACACAGTCACCCCATATCCCATTTCAGCCAAAAAGTATGCACAGGTCAATCCTGCCGGACCTGCACCCACCAATGCTATCCTCTGATTCTCGGTGACTGGAAACGGCTCTTTTGGATTACCTATATGATCAAAATACCAGTCTGAGGCAAATCGCTTGAGAGAGCGGATCGCAACCGGTTCATCCAATTCACCTCGTCGACATTTTAATTCACAGGGATGGATACAGATCCGACCACATACAGCAGGAAAGGGATTTCTCTCCCTGATAATTTCTACTGCTTTTTCATACTTATCAGCTGCAATAGCAGCCACATAATTAGGAACATCAATACCTGCCGGACATGCATGTTGGCAGGCGGAGATGACCATTGCATCACATGTGGCCCCGGCACATCGATGCTCCAATATATGGTCCTCATATTCCTTTATGAAATATTTGAGGGTGGATAGAGCAGGCTTGGGAGCAGTCTGTCCGAGACCGCAGAGGGATGAGGCTATTATGGTTTCCCCTAAATCTCTAATAGCTTGAATATCCTCTATCCTGCCTCTTCCCTGTGTAATCCGTGTTAAAATTTCCAGCAGCTGGGTGGTCCCCAGCCGACAGGGAGCGCATTTCCCACAGGATTCCGACTGGGTAAAGCTCAAGAAAAAGCGAGCAATTTCCACCATGCAGTTATTTTCATCCATCACAACCATACCACCTGAACCCATGATGGCTCCGATACGCTGAAGGGTGTCATAATCAATGGGTAGATTCAGATACTGAGTAGGTACACAGCCGCCCGATGGTCCTCCCATCTGGACCGCTTTGAATTGCCTTCCCTTTGGGATGCCGCCGCCAATGTCAAAAACCACCTCCCTGATGGCCGCACCTATTGGAACCTCTACCAGGCCGGTGTTGTTTACCTTGCCAGCCAAGGAAAAGATTTTTGTCCCTTTACTCTTTTCTGTGCCCACCTGAGTATACCATTCAACGCCGTTTTTTATGATCAATGGAATATTTGCCCAGGTTTCTACATTATTGATATTGGTTGGTTTGTCATCCAGTCCCGCTTGGGCCGGGAAAGGTGGCCGGGCACTGGGCATTCCCCGCCCCCCCTCAATGGAGGCCATGAGGGCTGTTTCTTCACCACAGACAAAGGCCCCTGCACCCATCTTTAGATAAATATCAAAATTAAAACCGCATCCAAGGATGTTTTCCCCTAAAAGACCCAGCTCCTTCATCTGTTCTAATGCAAGTTTCAGGTGTTCAACAGCAATGGGGTATTCCTCTCGTACATAAATGTAGCCGTATTCTGCTCCAATAGCATAGGCACCAATGAGCATCCCTTCGATTACTGCGTGGGGGTCACCTTCCAGAACTGCACGGTCCATAAAGGCACCTGGATCACCCTCGTCCGCATTGCATATAATATATTTAGGGTGCCCCTCTGCCTCACGGGCAAATCGCCATTTCACTCCTGTAGGAAAACCGGCACCACCCCTGCCTCTTAGTTTGGCCGCAGTGACTTCATCGATTACCTGCGTCGGTGTCATTTTAGTGAGGGCCTTGATAATAGCCTGGTATCCACCATTGGCAATATAATGCTCAATCCTCGTGGGATCGATTCTTCCGCAATTGGCCAGTACCCTTTTCACCTGTTTTGCATAAAAAGGGATCTGATTGCGATAATAAATGGGATTTCCTGTGAGAGCGTCCCTATAGGCAAGGTGATCAATCAACTGGTTTTTCTTTAGCGTGAGGTCAACGATCTCTGCTGCATCTTCAGGATTGACCTCCTGATATTGGACTCCCAACGGATCAACATACATTACCGGCGCTTTCGCACAAATTCCGTGGCATCCGGTGGAACGTATCTCAATCTGACCTGAGAGACCCTGTTTTTTTACCTCCTCTTCAAGGGCAGCTTTAAGTTCAGCAGCACCATACGCACGACAGCCTGTCATACAGACATCTACATGAGTTTTCCCCTCATCCCCCTGGGCACAAATCTTATTGCGATACCACTCAAATTCCCCAATGGATAAAATTCTTTCCATGCTTTTTAGTCTTCCCCCTCCTTTTTCCCGTACTCGGCCAGTATGCTGGTGACTTTTGGTGGAGATAGTTTGCCATAATAGGTTTTGTTCACCATCATGGTAGGAGCAAGAAAACAGGCACCCAGACAAGCTACGGTCTCAAGGGTAAATTGATAATCAGGGCTGGTTTCCCCTTCATCCAGCCCCAGCTCCTTCTTTATAAACCTCAGGATGCTTCGACTCCCTTTGACGTGGCATGCTGTGCCGCGACATGCCCTGATCACATATTTTCCTTTCGGCTTCAGGGATAGCCCGGCATAAAAGGAGATTACCCCTTGTACCTGACTCGCAAAAAGATTAAGGGCCTCTGCAATAGTCTCAATGGATTCCTCCGGTATGTAGCCAAATGTCTCCTGGACATCTTGTAACAAAGGGATCAAGGCCCAAGACTCACCCCTATGTTTATCTATAATGGCCTCAAATTTGCGCCAGTCTATCTCTTTTGGTTTCATTTGTACCGTGCCTTAAGGGTTGCGGGTTGCGAGGTTAAAACTCGGCATCCGTAATATGTTATTCTTATAACTTTTCAATCTTTACCAGGCACTCTTTCCAGCCGGGTGAGTCAGCTTCACCAAGTTGGGTCAAATTTATCAACTGCATGGAATCATTATTATGAAAGCCTATTGGGATAAACACGAGCCCTGGTCTCAACTCCTTTTTTATCGTTACCTCTCTGGATATAGACCCGTAAGGGGAAGATACCCTGACTGTATCTCCCTCTTTCAGATTTATTCCGGCACTATCCTCAGGGGATATTTCCACCTCTCCCTTTACACTAAAATTCTTAACTCTATTTGAATGGCTGGTCCTGGTGCCACTTCCAAGATGGTATCGAAGGGAACCCAAAACAGCTGTCAAGGGATAGTCTTCTTTGAAGCCCTCATCCTCTGTAGAGATTACAGGTGAAAAATAAATAGGTTCTCCCTGTGCATCAGGGTGAAAAAGCCTCAGGTTGCTCGAATTCTTGACCCAGGATTTTCCCCCATTCCTCTCCAATTCCGAGTACATTGGTACAAGCCGGCTAATTTCCGCTCTTATTTCCTGCAAAGAGGAATGTCTTTTGAAATAGTGCATCGTGTCGAACAGCATATCAAGGATTTCCCAGTCGGGTTTTGCCTCACCAGGCGGGGAAACCACAGGTTCAAAAGATTGGATTCTCCCCTCTAAGTTGGTAAATGTTCCACCCTTTTCACTGAAAGCGGCTCCTGGCAACACCACATCTGCTAATTGAGTAGTTTCGGTAGCAAGAATGTCCTGAACCACCAGTAATTCCGGTTTATTTAATGCTTTCCGGATGCGATCCGGCTGTGGAAGACTGCGAAGAGGATTTTCACCCATGATGAAGAGGGCCTGAAGATTTCCCTTCTCTGCCTCCTCAATCATACAAATTAAATTGAGTCCCGGATCTGGTGAAAGCTTAACATCCCAATTCTGCTCCCAATAGTTACGTATTGTATCATTGCTAAGGGGCTGGTGGCCGGGAAGGAAATCTGGCACAACCCCCATATCCCATGCCCCTATCTGGTTGTTCTCTCTTGCAAGGAAATACAGACCGTGGCCTTCACCATCCACACTTCCTGTCATCAGCGCAAGATTAAGCAGGGCATCCATGGACAGATGCCCATATCTTTGTTGTAAAATACCGTGTCCGATCACAAAGGATATTTTCTTTCCTTCAATCAAATTTGCAGCCTTTTCTATTATCTCTCTCTCAAGCCCAGTGACTTGAGAAATCGTTTCAAGATTGACCGATAACAGGCCATCACCGTAAAGATCAAACCCTTCAGTAAACTTGCGTATGAAACCTGTATCATATGATTTTCTTTTATAGAGAATAGCTGCTATAGCATTTATCATTGCACAATCACTGTGTGGGGCGAGAGGAAGCCAGAGGGAAGAGAAAGGAACTAATCCTGTTTTTCTCGGGTCTGCCACTATCAACGGGATTCCTTTTATCCTTGAGGCCCGTTTGAGGTAATAACTTGCCACAGGTAACGATTGAGTAGGATCAGCCCCTATAACGAAAATTACCTCGGCCTTCTCAAGACCAGATAATGGCATACTACGGCCATCACCACCCAATTTTTCATTGATATGGCTTGTTATAGCCCTTCCTAATCCATAACCACCATTATCCACGTTATTTGTACCCAAAATAACACGGGCTATTTTTTGGAAAAGGTAATTTTCCTCAACTGTACATTTGGACGATCCTATAAATGCCAGGCTTTGAGGCCCATGCTTCTTCTTTATCGCGATAAGTTCTTTCGCAACCACTCCGAGTGCCTCATCCCACGTAGCAGGGGACAGTTCTCCATCTCTCCGAATCAATGGATGAGTCAATCTCTCAGAAGCATTTAAAAAATCATGGGCAAAATGGCCCCGGACACACAGGGTGGATAAATTAACGGTGTCTTCTTTGTGTGAAGGATTTACTTCTACTATTTTGTTATCAACGGAGCCCATCACCAGAGAGCAACCCACACCGCAGAACCCGCAAATTGTTGACGATTCTTTTTGAGGGGACCCCACATATATAGTATTTTTAATAGAGAGGGCACCCGTAGGGCATAGAGATACACAGGTACCGCAGAAGGTACAACTGGATTTCTCCAGAGGCATTTCATGCACTGTTGCTGGTAGGGATTTAAATCCCCTGAGATTATAATCAATTGCTCCAACCACGACCAGTTCGTGGTCGGCACGAATACACTTGCCACAAAGGATACACTTACTGAGATCCCTGATAATAAAAGGATTTGCTTCCTCCAGACCGGTATAATGGGGCATAGGATAAAGCTCTATTTGGCCGACACCCAATTCGGCGGCAATCTGCCTCAACTCACATCTATTTCCCTGGCTACATACGATGCAGGACTCAGGGTGATTGGCCATCATTAGGCGGATAATATTTATCCGGTGCTTTTTAATGGTGGGAGATTCTGTCTGTATGGCCATATTAGCAGATACGGGCGTGACACATGAGGCCATAATCCGACCACTTTTTTCATCTTCTACTATACAGAGTCGACAGGCACCAACCGGTTCCAAGTGAGGATGATGGCATAGGGCAGGAATCTTGATACCGTTTTCCAAGGCTGCATTTAAAATGCTCGTGCCTTGAGGGCAATTGATATTCTTCCCATTAATGGTGAGGCTTATCTCTTCCAAGGGTTGTTACTCCTATCACTCTGTTTTTATAATTTTTTCAGCTTAGCCGCATCCAGGTAATGTCTCAGTTTACCCTCTGCGCCCATGGTAATAACGTGAATCCCCTGGCATATGTCTTTAAGGCCGGATACGATTTCGGTAAAAATCTCAATACTGGCCTTTTGCCTGTCAGGGGCCTTGGCCAGTTTTTTAATTATCCAGTCCGGTACCAAACCTGATTGAAAGTGACGATTAAGAAACTGGGCTACCCCCGCTGTCCTCATTATCATGACCTCTGCAATAACTGGGACACCAAAGGTGTTGGCGTGTTTCATGAATTTTTCAAATAATCCCACATCGAATACAGGTGTCGTCAAAAAGTACCCGGTACCTATCCTCGTCATTTCTTCCATTTCCTTCATCTCCAGGTCCGGCACGTTTTTTCCCCACTTAGATTCTATTCCTGAACCAACTATGAATTCAGCCTTGAGAGGAAGATCTTTGCCGTCCACTGTGTGTCCCTCTCGAATATGATCCAACACAGAGATCAGCTTTCCTGAATCCACATGAAAGAACATCATCTCCTGAAGGCTGTCCCCGGTGATCCTGTAATCTTCTGTAAAAGCAAGAATATTCTCCACACCCGTTTCATGGGCACGGAGCAGGTCCTTCTGTATCTGCAAACGGTTTTTTTCTCGAAGGGTGGTCTGGTAGATAGCTTCAAACCTATTTTGATTCAGCAGTTCACAGGTCTTAATGGTATCTGTAACAACTCCTTCAATTTCCAATTCAGGCACTGTCAGGCCATCCACACGGCCCCGTACTGACTCTAATTTTTTTATGATTTCTATTGGTTCCTCATCAATGGGAGGTTGTATTTCGGATGTGACCACAAACCTCTTTTCCTTAAGGGATTCCTTAAGCTTCATTTTCTCCTCCTCAATCAATTAAATGTTGCCGATTTGAGGATCACAAACCTTTTCTTGAAATAGCTAATCTTCAATAAAAAAGTCGTCAATCTTCAATAATCAGAGCAGGTCCAAAGCTTTGGCCACTTCCTCCTTTAGCTGGGGCAGTGGCAGTGGCTTTGAAAAACAGAGATCCGCTCCATATTCTTTCATTTTTTTGAATTTCTCATCATCCAGGTAGGCCGACAAAACGATAATTTTTGTGTCTTTGGTCTCTTTATTTTCTTTAATCTTTTTGCAGACATCGTATCCTTTTATATCCGGCATCATGATATCCAGTATTAAGAGATGAGGTTTAAAATGATTGACTTGCAGCCCAGCCTCAAAACCATCTGAGGCAGAAAGAATCTCATAATCATATTCCTCTTCTTCCAATGCCTGAACAATGGTTTCCACAATAATTGGATCATCATCCACAATAAGAATCCTTTTTCTCTCACTAATCATTTCTTCTTCTGGAATGGGTATGCCCTGTTTCTTCATAAAATTCTCCAAATCCGATTTCTTGATACGACGATGTCCCCCTACTGTTTTATATGCCTTGATATGACCAGCCTCTATCCAGTTGATTATCGTTTTAGGGGAAACGTTACAGTATTTGCTCGCCTTGAAAACCGTAAAAATATCATCCATGACATGGTCCTCCACTAATTATTTATATTTAGTTATTATAATAATTATAGTTATTATTAAATGTCAAGTAAAAAATTAAAATAATAAATATAATAATTATTATAATAACTGAAAGTAGATACTCCCCATATGGGCAAACTACTTTTAAAGCCATAAAAGGATTATTGGATTGAATTTTCTGACCTAATTGGAAAGGGTTTATTGATCTTTTGACGGCTTGAGTTTCACCTAAAGAAGGAAAAGGTTTGTCTATGAATTGAGATTATTTTATAATTGACGTAGGAAACAGAGCTTAATGGAAAGGAAAAGTGATTGTTAAATTGTAAGAGTTTATTAATGATTTTTTCTATTTTGCAAACCTTCTTTGTATGTTGGAAGATTAATGGTAAATGTTGTCCCTGATCCCCATTCACTTGATACCCGTATGCCTCCCCCATGCTCTTTAATAAATCCATAACACACTGATAGGCCAAGACCAACATCTTTAACACTATCCTTGGTGGTAAAAAAGTCATCAAATATTTTATTAATGTTTTCCTCTTTTATCCCAGTCCCAGTGTCAGTTATTTTAATATAAACATTATCCTTTTTTGCCAAAGTCTTTATAGTTAAGGTTCCCTCATCAGGCATTGCGTCCCTCGCATTCGCAATCATGTTGAGAAAAACCTGGCGTAGTTGATTCCTTGAGGCATAGACTTTTTCTACATTATCAGCAAAATCGGTAGAAATGCGTATGCTGTTTTCCTGTAGTTGCTTTCCGACCAGAAGCAAGATTTCATCCAGTATCATATTAACATCTGTAGCCTGTTTTTCTTCCTCATCAGGCTTCGAAAAACGGAGCATCTTACGGAGCAATTCACTCAGCCGCACAGTTTCAGAGAGGGCCATGTCAAGGATTTTTCTCCTTTTGCTCTGAGGAGAAATCTCTGTTTTAAGAAGCTCAAGGGTATTCATGATACCATACAGGGGATTGTTTAATTCGTGGGCAATCTGGGAAGTCAACCTCCCCATGGCAGCCAACTTTTCTGACTGTAACAATTTTTCCTGTGTCTCTCTCAGCTTACGTTCCATATCAAGTCGCTCTTTAAGGTCTACAAATATGCCCACTGATGCAATCTCTTTTCCTTGAGCATCGTACACGATTCTTGCAGAGAGATTACCATCAATGGTTGTGCCATCCCGCCTTATGTGAACCATTGGGTAGGACTTACATTGCCCAATGCCTCCATATTCAGGGCTTCGCATCATGTTCATAACCTTATTGGCCATTCCCTCCGGATAAATTTCTCGTATATTCATTTTGCCAATGACTTCTTCGGCTTTATATCCCAAGGTCTCTTCAGCGGCACTGTTCCAGACGATAATATTCCCCTTCATATCTGTTGTCATGATGGCATTAGGAGAACTTTTGATAATTTTATCTAAAAAATCATATGCTTCTCTCAGCTCCTTCTCCATCTTTTTTCTTTGGGATTGATCCACGTTGATTCCTTCATACCCTACGACATTCCCTTTCTCGCCATAACGCACATGACTTGTATGCAAGACCGGGATAGGCATTCCATCCTTGCGTTTAAAATAAACTTCATAATCTATTACATGTCCATCCCGTTCAATCATCTCCTGCCATTTTTGACGGTCCTCCGGGTTGAGGTAAAGATCTTTGGCGATATCGATCTTAAGAAATTCCTCATGGTTATCATAGCCCAACATATCAAGAAGGGCCTTGTTGACATTTAAAAATTTCCCTTCCTTGGTACTCACGTATATTCCACAACCAACATTTTCAAATAATTTTTTGTATTCCTTTTCTGAGGCCCTGATTTTTTCTTCACTTTTTGCTTTCAGGGCGATATCTCGATATATGCCTACCTTCGATAAGGTACCGTCGGAATTTTTCAAAGGAAATTCAATAAAATCGTATACTTGATCCAAATTTGGGATGTAGTGCTCCCAGCGAATGATTTTTCCGGCAAATACCCCCTTTGCCTTGCACCAAGAGCAGACTGCATCTTTCCCATATATAATTT
>Ga0075120_10002533_pt1 | contig 13110 bp, 7 predicted proteins | sample AntAceMetag02UKL_FD_69792 | JGI IMG/M metagenome (GOLD analysis project Ga0075120, IMG submission 69792) | Saline lake microbial communities from Ace Lake, Antarctica - Antarctic Ace Lake Metagenome 02UKL | ecosystem: Environmental > Aquatic > Non-marine Saline and Alkaline > Saline | place... | reverse complement strand
CGGCCTGCAAAAACGCCAACCAGGCGATCGAAGACCATTTTTCCCATGTGGGAAAAAAGGTTTCGCTCGGCTCCGGTGCAGAACGGGAAATTGAGGATATTATCCTCTCACGCTACGCCTGTTATCTAATCGTTCAGAATGGAGACCCGACCAAGCCGGTGATTGCCAATGGGCAGACTTATTTTGCGATTCAAACTCGTCGGCAGGAGTTGGCAGATGACCAAACCTTTCAGCAGCTCAAGGAGGATGAACAACGTGTTTTCCTGCGTAATGAGCTGAAAGAGCACAACAAGCAATTGGTCGAAGCTGCTCAACAAGCCGGAGTCGAAACCCATCTCGATTTTGCTGTTTTTCAGAACCACGGATACAAAGGCCTCTACGGCGGATTGGATGCCAAAGAGATTCATACCCTAAGGGCAAAAATCAAATGGCCCCGGTGAAATACGCGACAGTGCCGCTAATTGCACGGGGCGGGGAAATAGTTTTTGAACCGCGAATTGACGCTAATGGGCGCAGATTTTCACAACCGCTCCGCCCGCCGTCGCTGAAGCTATGGCGGACAAGCTAGAGGGGGCCCGAGGGAGTCAGAGGGGAATTTCGACAAAAAGTTCCAAGGGTTGGAAAAATTGGGCACGAGTTTTCCAAGGTTTGGAAAAACTAGTCGCCGCCAATTATCAAGTTATCGGACTGACCCCGACTCGGGTGTTTCAGCGGCAGTTTTGACCCCTGCGATATAATTCCTGCCGAAGAAGGTGCAGGATGAAAAAGCAGGAGGTTAGCGTATCCAGGCGGTGATGGTTTTCAGAGGTAAGGGCGTGGAAGGTTCGAATCATTGACAATGCATCGATGCATGCACGGGTACCTTTTCCCTCTTAAACCGAAAAAACAGGGGCAAAAAACGGCTCTGAGGCCATTTTTTAGGGCCAAAAACATCGCAACATACTTATCATTAATATGTTATCGGAAAAAGAGAAAAGAGGTCAGCCGATGAATTTTAGAATCCACACTTTTCCCATGAATACATAAGGCAGATCGCGATGCCCACTCTTCTTTGCTCAACAGGAAACGAGAGGCAGGCTCTCCTTTTCCATCTTCCGTGTGTTCGGTGTATTCCGTGGTTAACCCTTGATCCGTATCGTCTTTGCGTTCTATGCGTTCCTTTGTGGAAAATTCTCCCGATTGCCACTTCGTTGCTGTCGAATACAACAGCCTGTCTCGCACTCGAAACGCAGTTGAGAGAGGCGGTTTGACAACCGCAATGAAGCAACGCGGAATGGCAACCTCGGCTCTCTGCAGACAGGCAGAATGCCCGTCTCACCTTCCATCCGCCGTCGCCAGAGGCTATGGCAGAACAAGAGGTTCGAAAGAAGCAAGCGAGACGCTTGCTCTACTTTTCCAACCCTTGGAATTTTCAGGGCGAAGTTTTCCAGACATTGGAAAATGCAAGCGAGACGCTTGCGCTACTTTATTCATCTGAAAAACTTTCCCTTCCCTTTTTGTGAGGTTTCGTGTTTCTCGTGGAAAAATTCTTCCGATTGCCACTTCGAGGTCATTTCTAGAGGCAGACTGGAGCCCTGCGATCCATTCGGCCGATGGCCGAAAAAACCCCGCTCGGCTGAGCGGGGTTTTCGGTCTAAAGCCCAAGACCTAAAGCCCAAAGCCCAAAGCCTATGGCCCAAATCCTAAGGCCTAAAGCCTATGGCCTTTCCAGATCGGCGTGCCATTCCTGCAGGGAACGGATCGGAGCCTGCCCTTTATGCCGTGCGGCGATTCCTTCGGCGGCGGCGACTGCCGCCGCAACGGTGGTGATGTAAGGCACGCTGTGCTTGATGGCATTCTTCCGAATGTAGGAGTCATCGTTGACGCTGAGCTTGCCGGACGGTGTGTTAACGATCAGCTGAATCTCTCCGTTCTTCACCGCGTCCACAATATTTGGCCGGCCTTCGTGCGCTTTGAGAATCGGATCAACTTCGATACCATTCTCTTTAAGGAAGGTAGCGGTGCCCGCGGTGGCGAGCAGTTTGAACCCATCCGCCTTGAGCTGTTTTGCGGCCACCGTCAGTTTTTCAGAGCGGTCGCGTTCCGAAACGGTGAGCAGGACGGTGCCTTCCATCGGCAGGGTGCCTTTGGTGGCTTCCTGCGCTTTGTAGAACGCCAGCCCGAAGGAGGAATCGATGCCGAGCACTTCGCCGGTGGAGCGCATTTCCGGCCCGAGGACCGGATCAACTTCTGGGAACATGTTGAACGGGAAGACGGATTCTTTGACCCCGAAATGCGGGATGTCCTGATGCTTGAGGTTGAAGTCGCCGAGCTTTTTACCGAGCATGATTTCCGTGGCGATACGCGCCATGGAAAGGCCGCAGACTTTGGAGACGAGCGGCACGGTGCGTGACGCGCGCGGGTTGGCTTCGAGCACATAGACGACATCTTCGCAGATGGCATACTGAATATTCATCAAACCCACCACACCCATTTCGCGGGCGATGGTGCGGGTGTATTCATAGATGGTTTTGATGTGCTTTTCAGGAATGCTGACCGGTGGGATGACGCAGGCGGAGTCGCCGGAGTGAATTCCGGCCTGTTCGATGTGCTGCATCACGGCGGGGACAAAAGCGTCTTCGCCGTCGGCGATGGCATCGGCTTCGGCCTCGATGGCGTTTTCTAGATATTTATCAATCAGGATTGGCCGGTCGGGAGTGACGCCGACGGCGGCGGCCATGTAGTCGCGCAGCATCGGTTCGTCGTAGACAATTTCCATACCGCGTCCGCCGAGAACGTAGGACGGGCGCACCATCACCGGGTAGCCGAGACGGTTGGCAATTTCAACGGCACCGTCGACATCGATGGTCATCGCGCCTTCGGCCATCGGGATGCCGAGCTTCTTCATGATGACATCGAACTGGTCGCGGTCTTCGGCGAGGTCGATCACTTCGGGCGAGGTGCCGAGGATGTTTACGCCAGCCTCTTCGAGTTCGCGCGCAATGTTGAGCGGAGTCTGCCCGCCGAATTGGCAAATGACGCCTTTGGGTTTTTCCTTCTCGTAGATCTGCAGGACGTCTTCGACGGTGAGCGGCTCGAAGTAGAGCTTGTCGGAGGTGTCGTAGTCGGTGGAGACGGTTTCGGGGTTGCAGTTGACCATAACGGTTTCGTAGTCCATGTCGCGCAGGGTGAATGCGGCGTGAACACAGCAGTAGTCGAATTCGATCCCCTGCCCAATTCGGTTGGGTCCGCCGCCGAGGATCATCACTTTATTAGGATTGTCCGTGACCGGGACTTCGTCAGGTGCGTTGTAGCTGGAATAGTAGTAGGCTGCGTCTTCAACGCCGCTGACGGGTACGGCGTGCCAGCCTTCGACGACGCCAGCCGCTTTGCGCTGTTCACGAATATCCTTTTCAGGGACGTCGAGAATCTTGGCGAGATACGCGTCGGCAAAGCCGTCCTTTTTGGCGGCTTCGAGCAGTTCATCGGGCAGTTTTTCGCCTTTAGTTTTGAGCACCTCTTCTTCGCGCTCGACGAGTTCTTTCATCTGTTCAAGGAACCAGGCTTTGATGCTGGTTTTGGCGAACAGCTCTTCGATGGTCGCGCCTTTGCGGAGCGCTTCGTAGAGGATGAACTGGCGGTCGCTGGTCGGAACCGAAAGCTTCGCCATCAACTCTTCGAGGGAGAGCGAGTTGAAGTTTTTGACAAAGCCGAGGCCGTGACGTCCGTTTTCCAAACTACGAATAGATTTCTGAACAGATTCTTTGTAGTTTTTGCCGATGCTCATGACTTCGCCGACGGCGCGCATCTGCGTGCCGAGCTTGTCTTCAACGCCTTTGAATTTTTCGAAGGCCCAGCGGGCAAACTTGATGACGACGTAGTCGCCGGACGGGGTGTATTTTTCGAGCGAGCCGTCGCGCCAATAGGGAATCTCCTTCATGGTCATTCCGCCCGCGAGCTTGGCCGAAACCAGTGCGATCGGAAAGCCAGTGGCTTTGGACGCCAGCGCGGAGGAGCGCGAGGTACGCGGGTTGATTTCAATGACCACGATGCGACCACTGACCGGATCGTGCGCCCATTGAACGTTGGTTCCGCCGATCACTTGAATGGCCTCAACGATAGCGTAGGAGTCTTTTTGTAGACGGTCCTGCAATTCCTGACTGATGGTGAGCATCGGAGCGGAGCAGAAGGAGTCGCCGGTATGCACGCCCATAGGATCGATGTTTTCGATGAAACAGACGGTGATGAGTTTATTGTCGGCATCGCGCACGACTTCAAGCTCCAGCTCTTCCCAGCCCAGCACGCTTTCTTCGATTAAAATCTGACCAATGAGGCTGGCATTGATGCCCCGCTCGCCGATGACGCGCAGTTCTTCGACGTTGTAGACAATGCCGCCGCCGGTGCCGCCCATCGTGTAGGCGGGGCGAATGACAACGGGATAGCCGAGTTCGGCCGCCACTTTTTCGGCGTCTTCGACGCTGTAGACGGCGGTACTTGCCGCCATTTCGATACCGAGCTTGTCCATCTGCTTTTTAAATTCGATGCGGTCTTCGCCGCGTTCGATCGCATCGAGTTTCACGCCGATCACTTCGACGCCGTATTTTTCGAGAATCCCGTGCTTGGAAAGGTCGAGGGAAAGGTTGAGCGCGGTTTGACCGCCAAGGTTTGGAAGTAGCGCGTCGGGGCGCTCCTTAGCGATAATCCGTTCGATGGTTTCGAGGTTGAGCGGTTCGATGTAAGTGACATCCGCCATGCCGGGGTCGGTCATGATGGTGGCGGGGTTGGAGTTCACGAGAACAATTTTATAACCCAGCTCGCGGAGTGCTTTGCACGCCTGCGTTCCGGAATAGTCAAATTCGCAGGCCTGCCCGATAATGATGGGGCCGGAGCCGATGATCAGGACGGTGTTGATGTCTTTCAGTTTTGGCATGTGGTTCTCCTTTATGCTTTTTTATTAATCTATAAATCCGAAACCTTAAGGCGTGATGGATTTCTAACCAGATTTCTTCCACAACCCCTTAGTCAACAGGAACTAAACATGGGTGGTTTTTTCTCAGAATCATTAACGGCAGAATCATTGGGACTGAACTTCCACGGAAAAGGAGGTTATAAAGAAAATTTCCACTGCTTGGAATTATTTCTAGATTTGTTCCTAGGTTTGGAAAAAATGATTGCCACTTCGTTGCTGTCATTCTTCCAGCCCAGCTCGACTTCGTCTTCGGTTCTGCCGTCCATAATTTTTCCAGACTCTCCCTCTTCATTTTGGTTATATACATTCTAAGTCAAAAACAGATTGTGGCCCGCGAAGTCGGCATCGCTGGTGACATTGACTCCTAAACGGCGCAAACCGGCTTCATCCCCCGGCGAGGGAATGTGCGAAAGGTGGACTTCGCACCCTCGAAGATCGGGCAGTTTTTCCATCGCCATCTGCGCAGAGGGATTGACCGCCGCGCTGACGCTCAGCGCAATCAGCGTTTCTTCGAGGTCGAGGCTGGCCGATTTTCCGTTGAGAAGATCCTGTTTCAAGTGGCAAACGGATTCAACCACGCTAGGGCTAAGCAGGTGCATTTCGTCGGGCAGATCCGCAAGTATTTTAATTGCGTTAAGCAGCATCGAAGAAGCCGCATGCATCAAGGGCGAGTTGCAACCCGTAACCATCCGCCCGTCGGCCAACTGAAGGGCCGCTCCACAGAAAACGCCATCGCGCCCTTTTTCGGTTTGTTGCGCTTTCTCAGCGGCTTCGCGTGCCGGAAGAACAACCGATCGACCACTAGGTTCTGCCCCAACCTCTTTGAGCAACAGCTCGGCACGCTCAACGGTCTTCTGATCCGCGCTACCGAGAGCATATTCGCAACGGTAACGAAAATAGCGCCGGATAATCTCCTGAATGGAGGCCTCGCGCACCGCCTCGTCGTCGATAATTGCATAGCCCGCACGATTGACGCCCATATCGGTCGGCGACTGATAAATGGATTCCTCCCCGGTGATCCGCTCAAGGATTCGTTTGAGCACCGGGAAAATTTCCACATCGCGGTTGTAGTTCACAGACGCTTCCCCGTGCGCTTCGAGGTGGAACGAGTCGACCAGATTAACGTCGCCAAGGTCAGCCGTAGCGGCTTCGTACGCAATATTGACCGGATGCTTCAGCGGCAGGTTCCAAATGGGAAAGGTCTCGAACTTGGAGTAGCCGGAGGCGAGGCCGCGCTTATGGTCGTGATAGAGCTGGCTCAAGCAGGTGCCCATTTTGCCACTGCCTGGGCCGGGTGCAGAAACCACAACGATCGGCTTGGTGGTTTCAATATAGGGGTTCGCACCATAGCCTTCGTCACTGGCGATGACATCGACATCCGTCGGGTAGCCCTTTGTCGCGCGGTGAATGTAGGTTTTCACGCCGCGCCGTTCGAGCCGGTTCTTAAACTGAACGGCGGCGGGCTGTTCGTTGAAGCGCGTGATGACCACGCCCGCAACCGAAAGTCCCCATTCGCGTAGATCGTCAATCAGACGGAGCATATCCGCATCGTAAGTGATCCCAAAATCAGCGCGGACTTTTTTGCGCTCGATATCGCCCGCATAGATGCAAAGAATAATTTCGGCGCGGTCGCGCAGGCGTTGAAGAAGGCGAATTTTCACATTCGGGTCGAACCCGGGAAGGATACGCGAAGCGTGATAGTCAAAAACTAGTTTCCCGCCGAATTCCAGATAGAGTTTATTCTGGAACTTTTCCGCGCGCTGAATGATGTATTCACTCTGTTCGTCCAAATATTTTTCGTTATCAAAACCGACTTTCTGCATTCTTAAAAATCCTCCGTATTCGTTTCTATAATACACCGCGCACGTGAAGAGGGATTTTAATGCCACGAACAAAAACCGCAATCAAAACCCGCAACCGACTGCGCTTTTCCAATATTTCAAACGAGGATCGTCTTTTCAGCCTATTTTCTTTTGTTTCCAAAAGGACACTCGTGCACAATGCGGAACCCTATTTTAAACAGTCAAACGGAGCAAAATTATGTGCGGAGTGGTCGGATACATTGGAAATAAAGAAGCGGCTCCAATCTTGATCGATGGATTGCAGCGGCTGGAATACCGCGGATACGATTCGGCCGGCATTGCGGTGCTCCGCGATGGAACCATCACTTCAGGCAAAGAGGTGGGTCGGTTGGCCAATCTGGAACGGGAGCTCGAACAGAACCCGATTGCCGGCACCCGCGGAATCGGTCACACCCGTTGGGCGACGCATGGAGCCCCTTCGCAGGCCAATTCGCATCCGCACCTCAGCTCGGACGGTTCTATTTCGGTCGTGCACAACGGGATTATTGAAAATTACGCGGAGTTGCGCGATGAGCTTTCCGCACAGGGTCACACGTTCCTTTCGGAAACCGACACCGAAGTGGTTCCACATTTGATCGAACAGGCGCTCAAAAACGGCGCGACATCTCCGATCGAGGCGCTTCAAATCACGTTACAAAAGCTACGCGGAGCCTACGCTCTGGGCGTTTTGTTTCAAAGTGAGCCAGATGCGGTTTATTGCGCACGTCTGGGCAGCCCGTTGATTATTGGGATTGGCGAGAACGAAAACTTTATTGCCAGCGATGTTCCCGCAATCATCAACCGGATCTCTGAGGCCATTTATCTCAACGATGGTGAAATAGCTACATTGCGTACGGACGGGGTAGAAATTTGCACAATCGCCGGCGATGCGGTGACACCGGAAATCAAAAAAATTGAGTTTAAAGCTGAAGATGCCGAACACGCGGGCTTTGAAACCTTCATGTTGAAGGAAATCCATGAACAGCCACGGATTTTGCGCGCGCTGCTCGAAAAGCATGTGTCGTCAGAGGGTGTAATCGATATTGGCACGGATTTGAGCCCGGACTATTTCCGCAAACTCAACCGCATCATGATTGTTTCGTGCGGCACGGCCTATCACGCGGGGATGTACGCCAAGCTATTGCTGGAAAACCTGACCGGTATTGCGGTGGAAACGGATCTGGCGAGCGAGTTCCGCTACCGCGACCCGAAGATTGATCCCGGCACCCTGATCATCCCCGTTTCGCAGTCGGGCGAAACGGCGGATACACTGGCATCCATTCGGATGGCGAAGGACTGGGGTTGCAAAATCTTTTCGGTGTGCAACGTCGAAGGCAGCTCGGTGGTGCGCGAGAGCGATGCAACCTTCTTCACAAACTGTGGCCCCGAGATTGGCGTGGCTTCGACCAAGGCCTACACCGCTCAGCAGATGGCCTTTGCTTTGCTGTCGCTCTATATTGCCGAGGTGCGTGGGAATTTGACTCGGGAACAGGTTCAAGCCTATCTCAAGGATCTGCACGAGGTGCCCGATGCGGTTCACTATGTGATCCAGAAAAAGGCAGAAATTCAGGTGATCGGCGAGAAGCATCATGATGGCCCCAGCTCTCTCTATCTGGGCCGACGCTATAATTTCCCCACGGCGCTCGAAGGCGCGTTGAAGAATAAAGAAATTTCCTACCAGCACGCCGAAGGCTATGCGGCGGGCGAAATGAAGCACGGACCGATTGCACTCATCAACGAAGCCCTACCCGTCATTTGCATCTGCACACAAACCGCAGATGAAGTGTACGAAAAAATGCTTTCGAACGTCAAAGAGGTCGAGGCGCGCCGCGGCCGCATTATTGCGGTGGTGAGCGAAGGCGACACCGAACTGTCGAAGCTGACGGACGATGTGATTGTTGTGCCGGCCGTGCGCGATGAGTTCTCGCCGATGGTCAATGTCGCGGCGCTTCAACTGCTAGCCTATTACGCGGCCCGCGCTCGCGGGACAGATATCGACAAACCGCGCAACCTGGCCAAAAGCGTCACCGTGGAATAACCACTCTTTGGCGTTGCCGAGATCAATTGATGGAGGCTACCTGTCCGCCGTAGCCGCCTGACCTCCCTAGCCTCGGCGGCGGAGGTTGGCGAAGGCGGGAGCCTCCACCCTTTCATTTTTCCAAGGGTTGGAAAATCCGCAAGATGGCCCTGGGCGTCGAAGAGCTTCATGGGGCAGACCCTACCCGCCGAGAGCCGTAGAATCAATGCGCGGCTTTCGGTCGGATCCTCGGAAAGGTGGAAAAGCAGGCCGGGTTCGCCGACGGTGGTTTTGATCCATTCGCCAATGCCGCCGCGTTCGGTGACGCTGCCCGGCGGAATGTATTTCAAATTATCTTTGCGCACGGCGATCTGGGTCAGCGCTTCCTGAATGACGTATGCGCGGCCATCCTGCGATTCACCCAGCAGTGCGGGCAGCAGATTTTCATCGTCCTGCCCTGCGCTCGGGCCTCTTCGATGCGGGCTGCACCTCCGGCGGCATCGACCAGCCGCTTACCGATTTAAACTTGCCCGTCTGTGGTAAAATGGATTCCCTCATAGGTGGGTAAATCATCCACCGGGGTCACCGCCATTTTCGGGCGCGTTTCCGCGACCGAACGGATAGTCGCCAAGAACATTACCATTCGCTTGATCAATCGTCAGAACCAACATAACATCTGTTGCTTCGCATTATGAGATTACTGTCTTCCATTTTCAAAACTGGGTCTACTTCGGAAAAAACTGCTATTTTCGGAGATATCCACTCTAACATCGAGGCCCTTGACGCCGTGCTCGCAGACATGGAGACGAATGGGGTCACCCGGTTTTTCTGCACTGGTGATGTTGTCGGCTATGGTGCCGACCCCTCTGCCTGCATTCAGCGCCTCCGGGAGCTGGACGCTTTGACCGTCAAAGGAAACCACGATGAATACTGTGTCGGCGGGTTCGTTCCGGCCGATGTCAACCCCATTGCCCGCGAAGCCATTTTGTGGACCGAAAAACAATTGACCTCGGCAGAATCCATCTGGCTGCTCAATCTTCCGATGAGACGGCGGGACGGTGAACTCGGTGTCGTCCACAGCACCTTTGAGCCCGGGCAAAACTGGCCTTATATCTTCAACGCACAAAATGCGGAACCCAGTCTCCAGCTCCAACCGATCCCGATCGCTTTCTACGGACACACTCATCGACCGACGGTTTTTGTTCAAAACCAGAAGGGAACGATCCATCAGAAAAAGTTTGAAAAGATACGGATCAAAAAAAACCGACTCTATTTTTTCAATCCAGGCAGCGTCGGCCAGCCGCGCGACGGCGACCCGCGCGCCGCCTATGCGCTCTATGACCCCGCCGAAAAGACCGTGACCCTCCAACGCGTCGAATACGACATCAAAACCGCTGCCGAAAAAATCCTTCGGACCGGACTCCCCTCCCGCAATGCCCAACGCCTCGCACTCGGAAAATAAGTCCGGTTCCGCAAATCGAGACCCGAGAATCCATTCCTCCAGCGCCCATGCCACTGATCCTAAAGCATGTAACGATTGAAATGTCGTTTTGCAACCAACAAAGAGACTCGCCCTAATGGAGGGGGAACTTTTATTCTTCTTTTTTACCCTTTGCAGGTGGCCTTCCATTTTTCGAGCGCGACCTGCCAAGCCTCAACATCCTGCGGCTCGTAGGTTTCGGATTCATCCGCAAACGAGTTGCGGATGATCTCGCGTCCCTCTTCCAGAGATTCTATATCCCCCATGGCAAGCATCTGCATGATGAGATTGCCGACCGCCGTGGCTTCGATGGGGCCAGTAATCACCTTGCGCCCGAGAGCATCGGCCGCGAACTGGTTCAGCGTTTTATTCTGGCAACCGCCGCCAACGATCCTCAACACATCCAGTTTTCTTCCACTGAGTTGTTCAAGGGTTTCGTAGGTGTCGGCATAGAGCAGCGCGAGCCCTTCGTAGGCCGCGCGGAGAATTTGTCCGTGTTCCTGCGGGCGCTTCTGGCCGGTTCGTTCGCAAGCTTCCTGAATGCGGGCCGGCATGTCCCCGGGTGCCAGGAAAACCTCATCGCTCGGATCGATAAAAAACTCAAACGGCGTTGAAAGCAGCGCCATTTCCGCCATCTCATCCCAGGTGTAGCTGAAGCCCTGCTCTTCCCAAACACGGCGCAGCTCCTGAATGATCCAGAGTCCAGACAGGTTCTTGAGGAAGCGGATCGTATCGCAAACGCCGACTTCGTTGGTGAAGTTGGCGGCCAGCACATCGTCATTGATGACCGGCTCCGGCAGTTCGGTTCCGAGCAGCGACCAGGTGCCGGAGCTGAGGAATGCGCAGTGTTCTTCCGGCATGACCGGTACCGCAGCGAAAGCACTGGCCGTATCATGACTGCCGACGGCGACCACGGGCAAGCCGCTGGTTTCGCCGATCACGGTTCCGGGATCGACCAGTTCAGCGAACAGATCGGTGCGGATACCGAGCCGCTCAAGCAGGTCGAACGCCCAGTCTTTGGTGACGGGGTTGTAGAACTGCGAGGTGCTGGCAATACTGCGCTCAGCCACCATTCGACCGGTCAGCCAATAACTCAGAAGATCCGGGGCGAACAGCATTTTATCGGCGGTCTCATATTGCACGGAGTCTTCCAGCGCCATCGCCATGTATTGATAGAGCGAATTGAGTTCCATGAACTGGATACCGGTCTGGGCAAACACCTCTTCCTTCGGTACACGCTCAAACACCTTTTCAAACATGCCGGAGGTACGGCTGTCGCGATAATTAACTGGATTGCCAAGAAGCTTTCCGTCGGCATCGAGCAGTCCGGAATCGACACCCCAGGTGTCGATGCCCATCGATGAAATCTCATCGCCGTACTCCTTGAGGGCCAGCGTCAGCCCTTCCGTGATATTGCGGAACAGATGCACAAAGTCCCAAAAGAGCCTGCCGTTGATTTCGGTTGGTCCGTTCCAGAACCGGTTCATCTCTTTGAGTGTCAGCTTGCCGTTGTCGAGCGTCCCGACAATCGTACGTCCGCTGGACGCGCCCAAATCCACTGCTAAATAATGCTTGGCCATGTTGGGCGTCTCTCTTTCTAGGTTTATACTTGTTTTTGCCGATAGGATTCGACTTCCCAGTTTTCGATAAATTCACGCGCGGCATCGGTCATGTAGTTGATGCCGCCGAAGGCTTCCGCCAGCTGCATCACGAGTGCGCCGTCCTGCGCCAACTCCAGGGCGAGATTGGCATTGGTCTGAGAGGTTCCGAGGCCATAAACACGCGGCCCGGCGATCACGACCTTCGGAGCACACCCGCGTTCTGCCTGGTATGCCGCCACGGCCTCAGCCGTCAGCTCCGCAGTAAACGGGAAGGCTTTCGCGTAGACCAGATGATCTGGAGTGATCGGCCCCGGTGCAACGCCGAACAACCCGGACGAAGCGACAAAAGCCGCATCGTCACCGAAAATCTCTTTGATCTTCTCTGCGGTTTCCGGAGCCTCGGGGGCATCAGAAATACCGCCTTCGGCGGCACAGGCTTCCAATGCTTGGAAAATTTCTGCCTGTTTATATTCCGCATCCAGCGCATTCATCACGCGGGCGTAGAGCGCGCGGATTTCATCGGCCGTATCGGCCGCGATGAAGACGCCGTGATTCTGGAGAAACAACAATTTGGGCTCGTGACCGTGCTCCGCCTTGCACTGCTCAATGCGCTCGCGTACCACCATGCAAAGCGTATAGCCGGGGTCGATGTACTCGACCCACAGGGCGTCGGGGAAAAGTCGTTTACAGGCGTCTTCGCCCCCCTTCGCACACGTCAGCCCGTTCACCGAACAGGGGTGAGTGTGAACAACATAGATGGCCTCAAACACATTGTGAAGCGGTGCTTCGACCGAGGGGCGGCCGGCATTGTTTTCCACGGCATCGGCCATCAGGTTTTTAACCAGCTCCTCGCGGGCGGCCGACTCGGCGGGTGTTTCCACCGCGTAGAGCTCGTTAATTTTTGTGCGGTTCATCTGCACGAATGTCTCGGGGGTCAACCCGCCCAGCGTCGTGCCGGAGGGTTTCACCCAAAGAGTGGTTTCATTTTTGACCGAGGTGTTTCCGCCCCCGCCTTTTACGTACTCTTCAGAACCGAACTCATGAGAGAGTTCCACGATTATTTCAAGCTGTTCCATATTCTTCTCCTGCGATTTACATCGCGGCTTTGTAAATTTCGATTGCATCTTCGCGCGTCATGTCGCGCGGGTTACCCGGAGCACATGGATCGACGAGTGCCAGATCCGCCATCGTGGGGATTTTCTCTTCGGAAACCCCGAGTTCTG
>Ga0075120_10002532_pt1 | contig 13110 bp, 14 predicted proteins | sample AntAceMetag02UKL_FD_69792 | JGI IMG/M metagenome (GOLD analysis project Ga0075120, IMG submission 69792) | Saline lake microbial communities from Ace Lake, Antarctica - Antarctic Ace Lake Metagenome 02UKL | ecosystem: Environmental > Aquatic > Non-marine Saline and Alkaline > Saline | place... | reverse complement strand
CAGAAAAATTGCTTTTAAGCCTTGTTGATGATTTTCAATCAAGACAGGAAAGGTTTTTGTGCTACCTGATTTAGTACGATACTGATGCGCACTTCCCTGATCACCAATTCGCTCAATCAACCCTTGTATCTGTGCAGTTTGTGTCTGCATATCAAACAAGGCATATTTTATTGATGAACTGCCGGAATTTAGCACTAAAACAGCGCTTTTTTTGATTTTCAAGGGAGTAAGTAATGAGTGTTCACTTTAGAAAAATCCAGTTTTCCAGTCAGTAAATAAGTGATTGTTTTGAAGTGTTTTACGTTAAATCCTCTGGTTTTTCTTTTTGCTACAAAAATAACCGAGTTAAACACTTCCCGATGTTTTTTAATGCTTTTGACTGCTTTTACGCTGGAGGCGAGTTGTTTATGCGTTGCCCTGTAGTTCCAGATGTTGAGCAATCCTGCAAATTGCACGGCACTTTCAGCCGTATATTTGTGCTGAAAACTTTCGCCGATTTGCATGACATGTATCGCTTTCAAGTTAAGTTTTGCGAGGCTTAAGTCTGCTTTTTTTACTTTTTTCCTGGTCATTAAATTCGTTTCATTTTTATGCATATAAAATTTGTCAAAGGTAATTTCTGCTTGCGGCTGGTTTTCTTTGATCCCTTTTAAAAAAGCAGAGGACATATAATAGCCTTTTGTTTAATAGCGTTTCTGTTACCATTCCTGGCTTTGAGCAATCCACAAAATCGACAACGGTCTGATTATCCTTGCTACTGCTAACAGGCAGTGCTTGTTGAAATATCTCAGTGATCATGAATATGCTTTGTTAGCCATATGCCTGAGTCGTCTCAATTGTCGCTTAACCGCTTGCTTTTTAAAAGAGCCTAAAAATTAGGGATTATTATTCATGTCCTTAATGATTTTAACGCCTTTGCTTCTTTGTGCATAAATAATATCTAACTCTTGCTGTAATTCTGCTGCTTTCTCTGCATCACCACAATCAGCAAGTTTTTGTGCTATTTTTCTTTCTTTGTCTTTTAACTGCTTCAGAATTTTCTTTATATCCTTGAACCGCTTTTCTTTCTCTCGCTGGTCTGCATTAAAAAAATCCTGGAGTTTATGTAATAATTTTTTTTTGCCCATGTTAATCCACTCTCTTAAAAATTAATTTTCAGACTGCAACACTTTCACTAGCTCATTATCATCAAGCACTAATTCGCGTTGAGCTTGCGAGGTACTTGCTTTTTGTACCACAAAGACTGTTTCTGCCATATCGACTAGATGCTTTTTTATTCCATACATATACGCACTATCATTAATAAGTGACGTTCCTGCTTCTGGCGAAATTTTATGCTCTCTGATTAAACCATCGATTCTTGCATTCATTTGTTGATCCTGTTCTTTAATTTTTACTTTATAAACATCAAAGGATAACAAGCCTATATCACTTCCTTCGGCTTCTACCTGAATACGAAATAACTCTAATTCACGCAATAAATCTGCAATTTGAAAACGAATTTTCTGGTACTCGTCCTGAACAAAATGATTCGCAGAAAAGCGCATCTTTAACAAGTTTTTCTGCAAATGTTTAGTATCTTTAATCGCCTCGACTATATGCCTATTGGCTTCACGTAACCAATATAAACTACCCGACTGTTGCATTTCCCAGGTAAAACTCGCTTGACTAATATAGGCAATAATTGAACTATAGATTCCTTTTACACTACGCTCATAAGCTGCATCTACATCGTAAGGCGTGATTTTTTTACTTTTTTCTACCTGTTGCTGTAAATCCTGCTGTGAAAACACATTACTTGCAGACAAGCCTATCGTTTTTAAAATAATATGGCTGGCATGTTGATACAGACGAACCGTTTCCTGACGTAAGGCTGATACCAAAGTATCCGGGAATGCCATTACCGATTCATTCAAGTATTTAGGTTGATCCATTTTAATGCTTTCACCCTGCAACACTTTTTCTAACAAAGACACCATTTGATGGATAAAAGGTAACATAATGCCTACACCGATCAGATTGAACAAAGTATGAAAAATGGCAAGTTTAAGTGTGTGATCACTGGCTGAAATATGTATCACTTTGGCTATCCAGTCAACTGCATCAATAAACTGGTTTATAAATAGCAGGGCAATGATCCCGGTCGTAAAATTAAATATAAAATGCGCCCCGGCTAAACGCTTGCCTTCAATATTAGCGCTCATTGCCCCAATAATCGCAGTAACCGTCGTGCCTATATTTGAGCCTATCGCCAATGCCAGAGCATTTTCATAGCTAATTTGCTGTACTGATAAAGCGGTAATAATTAATACCATGGTCGCATGACTGGACTGCATAACCACTGTTGCCGCAATACCAATCAAAGTAAAAATTAACAATCCCTTTACACCTGTCAAAGCATATTCAGCTAAATTAATGGTTTCGCGAAAAGTTTCAAAACCTTCTTTCATAAAAAATATACCTAAAAACAGGAACCCCATGCCCGCTACAATGGCTCCCAGCCCGTTTAATGCTTTATTTTTTTGAAAAACCAGTAAAATACCAAACACCAGCATAGGCATAGCGTAGGCAGCTATATTGACTTTTAAACCAAATCCGGCAATCAGCCATGCACCTGTCGTTGTCCCTAAATTAGCACCAAAAATAATGCCTATGCCAGCCGTTAAATCAAGTATTCCAACACTCAAAAATGAAATCGTAATAACCGTAACCAAAGAACTCGATTGCATTAATGTCGTTGAAATCACCCCAAAACCAAGACTTTTCCATAGCTTATCGGTACTGACACGTAATATTTTCTCTAAAGTCCCGCCAGTAAAAGTTTGAAAACCCTGCTCTAAAGACAGCATACCAAAAAGAAAAATAGCCACACCCGCTGCAATTTGATTAAAATCAGCACTTATCCATAAAGCATACGCTAGAATTATGAAAATAATGGGTAACAGTATTTTTTTTATCATCTTAACCAAACCATTTACGACCTAAGGAATATATAAGGCTATTATAGGCTATACTTGCTAACCTATCTGATGCTTAAAATACTTATGCCTACAGAATTTAAAACGATTGGCATTTTAGGAAAGTCCAGCGATCCTGAAATAGCCGACACTCTAAAAGCGCTTTATCTATTTCTTAAGCCGCGCTATCAAGTTGTTATTGACCCCATCAGTGCCACGCTAATTTCTGATTTTTCAGGCTCTATTCACCCTTTGTCATCGCTTGCTCAGCACTGTGACATTCTTATTGCAGTTGGGGGTGATGGTACCTTTTTAACGGCTGCTCGAACCGCTGCGGGTTGTCATATTCCTTTGATTGGGGTTAATCTGGGTAGACTCGGCTTTTTAGTGGATATTTCACCTGATGAATTACTAACAAAATTAGATGATATTTTGCAAGGTAAGCACCGTCAGGAACAGCGTTTTTTACTACGCACAAAAATAATACGCAATGATCAAATAATTCATCAAGAAACTGCAGTCAACGAAGTGGTGATACACCGCTGGGTAACACCCAGCATGATCGAATTACAAACAACCATTGATGGCGTATTTCTTAATACTCAGCGCTCTGATGGCTTAATCGTATCCACCCCCACTGGCTCAACCGCCTATGCTCTATCAGCAGGCGGGCCAATTATTCATCCTGCATTGAACGCCTTACTATTAGTCCCGCTTAATCCACATACCTTATCTAATCGTCCTATTGTGATTGATGGTAACTCTGAAATTAAAATCAACTTTATCAAAACTAATGAAATTAATGCCCAGGTCACATGCGATCATATTGCCCTTCCTGATGTGTTAATAAGTGATACAATTTTAATCAAAAAAGACCCTAACCCAATTACCATACTGCACCCGGAAAATCACGATTTTTTCCATACCTTACGCGATAAACTTAACTGGAGCAGTGGCTACCATTTCTAATCATGCTACAAAATCTTAATATTATTGACCTCGCCATCGTCAAATCTCTGGATTTAAATCTGGAAAAAGGCTTATCTGTACTAACGGGTGAGACAGGTGCAGGAAAATCTATCTTACTCACTGCCTTAGGCCTGGCCTTAGGTGATCGTGCAGATGCTAGCTATGTGCGCCCTGACTGTGAGCGCGCTGAAATAAATTTAAGCTTTGATTTATCTGATGCGCCTGCAGCTCAGGCCTGGCTGGAAGAAAATGAATTTGATGCCGATGAGCAATGTTTAATTCGTCGCACTATTCGTCAGGATGGTCGCTCAAAAGCCTATATTAATGGCCGTCCGACTACCTTACAGGCGTTAAAACTACTCAGTTCACAATTGGTTGAAATTCACGGTCAACATGCTCACCTGACTCTACTGGATACTGATGAACAACGAAAATTTCTTGATGATTATGCGCAAAATACTGACTTACTCGCAAAAACCAACCAGGCCTATTTACAATGGCGTAGTAATCATTTTGAGTTAGAGGCATTGATTAAATCATCAACCGAACTCAGTAATCAGGAAGATTTGTACCGTTATCAACTAAACGAACTTGAACAGCTAGATCTAACTGAATATGACTATATTGCACTTTCAGCAGAACATTCCAAACTGGCAAACCTGGAACAAATATTAAAAATAGGACAAACGCAACTTGACCTACTCTCTGAAAACGAACATCAATCAGCTAACCAGATGGTTAGTCAAAGCATTAGCGCCCTAGCCGATTTAATTTCTTTAGCAGGTGAGTTTGAGGAGCCTAATAAACTATTAATTGAAGCACAAATTCAAATCCAGGAAGCCTCACAGCAATTGCGTCATTTTCTTGAAGTTCAAGAGATAAATCCTCAGCGCCTGCAAGAACTGGAAAATCAAATCGGTATTATCCACTCCTTGTCGCGTAAGCATCATGTAGCCCCTGAAGAATTACCGGATATTGCAGAAAAAATCCGGCTGGAATTGAATAATTTAAGTAATAGCACTGAGCGCATAGAGGAACTAGAGAAACTCGTGGAGCAGAATAAACAGGATTACTTTTCTTTTGCCAAGGCTTTGAACCTGAAGCGTACTGAGGCAGGCAAAAAACTCTCTGTACTTATATCTGAAATGATTCAGGAACTGGGTATGCCCCAGGGAGAATTTAGTATTAGCGTGATTGCACAAGAAATTAGCCTGCCTAAAATTAATGGTAGCGATAAAATCGAGTTTCTAGTCAGTGCCAACCCTGGTCTGCCACTACGACCTTTAGCTAAAGTTGCTTCAGGTGGCGAATTATCCAGGATCAGTTTAGCAATACAGGTTACCACCAGCCATGACAAAGATGCACCGACGATGATTTTTGATGAAGTAGACTCAGGAATTGGTGGCGGTATCGCGGAAATTGTTGGCCAGAAACTACGTACTTTAGGCAAAAGTGCGCAGGTTTTATGTGTTACCCATTTACCCCAGGTTGCAGCACAGGCACATCAACATTTATTTGTTTTTAAAACCAGTGATACAGCCATGACTACATCACAGGTCAGAACTTTATCGACCGAGCAACGTATAGAAGAAACAGCCCGCATGTTGGGTGGTGTCAATATCACTGATTCGACACTGACTCATGCTAAGGAAATGCTGATGTCAGGTATGAAAAATAATTGATACTCCTGGAACCTATTCCTGATAATAAAAGTGATGCAAAAATAACTGAGGGAGTCCCTGCCTGAAAGTGTGTCGATATTTGACGTATTGCTCCAACTTTATCTGATATGTGCCATCCAATGAAACTTTATACTGAATAACCGTTTTTGACCCTGACCAGCCAGTCGATAAAGCATTTTGAAAGAAAAGAGAATTTTTCAGGTAAATCAAACCTATCAATTCAGCAAGATTTTTGTACCATAATCGTAGCTTCAAATTTAACCTCCTTAATGGCATTGCTAGTACAAAATAAAGTTGAAAAAAGGACACGAAAATTACAACTGACCTATCAAAAATGAAACTTCAATTAATCACTTTTATCCTGAATGTTTCCGAGAGAATATTACCAGACATCCTCCACAAAATTCACTCTATTGCTGAAACAATAGAAGCCTTTAGAGAAGGACTCTCGGCATTTAGGAATTTGCAGAATATTAAGAATGACAGCCACTATACTGCTTGTAAAAGCTCTTTATCATTAATAGATCGCTGCTTAACACACAGACATTGACTCTAACTCCGTTAATCATGGCACGAAGCTGCATATGTCTTGTATTTTTTATATAAAAGGAGTAGTGTCATTCTTGATATTGAACTGCATTATTCAGTTCTTTTTATCATGCTTTAAATCCGTGTTATACATAATAACTTTAGGTTAGGAGATTGGAATGAAATCAATAAGATTAATCAATAGAGTAAAAATCAGCATGCTGGGCATTGTACTATTAGGCTTTTTTGCAATGCCAAGTTTTGCCGCTTCATTCACTTTGAATTTAGTGCGTACCGGCAACTTAACAAACGTTGATGATGCAGAAGGTCGCTGGCAGTTCTCAGGTGGGGAAGTTTACTTAGGTAAATCATTAATTGGTTATTTCGTGAGTAAAAAAAGGGTTAGCTTTGCCGTACCATTGAATAAAGCCGCACTGGAAACTACAATTATATTGAAATCTGGCGACAATAATATTACTTTTCAAGGAGAGCATAGTTTCGATACAGGCAAACAAGAAGGCGCTGTTAGTGCTGCTTCAGCCGGATTATCAGGTTTTCGAGATGCCACCGTCAGTGGATCAAATTCAGCACTCACATTTACATATTAACGACTAAAAAGTGCCCCAAACGGGGAAATAACAATTTATAGCGCGCCACTATTTTCCGTGAAAGCTACGCCGGGGTTCGTCTGGTTTCCGCAACGAAAAATTACGTGGCGTTTATGACTGCATCCTTACCGCCTCACCATACCAGCGCAAGCTCGGCATAGGTTTCGCAGTACTACCATAAATGACTTGACGCCGTTTCGGTATGTATTGTATTTTGTCTCCACCCCGCTTTCGCTCAGATTCTGACAATACACCTAGGCCATACACAGCGGGCTGGCCGCTACACACTGCCCATTGCAAAGCTAATTCGCTTTCTGTCTACCTTCGTTGCGGGGTTAATTGATCATACCAACAACCAATGCAGAAATAACCTAAAAAATCTCAGATGCAAATTAGATGTTTTCACAGTTAATAACGACTTATTAGCCTGTCATTAAATGTTTTTATAGCAAATAAGAAGCTTTCCCATGACACAAAAAAATGTTTTATATTTAATTTTCGTTATTGTTATTTTCAGTGCTGGAATTATATTTGGAAAAATCAGTATGCTTTCAACAGAAAAGGTAAATGCACTTGAAGAACGTCTGGCTGCTTTGGAGAGTTTGTATGTTCCAGGTTCTTCATTAGCAGAGCAAAATCCTGAGCACTATCAATTTAGTATTGACATGTTAAATACAAAACAAAAGCATATGGAGAAAAATATTTATGCACGCCTGACACTAATTGAACAAGAGCTTCGAGGGTATTCTTATGCCAGACAAGAACAGGAACAACTAACAGACGATAATGAAAAAGTATTAAGTGCTAATGATGAACTCGAAACCAGTATTGATTTATTGGAACAAGCTGCTACCAATGGTATTTTAGATAAAACAACACAGGTCAAACTAGATGAAATAATCAAAAAAATGGACCCGGAAACAAACAAACGATTCTGGGAACGAATGTTTTCTGATTTAGCAGCAGAAAGATTCGAATTGCCTGAAGATGATGTCTTCAATGAGCCTACATTTCAATAAGATCAAGGTCTCCCCCTAATGCAGTTATAAGTCATTTTAACTAGTATAAAACCAATTGGTTATGAACTTATTGATCAGCATTGAAAATGATAACATTTTATAAACAATAGCTTACACTAATCATTTATTGATGTTAGTTTATTAAATGAATGTAAACCTATTCAATTCATTGTTTTTTAAATGACTATATTTCAAGCAAGTGATAAATAGTTAGCCTTAATTCATATAATCCAACTACTCAATGCACCACTGGTAACGGCATAGTCCCTCTCCTGTGAGATCAAGGATTCAGCTTGATTTCTATAGAGCCTTGAATCCGCGTTTGAATTACTATGCTCGCTTGCTGCTTTGAAAATCTACCCAAAAGTAGAACCATTCCAGCCCCAGAATTCTGCAGGACAATTACTAAATTCAATATAAACACGATCAGCACTGATTTGTAGCTGGGTATTCAATACCTGACTAATGGATTGCGATAAGGATTTTGCCTGTGCTGCCGAGAGCCCAATACTTTTACATTCCACATAAGCTAAAGGGTCGGTACTGCCACCGAAGAGCATATTTCTCTCACCTTCTATTTCCACCATGATATAGCGTTCAGGCTTTCCAGTTTCATTTGCCAGTAATTGTGAGAATTCATTTAGTATCTCTGCTGAGCTCTCTACAGCGATACTAACATTGGTTCTGAGTTTTATCAAAGGCATAATTATTTCCTTTTAGTAAATAAAATATTCATAAATTAGTCACAATCTACATCAATAACGACCATAAGCTGTTTCATCAATGATATCGGTTGAGCAGATTTCATTTTAACACTTAAATTAAGCCATTTTACCAGCACTTGAGTTTTGCCCTGTAAAGTATATTAGTGTATCCTCAATTCACTTAAGTTTATAAGGCATTTAACCTATTTTTAATCAACTATCTACATACATAAGGATCATTATGAATAAAATAAGCGAAGAAGAACGGCAAAAAATACTGGAAAGTCCCCCTGTGGGAACCTGGATACTGATGCTATCAGTTGCCGGAGGTATGGTAGCCGCCTGGCTATTTCTTTATTACGGAGTATTTCTCTCTCGTGGCATTATCAATTAAGGTGGCAAGATGCATATAGATCCCTTAGAAAGAAAATGGGTGTTGGTATCCCTGGGCATGTGTGCCCTATTTGTTTCAATTATCATGATAGATGCCCTATTTCATGGCGTGAACGCACCGAGTAATGTCGAAACGATAGACTCACGAAAAATTCATCTCAGCGAAGAATTTGGCGAAGATAATTTAGGTGTTCAGGTAGCAGAAAATGGCGAAATTACTGTCCGCATGGTGGCAGGTCGTTATGCTTTCTTTCCTAAAGAAATTACTATTCCTGCGGAAACCAAAATCACCTTCCGCTGGGTCAGTATGGATGTCTTACATGGGGTACATATGCCGATGACTAATATGAGCACCATGATTGTTCCTGGCTATGTGTCACAGGTTGAAAGTTCTTTTCCTCGCCCTGGCGAGTATCCTATGCTGTGTAATGAATATTGTGGCTTAGGTCATGACCATATGTGGAGCAAAGTTTCAGTCATTGACAAGGAAGAATGGGATGCCAGCAGAGCGGCATCAAAAACAGTAACCAGTGACACTATTGATGAGGAACAAAATAATGAATGATTCAACTGCTAAAAATTTAGCCCTGAGTCACATGTGGGTAGCGTTTTCGGCGTTTATCCTTGCCTGTTTTATGGGTGAATATCAGGTATTAGAGCGTAGTGGCCTTTTCGATTCATTGAGTTCACCTAGTGTTTATTTTGCCTCAGTAAGTACCCATGGCGTACTAATGGCATTTGTATTGACGACCTTTTTTATCATGGGTTTTGGTTATTACACAGCTAGCCATTCTTTAAAAGTACCGGTATGGAATCCTAAACTGGCCTGGTTTGGTTTTGGGTTAGCTCTAACCGGTGTAGTGATGGCTGCTATACCGTTGCTGACTGGATTAGCGTCGGTGCTATACACTTTTTACCCGCCGGTACAGGCTCATGTTGCCTTTTATATTGGCGCAACCCTGTTGGTAATCGGCTCATGGGTCTGGTGTGCCATTATGGTAGTGATGTTCTACCAATGGAAGCAAGCCAACCCTGGTAAAACGGTACCTTTAGCTATGTTTGCCACTACTGCAAATGCATTTTTATGGCTATGGACCAGTACTGGTGTAGCTTTAGAGGTTTTATTCCAGTTAATCCCCTGGGCCTTGGGCTGGATGGATACCCTTGATCCAGGCTTGGCTAGAACATTGTTTGCCTGGACATTACATCCTATTGTTTATTTCTGGTTAATTCCTGCCTATACCGCATTTTATGTATTTGTACCCAAGCAAGCGGGTGCTTATTTATTTAGTGAAGAGGCGGCGCGTATGGCATTTATCGTTTTAGTCGTGTTTTCTTTGCCTATTGGTTTTCATCATTTATATATGGATCCCGAACAAGCAAAAGGCTGGAAATTACTCCATGGTTTAGGTACTTTTATCGTTACTTTGCCAACTTTAGTTACCGGTTTTACTGTGATTGCTTCGTTAGAAATTGCCGGACGTTTACGCGGTGGAAAAGGTTTATTTGGCTGGATTGGAACCTTACCCTGGGGGAACCCGATGGTGCTATCCGTTATCCTGTCTTTGCTGATGCTGATTTTTGGTGGCTTTGGCGGTATTGTTAATGCCAGTTATGCAATGAATGCCATGATACATAATACTGCCTGGGTCCCGGGTCATTTCCATCTGATCTTTGCCGGCACCACGATCATTATGTATTTTGCGATAGCTTATTACTTATGGCCTGTGCTAGTGAAAAAGCCATTATTCTCAAAATCATTAGCTCTGGTACAGCTTTGGACCTGGTTTATTGGTATGAGCATTATGACCACACCCTGGCATGTTTTAGGTTTATTAGGTCAGCCTAGACGAATCTCTAGCGTACAATATAACAACTTACTGACCCTTTCCTGGGAACCTTATGAGTTGTTAATGATTTTAGGCGGCTTAGTATTATTAGGTTCGGCGTGTTTGTTCTTTTATCTCTTAATAAAAACACAATTCTCTGCAAGCACTGAGCCTTTTGAGGGTATAGTGGAATATGCCGAGCCTTTACATGAAGTTAAAGATTTACCTGAATATTTGAATGATTTCAAGTTGTGGAATAAGGTTATCGGGGTGTTAATGTTAATCAGTTTTGGTATACCAATTTTACAATTCTTTTTTATGGACACCTATGGTTCAAGCGGATGGGGATATTAAATATGAAACATCTTTTTTTATTAACGGCTTTAATAATACCCTCTTTTGTATCAGCCAAACCTGCTTCTAATATGGTCTGGATGCCTGAAACGCTGAATTTTGTCGAAAATGGCAATGTGCAAAAGGGCGAGCAACTCGCGCAATCCTGTGCTAGCTGTCATGGTGAAAAAGGTATAAGTGCCATGGGTATGTTTCCTTCTTTAGCTGGCCAGACAGCAAATTACACTTATAAGCAATTACGTGATTATGCTGATGGCAAACGTGATAACCCTATGATGAATTCGGTTGCGCAGGGGCTTAGTGATCAGGATAGTGCTGATTTAGCAGCTTGGTTTCAGTCTTTACCCGCCGCGCAAAACAAAGCTTCTACTCAAGACGTGAGTAAAGCAGAATTGATGGTAAACCAAGGAAATGGTAAAAAAATCCTACCTCCTTGTTTTACCTGTCACGGTGCTTCAGGCAAAGGCAAGCGCATGGACACGCCTGCATTAGCTGGCCAACAATCTGAATATACAGTAAATACATTGATGGCATATAAAAAGGGTACCCGCCACAATGATATTTATAGCCGTATGCGAGTGATTGCTAAACAGCTAAGTGATGATGAAATTAAACAGCTTGGTGAGCTTTATCAGCAAATGAAGTAAACGAAAAAGCCAGTCTGATATTCATCGGGCTGGCTTACACCTTTACAACAATCCACATAGAGCGAACCAGTCCGCTCTACATTTAAAACTTCCTAAGCCTCAACGATTTCAAAATCATGGGAAATTTTAACTGCTTTTTCCAGCATAATAGAAGCTGAGCAATATTTTTCTGCCGAAAGCTTAACGGCACGAGCAACCACAGCTTCTTTTAAGTTTTTTCCTGTGATCACAAAATGTACATGAATTTTGCTAAACACTTTAGGAATCGTATCTACTCGTTCAGCTGAAATCTCGGCGACACAATCAGTGATATTTTGCCGGCCTTTTTGCAGAATCTGCATAACGTCAACTGAAGTACATCCACCCATACCTAGTAACAACATTTCCATTGGGCGGACGCCCATATTCTTACCACCTATTTCAGGCGGCCCATCCAGAACAACAGCATGACCACTTTCTGATTCTCCCAGAAACATCATCCCCTCTACCCATTTAATACGTACATCCATTAAAATAACCTTCTGATTGAAAAAAAATCTAGATTAGCATACATTAGATAAGACTAGATGCAAACCTAAGATAACCCATCAAGAAACAAATCATGTTTATACATTCTTTAGCAGCTTTTTTTGCCTTTACATCATTTATCAGCCCTATAGAAACAGGACTGATATTGCTGATAACAACTTATATCCTTTATATATTAACGCCTGCACAAACTAAGAATGAGCCTGACTTCAATGGCTTAGCAAAAGCTGACAGGAGTAGTCTCTATATGTATATACAGTCAGCCTGGTTGGGAAGACAGTCACTGGCAAGCGCATTTTTTCCCTTATTCATTATTTTTAATATCGCCTTATTGTATGCTGATTATCGTTCAAACAATGGATCCTATACCATCGCGAGCTGGCTTACAATACTAGTTATCCTTGCTTTACCTACCTTCTGGTGGACGGTCTCAGTCTGGCGCTGCTCAGAAAATGCCAATCGCTTTTGGGCAGTTGCGGCACGTTTTTTTACCGTTGCCGTATATTATGAATATATTTTGCGCCTTATTATTGGCTATTATTACCCGCAAATATGGTTTAATTGCCAACAGCTTATTATGGAATTTGGCGATTGTCTTTAGCTGCAATAAACTCCGCGCGAACATTACCGCACGGAGTACATATAGAGGAATGTAAATTATTATTTAATAATAGACTGAGTTTATCCCTTTAGCTTCAAACATGCATTTGTCTATCAATTACTCGGTGACACAATCCACATTTGCAATCATTGTCTGTAACTCGCCCTTATTATATAAATCCATAATAATATCGCAGCCACCGACCAGTTCACCACTAATGTATAGCTGCGGATACGTTGGCCATTGTGAATACTCCTTTAAGGCTTCACGGACTTCCAGATCTTCAAAAAT
>Ga0075120_10002529_pt1 | contig 13117 bp, 11 predicted proteins | sample AntAceMetag02UKL_FD_69792 | JGI IMG/M metagenome (GOLD analysis project Ga0075120, IMG submission 69792) | Saline lake microbial communities from Ace Lake, Antarctica - Antarctic Ace Lake Metagenome 02UKL | ecosystem: Environmental > Aquatic > Non-marine Saline and Alkaline > Saline | place... | reverse complement strand
TTGTGTTTTGATGTATTGCGATTCAAGTTTTTCAAGATCTGTTTCAACGTCTTTTATTCTGTTGCTTAATTCTGTTCTGTCGAGGGTTGCAACATATTCACCCGAATCAACAACAGTACCATCCGGGATTATATCTTCAATTGTCAGTTGCCATATCCTCACTGTTCTTAAATTGGACGGTCCTAATATTTTTTCTGAATTTTTGGCTTCAAGCTCACCTGTTGTTGTTATATTAATCTGAAATTTACCGAATTTAACAGGCACCTTTATTGCTTCAATTCCGCTGCTTTTTGTTCCGGTAAAAAACCATATCAAAATAATAACAGCCACAATAATTGCTGAGTAGATGTATATTTTACTTTTTTTCATAATAGAGAATATTTTGTTATTTTAAAAATTCATTAATAATCATTTCAATACTTATTCCTTCGGCTTCAGCTTTGTAGTTTCTGATAATACGATGGCGTAAAATTGATATTACTATAGCTTTTACATCTTCAATATCAGGCGAATACTTACCTGTAATTGCGGCATGGCATTTAGCTCCGATTATCATGTATTGGGAAGCTCTGGGACCTGCACCCCACGAAAGATAATTATTAGCCCATTGATGTGCTTCCTTTGTAAAAGGCCTGGTTTTTGAAGCTAAATTTACAGCATAATTAATCACATTATCAGGCACAGGAACTTTTCGTATCAGATTCTGGAAAAATAAAATCTCTTCCCTGCTTAATATCACTTCTGGATTGGGTAATTCTTCTGCGGTGGTTCTTTTTACAATATTAATTTCTTCGTTAAAAGAAGGATAATCAAGCCAGATATTGAACATAAATCTGTCAAGTTGTGCTTCGGGTAGGGGATACGTACCTTCTTGTTCAATAGGGTTTTGGGTGGCAAGTACAAAAAAGGGTTCTTCAAGCTGATATGAATTTCCGGCAACAGTAATTGCTTTTTCCTGCATAGCTTCAAGCAGGGCAGATTGTGTTTTAGGCGGTGTACGATTTATTTCATCAGCTAAAAGAATATTTGCAAAAACAGGTCCTTTAATAAATTTGAATTTTCGGTTTTCATCTAAAATTTCAGTGCCTATAATGTCCGAAGGCATTAAATCGGGTGTGAATTGAATGCGGCTGTAACTTAATCCCAAAACTTTTGAAATCGTATTTACCATCAATGTTTTTGCTAATCCCGGAACACCTACTAATAAAACATGTCCTTTGCTGAAAATTGAAATTAATGTGTTTTTTACTACTTCATCCTGTCCAACAATAGTTTTTGCGATTTCAGCTTTTAACAGTTCGTATTTTTCAACAAAGGCATCAATTGCTTCTACATCCGATTTGTACTGCATAAGATATTTTATTGAGTAATTAAATTATTTTAATCCATTCTGAGTACACGGAATGGAAATTTATAAATAGTTATGGGTTACGAGAATCACATAATTCGTAAACAGTAACTCGTAAAAAAAGATTAATTAAAACCACTGATATTGAAAATCACAGTTTTTATATTCGTCAATAATTTTCACATAAGTTTTTGTTGCTTTATTTTTAATCCAATCACTAATAACTTTATAATTTTTTTCTTCCAAAGCCCAGTTTTGTATCTTGCCGTAATCGTCCCTTAAATTTGCTCTGTGGGGCATTGTTCTTACATTCAGGTAAAGTAGGCGATAAGCATCTTTACCATCCTCTGTTATAAAAGGTACCGGGTTTGATATTTCGTGAACTTTAAGTTTATCAATAACAAAGAAGACTTTGGGGTCTAACTGGTCAGCTTCAAAGTATGTGGTTCCGGTCATAGAATTAATAAGTAAGCCATCGTTTATCTTGCCCGGATCATCAGAAAATTTAATGACCGCTTTATCAAAAGTAATTGAATCATTTTCAATTAAAGTGGCAATGCTGTCAAGAAAATTTCTGGCATTCAACAGGTCTGAAGGCGAAGGTTTTGTTTGTATCAGTATGTGTCTCATATTCACATATTCGCCCTTGCGTTCAATTAGTTGAAGGATATGGTATCCGGCTTCGGTTTCAACAATCTCTGAAACTTCACCTTTTTTTAAATTAAAAGCAACAGCTTCAAATTCGGGGTATAATTCACCTTTTTTTGATAAACCCACTTCACCACCGGTTTTTGCAGAGCCCGGATCTTCTGAATACAAAATAGCAAGTGTGGAAAAACTTTCACCATTTAATATTCTTTGTCTAAAAGTTTTTAATTTTTCTTTAACGATAAGTTTTTCAGAAACACTTATTGGCGGTTTCCTAACAATTTGTCCGATTTCATATTCTGTGTTAATCAAAGGCAGACTGTCTTTTGGAATTTTCCTGAAGAATGATTTTACATCAGATGGAGTTACATTTGTATTTTGAGTTATTTCCTGTTGAATGGTCTCTGAAAGCATTTGGTCTCTCACCAGTTCGCGCATTTCGTCTTTAATTTCAATGATAGTTTTATCATAAAATGTTTCTAATTTTTCTTGTGATCCGAATTGGGCAATATAATAGCGTATTCTTTGATCCATTGATTGCTCCACCTGGCTGTCAGAGACTTCTGTGCTGTCAATCTGAGCCTGATTGAGTAGAAGTTTTTGAAAAAGTAAATTTTCAAGTATCTGGCACTTTACTGTTGAAGCTCCGCCACGTATGCCTTCCTGCATGCGATACTGAAAATATTGCCCTTCAACATCTGATGATAAAATAATATTTTTACCAACAATAGCAATTACCTGATCAATAATCTTTTCCTGAGAAAAAACGTAATTAATATTCAATAAAAAAAATAATATAGTAAATGTAAAAATATGTTTGATTGAGTGCAGGAATAATTTCTTCATCCGGTTGATGTTTTATAATTTGGTCCCGAACGCTTTCGGGATGTCATTTGTGATTTTTAATATTTGTTTAAACTATCGGAATTTATGAACCGACTCTAATTTTAGTTATAATTAATATAACTTGATTGAAAGAAATATATTATTAATAAATCTCAAATTTGTTATTTTTCAAAGCAAAATTAAAAATTTCGTTTTCCATATTTTTAATTAATTCCATTTTACGTTTATTTAAAATTATACTCCTGATATTTTCTTTTTCTATGCTAAGCGGCGAAATACTTTCCTTTATCTTAAAATCAATGAAATTAATTAAATAAAGATATGGAGTATCTGTAATTTCAATAAACCTGTTGTTTTTTAGAAAAATTTCCTGATTATAAGTTTTTATTGGAATATTTTTTATCAGATTGTTGAAAAGCACCCATGTTTCGTTATCCAGAAAATACTCTTCGGCAACCATATCGCAATATATTGCCAGTGAATCCTTATCTTCAGCAATATCGGATATTAAAAAGTTTTTAATTTTATCAACAAAAGGAGAATCAATATTCAGCTTAACAAAATTAATTTTTACAATATCATCTTTAAGTTCAAAATTGTTTTTATTTTTTTCGTAATAATCTTCAATTTCTTCATTCGTAACAACAGTGTCTAATCTTTGCTTAATTAAATTTGATTCGTATTGATAAATAATTAACGAATTTCTGTAAGTTTCAAGTTGTTTGCTGAAATCTTTTTGTTCATCTGTTAGGTTTTTTTCAGCCTGGTAAACAATTAAATTTTGACGTATCCAGTTATTGACGAAATTTTTTGTAATTAATAAACTATCCTTTATTGATGTTCCTTGAGGAACTATACCATCTAATTCCGATTTATACAAGTATTCATAGTAAACCCTTGCAATGACATCATCCGAATCGTTGTCCGGTCCTCTTGTGCAGGCAAAAATAAAAACCAATAATACTAAAAATATATTTTTCAAAGTTGGTTATTAGTTATTGATTAACTCTAAAACACTTTTATTAATAAAAACAGGATATTTTTCTTTAAGTGATTTTATCCATTCTTTTTCAAGATATGTTTGATAACCGGCTGTTATTAAACCTTTAGCTTCATCCAGTGATTTTGGTTCAGGTTTTATTATCTGATATACATAAACAAATGAAACTGAATTACCTATATCCGATTTAAAGTTATCGCTTATCCCTTCTTCCCAATTGATATTGTCTGTAAAATAATTATCATCATTAGAAAAAATATCGGTTTCAATGCTTATGTTTATAACCGAATCATTATTGTATTTGTTCAGGATATCATCGGTAGATAAACATTTAAATGCTTTCTTATAACCATCAAAAGAAAAAGTAATAGAATCAGTCATAAAGAGGCGTGAATATTTATAGATTTGCTGACGTAATTCCTCAACAATTTCAGGTTCATTTACAGTATATATTGAAGCATATAACCGTTTATCCCACATATAATTACATTTATTTTTTTTATAAAAAGCGTTTAATCCAGCAGTATCTTTAATGGCTTTTGACCATACTTTTTGATCGGTTAGCTCAAACAACAAAATTCCATCCCTGTATTCTTTCATTAATAATTTAAAGTCAGGGTATTTTTCTTCCAGATTGGAATCAAAATAGTCAATACATGATTTATTGACAAAATTATTATAAGTATTATTAAAATAAACCTCAACAGTTTCAGTATGTTTACCTTTTTGATTTGCTGCAAGATATTTTGCAAAATCAAATTGTGTATATGTATTTTTTTCTAATTTGAATAAAGCTTTATTTAAACCTTTTGCTTTTTCAACATCCCAGTTATTAACTAAAATAGTTGAATCTATAACTGCAAGAAGTTCAATTTTGGCTTTTGGATATTCTTTAAATATAAATTCTTTTTTAATATTATTAATTATTGACTCCTTACTTTTATATGACCTTGCATCTTTAAGCAATCTTTGATTTAAAGCATTTTTTTCTTCATCATAAGTTCCGGGTTTTTTCTTATTGATCAGTTTAAGTATATGCCATCCGTAAGAAGTTAAAATTGGCTCGGAAATATCATCCGGTTCAGACAAATCGTAAATTTCAACAATAAATTCAGGCACCATACGGCTAACTCCGAATTTTGTCAACTCACCTCCTTTTTCAACCGAACCTCTATCTTCGGAATATTTTTTTACCATATTTTCAAAACTTGCACCGTTAAGAAGCTCTTTATAAATTTCATATATTTTATTTTTTTTATTTAAAGAATCTTCCGGAGATGCATCTTTTGGCATTGCAATATAAATATGTGCAACCTGAGCTATACCCATTGCTTCTTTTATGTCAGTAACTTTAATAAGATGATAACCGTATTTTGTTCGTACTATGTCTGATACTTCGCCAAGATTAGTGTTATATGATCCTTCTTCAAACGGGTAAAGCATATCAAAAACTGTAAAATAACCTAAATCACCGCCATTACCTTTTCTGAATGGCCGTTGACCCGGGATAGCCTCCATATCCTTTGCAGTTGGGTCATCTGATAATTCAATTGCCAATTCCCCGAAATCCTCACCGTTTGAAAGTCGTTCTTCTACTTCCAGAATTTTGTTATAAGCTTCAATAGTATCGGCAGGAGCAGCATTTTGATCAATTTTTATTAGAATATGGCTTGCCCTTATGTCAATAAGTTTTCTTTGATATGCTTCTTTAAGCAGTTCTTCAGTAACTTTTTCGTCAATAAAATATGGTTGCGCAAGCTGTTTACGGTAGCCTTTTAATTCATCGTTAAAAGCTTTAACCGTATCTAAACCAATATCTTCGGCTTCTTTTACCTTTAATTTAAAATTAATATATAGGTCAAGATAATCTTCAAGTGATTTTTTGTCAAGTACTTCACCTTTGACATTATTTTTTTGATAAACATTCATGAATTCGGCAACTGTAACTTTATCACCACCGATTGTAATTAAAACTTTATTGTCGTTTTCTTGGGCAAATGTGTTTTGTAACAATCCTAACACAACAAAAAGCATAACCAGTCTGAATTTACTTTTATTTCCCTTTAGTTGTAATTTTCTTTTTTTTAACATTGTAGTTTTTGAATTTAAATTAAACATATATGAATAAAAATTAATTTTCATTTTATCTGCTGTAGTTAGGAGCTTCCCTTGTAATTGTAATATTATGCGGATGGCTTTCAATAATACTTGCAGCAGAGACTTTGATAAATTTAGCTTGTTGAAGTTTTTCGATTTTTGTAGCGCCTACATAACCCATTCCTGCTCTAAGTCCGCCAACCATTTGATGAATAACTTCGGAAAGCATACCTTTATAAGGCACTCTGCCCACGATCCCTTCGGGTACTAATTTTTTAATATCATCTTCAGTATCTTGAAAATATCTGTCTTTTGAACCTTTTTGCATAGCTTCAATTGAACCCATGCCTCTGTAGGTTTTATATTTTCTTCCTTCAAAAATTATTGTTTCTCCGGGAGATTCATCAACGCCTGCAAACAGTGATCCGGTCATTATTGAATGAGCACCGGCAGCAATTGCTTTAACAATATCGCCGGTAAATCTTATACCTCCATCGGCTATTACCGGTATTCCTGTGCCTTTAAGAGCCTGAGTTACATTGTAAATTGCAGTTAACTGTGGTACGCCCACACCGGCGATTATTCTTGTTGTGCAGATTGAACCGGGTCCGATCCCAACCTTAATTGCGTCTGCTCCAATTTCTACCAGGGCTTTCGCTGCTTTAGCAGAAGCAATATTTCCGACTACAAGGTCAATGCGTGAGAAATTCTTTTTAATATTTTTTGCGGTTTCAATAACACCTTTTGTATAACCATGTGCAGTATCAATTACTATTGCATCAACACTTGAATTTACAAGTGCTGCAACACGGTCTAAGGTTTCTGCTGCAGTTCCTACAGCGGCTGCTACACGTAAGCGTCCTCGCTTGTCTTTATATGCATTCGGATGAGCTTTTATTTTTATTATATCTTTATATGTGATAAGCCCTACAAGGTGATTATTGTCATCAACAACAGGAAGTTTTTCAATTCTGTATTTTTGAAGGATTTCAGCTGCCTGTTCAAAATTAATAAACTCCTTAGATGTAATAAGGTTTTCTTTTGTCATGATTTCTGCAATGGGCTTTTCAGGATTTTCTTCAAAACGTAAATCCCTGTTTGTAAGTATTCCGACAAGCTCGTTATTATGGTTGACAACAGGAAACCCACTGATACTATATTCTTTCATAAGAGAAAATGCATCTTTTACCAATGCATCTTCTTTTAAAGTAATAGGGTCAAGTATCATACCGCTTTCAGCACGTTTTACTTTTCTAACATGAGTAGCCTGTTCATCTATAGTCATGTTTTTATGAATAACACCTATTCCTCCTTCCTGGGCTATGGCAATAGCCATGGATGATTCGGTTACAGTATCCATCGCTGCTGAAACAATAGGAATATTCAGCTTAATATTTCTTGAGAAAAGAGTACTTATATCAACATTTCGGGGGAATATATCCGAATATGAAGGTTCTAACAGAACATCATCAAAAGTAAGTCCCTCATCTGAAAATTTTCCGTTATTTAGTGACATATTATTTTAATTTAAAAATTCTTGCAAATGTATAAAAAATAGCTTATATTTCATCTTAAATTTTGTTAATAAAAAAAATAACTAAAATGAGGCTAAATGGCTCAACCTATCTAAAAATAAAAATCCATGTGTATTTTATAATTAAATTGCTTACTTTTGCAGTCGCAAATTTTAATATTAAATGGTAAAAAAAACACGGAAGACAAAATCGGAAATATTAAATGATATAATAATTCACGGAATTCAGGAAAAAAAAGGGAAAAATATTGTAAGCCTGAATCTAACAAAGATACCTAATGCAGTTTGTAATTTTTTTATTATATGTCATGGGACTTCAAAAATTCAGGTTGAAGCAATTGCGGATTCAGTGATTTATGAGGTAAAAAAAGTAAGTGGTGCAAATCCGTGGAATAAAGAAGGTTTTAAAAATGCAGAATGGATTTTAATAGATTATGCTGATGTGGTTGTTCATATTTTTCAGGAAAACACAAGAGATTTTTATCGTTTGGAAAATCTTTGGGCAGATGCTGAGATTAAAAAATTTAAGAACGATGAATAAAAACGGAAGGTTTTTATAAATTATAATTAAAGATATAATGACAGAAAAACATAAAGATACAAAGACTAAAGACACTAAAAGTAAAACTCCTGTAAATCTACCAAAAGGGAAAAAGACAAAAGGTAAATTTAACTTCTATTGGATTTACGGAATACTGGCTGTAATTTTTATTATCATTCAAATTATGAATTTTGGAGATGGTGCTAAAAAAACCGACAAGAGAGATTTGATGGAAATGCTGGAATCGGAAGACGTTGAAAAAATAGTATTGATAAATAAAGAAAAAGCAGAAATCTATATAAAGAAAGACAAATTATCCAGACCAGAATATGATGAAGTCAGAGGAAAAAATTCCGGAGGCACAGGACCACAGTTTTATTATAATGTAACAACTCCTGATAAATTTGTAGAATGGGTTGAAGAAGCGCAGCGTAATGCTACTAAACGAATATATATTGATAACGAGGAAAGGCGAGACTGGGGTAGTGATATACTTAGCTGGATAATTCCAATTGTTGTTTTAGTTGGTATTTGGTTTTTAATCATGAGAATGATGAGTCGTGGTGGAAGTGGTGCGGGTGGACATATTTTTAATATTGGTAAATCCAAGGCACAGCTATTTGATAAAAGTTCAAATGTTACTATTAACTTTAATGCTGTTGCAGGACTTGAAGAAGCCAAAGTTGAAGTAATGGAAATTGTTGACTTCCTGAAAAACCCGGAAAAATACACTCAATTAGGCGGAAAGATACCAAAAGGAGCATTACTTATTGGCCCTCCTGGTACAGGTAAAACATTATTGGCTAAAGCAGTGGCAGGGGAAGCTAAAGTTCCCTTTTTCTCAATTTCAGGTTCCGATTTTGTTGAAATGTTTGTTGGTGTCGGCGCTTCAAGAGTAAGAGATCTTTTTAAGCAAGCAAAAGAAAAAGCTCCATGCATAGTTTTTATTGATGAAATTGATGCTATCGGGCGTGCACGTGGTAGAAATCCTATGACCGGTGCTAACGACGAAAGAGAAAATACTTTAAATCAATTGCTTACCGAAATGGACGGTTTTGCAACCAACACAGGTGTAATTATTCTTGCAGCAACAAACCGTGCCGATATTCTTGACAGAGCATTGATGAGAGCAGGCAGATTTGACCGTCAAATTCATGTTGAATTACCTGATCTGGTAGAAAGAAAAGCAATCTTTAAAGTCCACATGCAACCTTTAAAAATTAATAAAACGGTTAATATTGATTTCCTTGCAAAACAAACACCTGGTTTTTCAGGAGCCGATATTGCCAATGTTTGTAATGAATCAGCTTTGATTGGTGCAAGAAAAAATAAAAAATTAATTGACAAGCAGGATTTTATGGATGCCATTGACCGTATCATCGGTGGATTGGAAAAAAGAAATAAAATTATTTCACAACTCGAGAAAAAAGTTATTGCATACCACGAAGCTGGCCATGCATCGGTTAGCTGGTTGCTTGAACATGCTAATCCGCTTGTTAAGGTTACAATTGTTCCCAGAGGCAAATCGCTTGGTGCTGCATGGTATTTACCCGAAGAACGGCAAATAACAACTTTTGAACAAATGTTTGATGAAATGACAGCAGCTTTGGGTGGCAGAGCTTCGGAAGAAATCAACTTCGGAAAAGTTTCTACCGGTGCTTTGAACGACCTTGAAAAAGTTACCAAGCAGGCTTTCGCTATGGTTACTTATTTCGGATTAAGTGAAGCTATCGGAAATATCAGTTATTATGATTCAACCGGTCAACAGGAATATTCTTTCCATAAACCATACAGTGAAAAAACTGCTGAAACCATTGATAAAGAAATAAGTAAAATGGTTGAAAAAGCATACCAAAGAGCAAAAAGCCTGTTACTAAAAAACAGACCCAAACTTGTAACATTAGCCACCCTCTTACTTGAAAAAGAAGTTATTTTTAGTGAAGATCTGGAAATAATTTTCGGTAAAAGACCTTATGACGATAAAAATATTATTGAAGTTACTAAAACAGAAAAGAAATTAGCGAAAAAAACAAAAACAAAAAAATTACCTCCTAAAGCCAACGTCCAACCCGATAAAAAAACTATTGCAAAGGAAAGTAAATCACAAGTTCCTGAAAAAGAACAAACAGGCACTTTATTTTAAACTGACACTTTTAATCTTTTATGGAAGAAAGTACATCACGTGAAAAAATATTAAAACGGGTAAGAAATGCTTTAATCAGCAAATTGGATAACCCTTATCCGAATGTTGAATTTGAAAGTTCGGTTTATACACAATTGGATGACACATTGGATGTTGCTTTTGCACAGGAATTTACAAAAGTTGCAGGAAAATTTATTTACTGCATTAATGAAATTGAATTTATAGAAAATCTGAAAATACTTATTTCTGAAAATAACCTGGATAATATATTTTGCCTTGATGAAAAAATTCAATCTTTATTATCTAATGGCGGAATAGCCTTTAAAGCAAGCGAAAAAGATTTCCTTGATATTAATGTGGGAATTACCAGATGTGAATATTTAATTGCACGACTCGGAAGTGTTATGGTTTCATCAGGACAAAAATCAGGAAGAAGGTTGAATGTTTATCCCGAAACCCATATTGTGATGGCTTATACTTCGCAATTGGTTCCGGATTTAAAAGATGCCCTGAAAAAAATAAAGGAAAAATACGAAAATAAATTACCTTCAATGATCTCGGTAATTACTGGACCCAGCAGAACGGCAGATATTGAAAAAACACTTGTAATGGGTGCACACGGGCCTGAAAACATGTACGTCTTTTTAATTGAAAGTAATGATTTAACCGGTAACTAAAATATAGAGTGAAAAACCTTATAAAAAGAACAATCACAGGATTAATATTTGTAGCTCTGATTATCGGTTCAATAATCTGGAATCAGTATTCTTTTGTTATTCTGTTTCTTGTAATTACTATATTTGGACTTTGGGAATTTTACAGTTTGGTTAAAACAACAAGCATTGCCCGTCCACAAATATTAGCCGGAATTTTTTCAGGTGGCATATTATTTATATCAATGGCATTAGTTGCCATGAATATAGCTGATGTAAAAATTCTACTGATAAATTTAGTCACAATCCCACTTATTTTTTTTATTGAGTTATTTTCAAAAAACAAAAATCCTTTTACAAACATATCCTTTTCAATACTGGGAATTATTTATATTGCCTTACCTTTTTCATTGTTAAATTTCTTTTTTAACATCGGACTTATTCCCGGTGTATTTCGATATGAGATACTTTTAGGTTTTTTTATTATTATATGGATGCATGATATTTTTGCATATTTAACCGGAATAACACTCGGAAGACATCTGCTTTTTAAAAGAATTTCCCCGAAAAAAACCTGGGAAGGAAGTTTTGGCGGAGTAATTTTTGCTATATTAACAGCTTATATTATTTCGTTGATTTTTTATGATCTCAGTAGTATCCAGTGGGTAATTATAGCTCTGATCATTACTGTTTTCGGCACATTGGGCGATTTAACCGAATCAATGTTCAAAAGAAGTATGAATATTAAAGACACAGGAAATATTTTACCGGGGCATGGCGGGATATTAGACCGCTTTGATGCTGTTCTTATGGCAGTACCTTTTGTATATATTTATTTGAAACTTATTATCTAAAATGAGAATTCATAAACAAGGATATTTAATAATTTTTATTATGCTGTTAGCAATACTGGCAATTGTATTAATAATAAATTTATTATTTCCTGTTCAAACTTTTATACATTATTTTCTTTATTTCATCGGCTTTATATTCTTTATTTTGATTATAAGGTTTTTCAGGCAGCCAAAAAGAATAATTGAAATTAATGCTAACAATATATTAAGCGGAGCAGACGGTAAAGTTGTTGCAATTGAAGAAGTTGAAGAAAATGAATACTTTAAAGATAAAAGAATACAGATGTCGGTTTTTATGTCGCCACTTAATATACATGTTAACTGGTACCCGATAAGCGGTAATATCACTTTTTTTAAACATCATCCCGGAAAATACTTTGCAGCATATCATCCTAAATCATCTTCAGAAAACGAAAGAACAAGCTTTGTAATAGAAAATGGTAAACATCAATCCGTATTATCTCGTCAGATAGCAGGTATATTGGCAAGAAGAATAGTATCCAATGCAGAAGTTGGCAAGCAAGTTGTCCAGGGTGATGAAATTGGAATAATTAAATTTGGTTCGCGCTTTGACTTATTATTGCCTGTTGATGCTAAAATTAAAGTAAAATTAAGGCAGGAAGTCAGAGGAGGAAAGACAGTGATTGCAGAGTTTAGTTAAGTATTTAACCTGAATAATTCATCACGTAAAGACGCAGAGACGCAAAGATTTGAATTGGAACAATTTAATACCTGCAATACTTTCTTATAGCAAATCTTCCAGTTCTTTCAGCGAATTTATTTCATAAGTAATTTCGTTATTATGAGTAATATAGTTATAATTAACAAAAACCTGGTCAATACCTGCTGCTTTTGCTCCCAAAATATCTACATTTAAATCATCACCAATCATCAATGTTTCATCAATTTTAGCTTTAGCTTTTGATAATGCAAAGAGGAAAATTTGTTTTTCGGGTTTTTTAGTACCTGCTTCTTCCGAAGTTATTATCTGTTTAAAATATTTTCGCAAATCCGAAACATCAATTTTTTTTTGCTGAACTTCCTCAAAACCGTTAGTAATAAGGTGCAGTTTGTATTTGGGATATAAATATTCAAGTATTTCATGCGAATGAGGAAACAAATTTGTTTTCAAAGGACTAATTGTCACATAATCATCGGCAATGTTAGTTGCTAAAAATTCATCATCTATTCCAAAATCATTTAAAGTAAGTTTAAAACGTTTAATGCTAAGCACTTCTTTTATAATTTTACCCTCTCTGTAATAACTCCACAACATATCATTGTAATATTTATAGGTTTTTGTAAACTCTTCAAGAGAAGGGACACCTTTTTGTTTTAGTTTATACTTATCATAAATCTCGCTGAAAGTTTCTTTTGCATTTTTTTCAAAATCCCAGATGGTCCGGTCTAAATCAAAAAAAAGGTGCTTGTATTTTTTCATAATTATATTTTA
>Ga0075120_10002527_pt1 | contig 13125 bp, 8 predicted proteins | sample AntAceMetag02UKL_FD_69792 | JGI IMG/M metagenome (GOLD analysis project Ga0075120, IMG submission 69792) | Saline lake microbial communities from Ace Lake, Antarctica - Antarctic Ace Lake Metagenome 02UKL | ecosystem: Environmental > Aquatic > Non-marine Saline and Alkaline > Saline | place... | reverse complement strand
TCTCCTTTCTTTTTGGGAGAAAAGTTAAAAATTTCTGTTTGGGAGGTCCTCTATGCTTCTACTACAATTTTAACACCTTACAAATCCTTATTTTTTGCTAACCGCGGGGTTTGGGGGTTAATAAAAAAACAGAATTACACGAGATAAAGGCATGATTTTGTGTCTACAAATTTAAAGAAAGATTAGGTTAAATCTATGGTTAAATTTATTCACACAGCAGATATACACCTCGACAGCCCATTAAAAGGACTTGAGGTGCATGAAGATGCGCCGGTGAAGGAAATTCGTGAAGCAACTAGAAGGGCGTTTGATAATCTGATTGACCTGGCTATAGAGGAGGAGGTTGATTTTATACTAATTGCCGGTGATCTTTACGATGGTGATTGGAAGGACTACAACACCGGTCTTTTCTTTTCAGCCCGGATGGGTCGACTATTCAAGGCCGGGATAAAAGTATTTATCGTTTCCGGCAATCACGATGCTGCCAGTCAGCTAACCAAGACGATGCCATTACCTGAAAATGTAACTCTTTTTTCTCCCAAAGTATCCCAATGTGTAAAACTTGATGACCTTGGTGTCATCATCCATGGTCAGAGTTATTCCTATCGTGCTGTAACTGAAAACCTTGCTTCTCAATATCCTCAGTTCGATTCTAACTATTTTAATATTGGCTTGCTTCATACATCCCTGACAGGTCGTGAAGGGCATGAGGATTATGCGCCATGCACTCTTGATGATCTAAAATCCAAAGGATATGATTATTGGGCTTTGGGGCATGTCCACAAAAGGGAAATTATTTCCGAAGAACCCTGGATTGTCTTTCCAGGCAATATTCAGGGCCGCAATATCAAAGAGACTGGAGCTAAGGGCGCCTCACTAGTGACTGTGGCGGATGGTCGCATCATCAAGGTTGAAGCGCTTGAACTTGATGTGCTGCGATGGGCAGTCTGCCAGGTGGATTTGTCAGAGTGCGAAACTTCCGAAAAAGTTTATGATGTGGTTCGGCAAGCTTTTGAACAGGAGCTTGACAGGGCAAACGGTAAACCCCTTGCCATACGGTTAATCTTGACCGGTTCATGTCCTGTCCATGGCAAATTGCTTGATCAGGCAACACAGTGGACCGAAGGGTTTCGAAGTATTGCTGTCCAATTTGGCGACATATGGTTGGAGAAGGTAAAGTTTCAGACAAGCCGCAAGGTGAGCCTTGAGGCAATGTTTGGGGAAGATACTCCCATCTCGGGTTTGCTAAAATCCATTCAACAGATAGAACTGGATGGAGAGAGCATCTTTGGACTGGTGCCGGAATTGTCTGCTTTGAAAAACAAATTACCGGCTGAGATCCAAACCGGTGATGAGCCATTTCTTAACCCATCTCCTGAAAAAATAGAAGGGTTACGCAATGAAATTCAGGAACTTTTGATTGCCAAACTTCTTCAACATGGAGGTGCTAAATGAGGTTGAAACGTCTCGATTTAAAAGCCTTCGGTCCCTTCACCGAAAGGCCACCTTTGGAATTTAATTCCAAAGAGCCCGGTCTTCATATCATCTTTGGCGCAAATGAGGCAGGGAAAAGTAGTTCCCTTAGAGCCCTCAAAGCCCTGTTGTATGGTTTTCCTCAGCAGACTCCTGATAATTTTATTCACAACTATGATCAACTACTAGTCGGCGGTTGTCTTGAAAATAGTGCAGGAGAAGAAATTATCTTTCAACGTCGTAAAAAACGGATCGGGGATGTTATAAATGAGGCGGGAGATCCTCTTGATTTGGGTGTTTTGGCACCATTTCTCAATGGTGTTGAACCGGAGATTTTTGAATCTCTATATGGAATTGATCATGATACTTTGGTCCGAGGGGGTGAAGAAATTCTTGCACAGAAGGGTGAGGTGGGCCAAGCCTTGTTTGCCGCCGGTGCCGGTATTTCTTCATTAAGAGAGGTCATTGATCAGCTTGAAAAAGAGGCGGTGACCCTGTTCAAGTCGGCAGGTCAATTGCCTGAGATCAATAAAGCGGTCAAAAGATTCAAAGAATTACAGCAAGAGATTAGAATAGTTAGTCTTTCTTCCAAGGTATGGAAAGATCATAACAAAGCCCTAAAAACTGCTGAGGTAGAGCGGAGCAATTTGGAGAAAGGGCGAGATCAAAATAATAAAGAGTTGCAACGTCTTGATCGATTGGTGAAAGCTATTCCCGAATTGGCTACTTTGAAATCCTGGCAGGACCAGCAATTGGCATTGGAAAAGGTCATTCCTTTGCCTCCTGATTTTACCGAGAGATACCAGCAGGCTGGCCAAGAGATGCGTGAGGCCAACCAGCATTTACAAAAAGATACTGACTACAAGGAAAAACTTGAAGAAAAATGCAAGGCTATTTCGTTTAATAAGGATATCTTAAACCAGGCAGAAAGGGTGGATGATTTTCATCAACGTCTCGGTGAATACCGCAAGGGCCAAAAGGACATTCCAGTCAGAAATGGTATGCGTATTAGTCTCCGTAGAGAGGCTGCCAGCTTACTAAAACAGGTGAGACCAGATTTAAATTTGGAATTGGTTGAAACTTTAAGACCGGTACTTTCTAAAAAAAAGACCATTCAGACATTGAGTTCACAATACGAGGCAATAAACCAGCAACTTACACTGGCACAAAGGAAGGTTCAGGCAGCAGAACAGGAAAGCAAAGATTTAAAGGAAAATCTGATTGACTCCCCAGAGATAAAAGAGCCAGTGGCGCTTGTCCAAGTGGTTAAATTGGCTCAAAAAATTGGCGATGTTGATGGACAGTTGGAAAAAAGTAGAACTGATGTTGAAATGAATAAAAAGGAATGTCTTGTAGAACTCAAGCGGATTGGCCTTTGGTCTGGTGATTTATCAGCTTTCATGGGACTCTCACTTCCTCTTTCCGAAACTGTGCAGCAGTTTGAAAAAAGTTACAGTGATCTTGCTGAAGAAAGACGTGAACTCCAAAAGGAACTTAAAACCGCTGAAAAAGAGCTTAAGCACATTCGGGTTGAAATCAAAAAGGTTGTGTATACCGGTGAAGTTCCTTCAGAGGAAGAATTGAGCCTGACCCGTGAAAAACGGGAGCAGGGTTGGCAACTTGTGCGGCGGGAATGGCTTGATCAAGAGGACGTAACCAAAGAAAGTCAGTCGTATAATCCTGAACTATCGCTTCCTGATGCATATGAAGGATATGTGACGCAGGCTGATATTCTTGCAGACCGACTACGCAGAGAGGCTGACCGGGTAGCAAATGCAGCCGCCTTCAGAGCCCAGGAAGAGGCTCTTCATGAGGCCATAGAAGAGAATAACAAAGGCATAGCGGCATTGGAACTTAGAGCACAAGAACTTAATGAGTCCTGGCTCTGCGCATGGCAAACTTCTGAAATTAACCCCCTATCCCCAAAAGAAATGATCGGTTGGTTGGCTGAGATCGATAAACTCCGGTTCAAGGTAAGTGACATCTTCAAGAAAGAGCAGGAAATCGGGAGGGATGTGCAGCACCGAAAAGATTTTAAGCAAGCCTTACAAAAAGAGCTCAATTCCATTGGGGTGGAGGGCATACCTACCGGAGAAGGACTTGGGCCGGTTTTGATTTTTGCGGAGACTGTCTTGGATAGAATTGCCGATCAAAAAGCAGATTTTGAAAAATTCAAAGAGCGACAAAAACAAACGGAGAAGGCCTATTTTCAGGCAAAGGAAGATTTTAAAGCTGCGCAAGAGGCCCTGGGCAACTGGCAGGAGCAGTGGCAAAAAGCCTTTTTGGATTTAGGACTTACTGGTGAGGTATCCACTATCGAAGCCATTGACCTTATTGAGACTCTTCAGAATTGTTTTGAAAAATTGAAGGAAGCTGACGACCTTAAAAAGCGCACTGATGGTATAGAACGTGATGCAGCGGAATTGGAGGCGGCGGTTAAGGCTCTGCTTGAAAAAGTGGCTCCTGTGATGGTGGATTTGCCTTTGGATCAGGCAATTTTGAAATTGCGAACTATGCTCAGTCAAGCTCAAAAAGACAGTACTCTGTATGACAAGCTTTCTGAAGAGATAGACTCCTTAAAGGAAGAAGTCTCTGCGACTAAAAAAGTCTTGCAAAATGCAAAGAATCAAATGGATGAACTCCTTGGCATAGCTAAATGTGAAAAACCGGAAGAATTGGCTGCGGTAATAGAAAAGTTTAAGGAACATCAGCGGTTACAGGAGAAAATTTCTGATACCGAGGCAATCCTGGCCAAGATCGGGGCTGGTATTCAGCTTCCAGATATTGTCAGGCAAGCGGCAGAGGTTGATGCCGATGAATTGCCCGGTCTGATCGAGTCTCTGGGAAGGGATATCGAGGAAAGAATAAATCCTGAAATCAATAGAATATCCCAAGTGATCGGAGAGGAAAACACCAAGCTTGCAGCCATGGATGGCAGTGCTAAGGCCGCTGAGATAGCGGAAAAAATGGAACAAGAATTGACCAGAATACGGCGACTGGCTGAAAGGTATTCGCTGTTAAAACTGGCCTCCAAGATTTTACAGCAGGAAATAGAACGTTACCGGGAAGATCATCAGGACCCGGTTTTGAAAATAGCTTCCGGGTATTTTAGCAATCTGACCATGGGCTCCTTTGTAGGGCTACGCACCGATGTGGACGATAAAGGTGGACCAATTCTCGTCGGTGTGCGACCGAATAATTTGCGTCTGTCAGTGGAAAAGATGAGTTCTGGAACTCGTGATCAGCTTTTCCTTGCCCTACGTTTAGCAACTCTGGAGTGGCGCCTTGAAGAGAACGAACCCATGCCCTTTATTGTGGATGATATTCTGATAAACTTCGATGATGACCGGTCAAAAGCAACCCTTAAGGTTTTGGCTGATTTATCGAAGAAAAACCAGGTAATTCTTTTTACACACCACAGGCAGATTGTAGAAGAAGCGAAAACTATTAAGGGGAATGACGTTATTCAAATCCATGAATTATGATGGAATAATTAAAATGCTGCAATCATCCTTTTTCATGTCTTTTTCAGAAGGCTATATATATCTCCAAGCCAAATGAGCCGGGTAAGCCGGTTTTTTGGTTAAAATTATCGAGATGGAATCCTTATGACAAATGAAAAACAAGATTGTGGAATTTTTGAGATTGTTGTTGGATTCAAAAAAGACTCTGGCGATCTTTCCCGGGTCTTTAAGAGTATGACTGGTCTTATTGAGGCTGTTCGATCGTTAGATAGAAACCTTTCATATTCTATTTCCTCGAACGTAAAAACTACCGTCGTTTTGCATGATATACAGACGGGTTCATTAAAGGCAAAGTTAAGAAACATCGTTGACGATCTTCCGGACGATGCTTTAAAACAGGCCGAATTCAGACCAATAATTGGACATTTTTTAGTAAAAGCAAAACATAAGGTCATTGAGTGGAGTATTGTGTTCACAAAACGATATGATATGAATTGGTAATAATAATATGACTGAAGTACTGACCATTGAACTGACCGGCAAAATCCAGAAAACGAATTTTGATGAATGGAAGAAAGACCTTATTCGCCAAATTAAATCAACAAAAACTGATTTAATTACTGATGATGATTTTTTTGTTGCCACAGAAGAGGTCAAAATGTTTAAAACTGCTGAAAAATCATTAAAAAAGGCAAAACAATCTGCAATTGAGCAAGTTACAGATATTCAAAAATTATTTTCAGCTATTGATGAAATTTCAGAAGAGGCACGGCAAACGAGATTGATATTAGAACGCCAAATAAAATCTCGGAAACTTGAAATCAAAGAAGAATTAATTAATTCCGGTCTTGAAACTATACAAAAAATTATTGACCGGCAAAATTCTGATTTTCAATTAATCCGCCATTCAGACTATTTGAATCGAAATCTTTTTATTGAGGCTACAAAAGGCAAAGCCAGCATAAAAGGGATACAACAAGCGATAGATAGGTTAATCAAAACCATAGGAGGGCAGATATCGCTGAAAGCGGAAGAGGTGACAGGTAATGCTGAAAAATTAAATTCTCTACCCAACACATACAAAGTATTGTTCCAGGATAGAATGGCCCTGCTTTCACTAAGCAAACTGGAATTTAATTTAACAATGGATAAAAGGATTGCATCTTATAATGATGAGCTTGCAAAAAAAACAGCGGAAAAAGCCATAGATGAATTACGTCAAATAGAAGACGTCGAATTAAATCCTGATTCGTCACAGCTTACCAGTAATTCTGAGATTGCAAAGGAAAATGCATACAGAATCGCTGTTGAAGTTTTCTCAACTAAAGAGCAGGCCATAGAAATAGCCCGCTCGATCAGAGAAAGCTTTTCAGCCATTAATGCTGTTAAAAGTATAAAACTGTCTCGTAATTTCAACTCTTAGGATTTCTAAACCTTATCATTCAACCAGTGCATAAGAATACTGTAATGGAAAATTTAAAACCTTATAATTTAGGCCTAACCGGCAAGAAAGAGGCTATCCCTTATTTGATAAAATACCTGGTGGATGGTTCCATCGGCCAACGAAAAATCGCTTCCTCTGCGGTAAAAAAATTATTCATGAAATTTCCGGTCGAGGCTAATGCAGCTATCCCATATTTAATAAACAATCTATCACACGAGGATGATGGCTTACGCGAATACGTATTGAAGATGATTGTGGATTTGAAGTTGCCAGAAAATACAGCGCATATTTTAAACGATATTGCTCAAAATGATGCCAGTTCGGAAAATAGATATCTTGCGAGGAAAATATTGGAAAATGGCATTAAATATGGCCATTATGAAACAACAGGAACAGTAAGAGACGATTCTTTAAATGGATTTCAAAATGTTGACCAACCCCAAGCAGAAGAGCTCAATCTAAAATTGTTGTTTCAAAATAAAATTTCGAGCGGAACCATTAAAAACAAGCCTCAATTGATTGAAATAGCAAAGGAATTGGGATTGATCATCCTTAGGGATGGCCATAATTACATCGGGCTGAGATTGTCCGGCCGAAAACAATCTTTTAGAATTAGACATGAGTTTGACGGCCCTGAAAAAAAGGAAGCAGATGGTTTTAATTCGACATCCGTACTAGGACGAATAACTGGGATTACAAACAAAAAGCTGTTTCTAATTTTTGAAGAAAGCGGTCTGATTTACAAAAATGAAAGCAGACAGTGGAGATTGACCGAGTCTGGTAAGAATAAAGGCGGTGAATATAGAACCACTCCAAAAGGGCATGCTGAATATATTGTTTGGCCAGGCAGTCTGTCGAAACCAGGTGAATTGGAACAATTTTTAAAAATCGGGAATACAAAGAGTGATGCATCTGCAATTTTGGGTTCAAAGCCTACCTCTGATTTTAAACAGAATATTTATCAATGCACAGAAACAAGACCGTCTGGTGTACATGAAGATTATAAAGAAAAATATAGAGAAAAACTTGCTGTAAAATTGCATACTGAAACCAAAGAGACAAAAAAAATGAATTTGCAACAAGCTGAAATGGAGCTTAAAAAGAAATTCGGATTTGATAAATTTTTTGATGAGCAGTGGGAAACCATTGATCTTCTTTTTAAAGGTAAACGGGTTCTTCTTATTGAGAAAACCGGCTTTGGAAAATCATTGTGTTACCAGTTTCCAGCCACACAATTTGATGGGTTAACAATAATTTTTTCTCCATTGATCGCATTGATGAGGGACCAGGTAAAAAATTTGAATAAAAAGGGGATAAAAGCTAAATATATTAACTCTGAGCAATCCGGTGAAGAAAATACACAGACCATCCAAGATGCAATCGATGGTAAAATAAAAATTTTATACATTGCACCTGAACGACAAGAGAACCCAAAATGGCTTGAAGCGGTTAGAAGCATGGATCTTTCTATGATTGTAATTGATGAGGCACATACAATTTCCGTTTGGGGACATGATTTCAGACCGGCTTTCAGAAGGATAATAAATCTTGTAAAACTGTTACCTCAAAATCTGCCTGTCCTTGCGACCACAGCTACTGCGACAAAGAGAGTTCAATTAGATATTGAAAAGCAGATTTCAGGAGATATCACATCGATAAGAGGTGAACTGATAAGAAAAAACTTTGAATTATATGTCATTAAAGTTACCTCTGAAGATGAAAAACTTATTTGGATGGCTGAAAATTTTACCGAATTGAAAGGTACCGGCATCATTTATACTGGAACAAGGATTAATACCGAAATATATTCAAGATGGTTAGATTTTTTGGGGTTTAGTACGACCGAATACAATGCAGGCCTTGATGCAGTATCGAGAAAAAGAATTGAGAACGGATTGATGGCAAATAAGTGGAAAGCCGTTGTTTCAACCAATGCCTTGGGAATGGGAATTGATAAGCCAGATATACGATTCATTATTCATACACAAATACCGGCCTCTCCAATTCATTATTACCAGGAAATTGGAAGGGCCGGCAGAGACGGGAATCCAACAAAGCTTATTCTTTTTTATAATCTCACAAAAGATAAAAAAGGCATTGAAGAAGATTATCGCCTCCCAAAAGCATTTATTGACGGAGGCCGTCCAAGCATAAGAAACTACAATAACGTAATCAATGCCCTGCAAGAACAACAATTAGGGGAACGCCAAATAATCAAAGCCACAAATTTAGGCCAAAATCAGGTAAGAACAATCAAAGCAGATTTAATAGAACAAGGAATAATTAAAGAGGTTCTTTACGGAAAATTAAAAAAATATGAATATCAATACACCGCACCTGAGTTGAATACCGACTCATTCGAAGAACTTCGACAAACAAAACTTGATGACCTCGGCGCTATGGTTGATTATGTAAATCTTAAATCATCCAGAATGAAATTCCTCTGTGACTATTTAGGAGATACTTCTCATAGTATGTTTGGAAATTGTGACAATACTACACTTAAAAAATTCATTTCCAACCCAACTGAAAAAAGCAGGCAACAGTTAGCAGATTTTAGAGAGGGTTATTTCCCAATTTTGAAAGTAGCGACCAGAAATTCCAATATCATAAATGGCTTTGCTGCAAGTTACTATGGAGTCTCAAATGTTGGTGCCGCACTACGCCGAAGCAAATATGAAGATGGTGGTGATTTCCCGGATTTTATTCTAAGGTTGACTTTAAAAGCATTCAGAAAAATGTTTCATAATGAAAAATTTGATTGTTTGGTTTATGTCCCTCCAACGGAATCAGGCGATTTGGTTAAAAATTTTGCTGAAAAAATTTCTAAGGCTTTAAAAATACCAATTTCACATGAATTGATAAAAACAGGAAAAACAAAGCCCCAAAAGATTTTTAGAAACGCAATTCTAAAAAGTGACAATGTCTATGATAAATTTGCCTTTAATAATCCTGACTGGCTGATCAATAAAAAAATTCTTGTAGTAGATGATATTTTTGACAGTGGTGCGACTATTAAAGAAATCGGAAAAATATTAACAAAATACGGTGCGGCTAAAATAGCACCGTTGGTTATTGCAAGAACTGTCGGAAGTGATATATAATAAGGTCATTATGAAAGATGAACTACCATATTGGATGGCATTAGCGCATTTGCCTAAAATAAAGACCAGAAAAAAAAATGAAATAATTATTCGGCTTTTTGAAGATGGTAAAACAATTATTGATTTTTTTAATGAGCAACCCTCGGTTTGGGCTAATGAATACTGTATAGTTGAATCTGAAATTGATTTGTTTAGGCAGGCATATAAAGAATTATCAAATTATGCTTTTATGGTGGAAGACCTCTTAGAGCAAGGATATTATATTATACCGATAACCTCAAAAGAGTATTCCCCCACCTTAAAAAAAAATCTAGGTAGGACTTATGCGCCTCCAATTTTATATGCAAAAGGCAATCTTCAGATATTGAAAGAACCGTCTATTGCTATAGTTGGGTCAAGAAAGGCTGACGATATTTCTCTGAAATTCACTGATAACGTCGCCAGGAATGCTTCTCTAAGCTATAAAGTTGTTGTAAGCGGTTTTGCAAAAGGTGTTGACAAACAAGCTCTTGACTCAGCGTTAAAATACAATGGTCAAAGCATAATCACCCTGCCCCAAGGCATTACAACATTCAAATCAGGGTTTAAAAAATATTATAAAAAGATTGTTGGCGGCAATTTATTGGTTTTAAGCACCTTTTTCCCAAAAGCGCCTTGGAGCGTTCAACTGGCAATGGCCAGAAATCCCATCATATATGGTTTAGCGTCCGAGATTTATGTTGCTGAGTCAAGCCAAAAAGGGGGAACATGGTCCGGGGTCATGGATGGCTTGCGTAAAGGACGAACAATATATGTACGCAAACCCAAACCTAATGAAAAAAATGCAAATAATATCTTGATTTCTAAAGGTGCTCAAGCTGTTGACCAAGATGGCAACGCTACAAGCTATGAGATCAAAAAGAACCGGCAACAAAACGAATCAGAGATAGTATCAAATGCTGTTGAAAAAAAAATAATTGAATTGTTAAAAATCGGGACTTTCGATTCTAAAAAAATTGTCAATAAACTTAAAATTGACTGGAGTTCAAGAGAAGTAACATCATTCCTTAAACAACAAGATAACGTGGAAATAATTAACGGCAAGCCTTTGAAATTTACTCATCGGGATAGATCTATAGCCTCCCAAATGACGTTATTTTGAGCCTAAAATATTCTTTGCCTCAAAATCAAAAGATCTAACAACAAAAATGCTTCGGACAAGCCGCAGATGTTATGAATCAGTAAGGAAATCCCAATGAATGAGCATGAAAAAATAAATTATGTAGAATTCCCCGCAAAGGACCTTGAAGGAACAAAAGCGTTTTTTTCAAAAGCCTTTGGTTGGTCTTTTGTTGATTATGGCCCAGAATACATAGCTTTTTCCAATGAAGGACTCGATGGTGGTTTTTTTAAATCTGCATTATCTGCGACCTCTGAAAATGGAAGCGCATTAATTGTGTTTTACAGCCAAGATTTAGAAGGAACTCTTTCAAAAGTTCAAAATGCTGGAGGGGACATAATAAAACCAATATTTGCTTTTCCTGGTGGTAGTAGATTTCATTTTAGTGATCCGAATGGCAATGAATTTGCTGTCTGGTCAGAGACTGTTTGATCTCCCCCCAAAAAACTGTAACCGAAGTGTTCTCGGCTCAATGAATGAGCTGAAATTTCAACTTGAATATCACATTGAAATGTTTATTGAAAAAATCCAGGAGGCTTGATTTTAAATCATTTTTTAAAAAGATCCGAATGGGAGCCCGTTCTTTCTAAAATCAAAGCATTCTCAGTTAGTTGATATATAAGAATCCAATCTGGTTCAATATGACAATCACTGTGACCTTTCCAATTGCCTGTTAATTGATGGTCTTTGCATTTGGGTTCCAATTCTTGTTGGTCAATCAGTTTTTCAATAATGATCTTTAATTTTCACAAATCCTTGTTTTGTTTTTTAACTTTTTTATAATCTTTTTTGAATTGGGTTGTGTAATAAAGGATCAATTATCAAGTTCCTGAAACAGATCATCAACAGAATCAACAGCATGAAGGCCTTTGCCATTATCAGCATCCATAAGGGTTTTTGCCGTAATGTCATTCGGAATTTTTAATTCAAAAGGAATCCCATTATGAAGGGTTATTTGTGAAAGATACATTGAGATCGCCTCGGACATTGAAATATTCAATTTTTTTAATATAATTTGTGCGTGTTGCTTTATTGCCGGATCTACGCGGGTTTGAATTACTGCTGTTTTTGCCATAATTCCCTCCTTACCAGAAGATTTTGTATTGATAATGTAATTACAATCAGTAAACGCTTTATTTTTAAAATTTCAAGTCTCTATTTATTAGGAACATTAACAGAAGGTTTCGAGAAATATAATATCTTTGAAAAAATGTTAAACAAGAAAAATGATCCGGAATCAGATGACAGCAAACTGCTCGTTTCAATAGCACCGGAACTTGGCAGGTTCACAATTGCTTAGCTATCAAGTTAAAAGAAGTATATGAAAAATGTCAAACACCCGAATATCGGATGACGGGTGAGTCAGACTGGAAAAAATTGCCGATTTTGCCCATGGCTGGATAAAGCAGAGTAAACCATTAGAAGGAGGAACGTCATGAAATTAATCGAATGGAAGGTAAAAAGGAAGATGATAGAAGGCGCAGGTCAAATAAGAAGACAGCTGGTGTAATAAGTCATGACTAACCAGACAACAAAAATTGCTGTTTCTTCCATTATCCTTGATGAAACGATTTATCCCAGAAAGGGAATCGATCACAGGCGTGTAGGTATATTTGCCGAAAACATCCGGGATGGGTTTACCTTTGATCCCATTGAGGTGGAGCGGGTCCCTGACAGGGACGGTATATTCCGCCTGCTGGATGGGGCGCACCGATGGAATGCGTATAAGTCAACTGGAGTTGCAGTAGTAGACGCAGTCATAAAGGATCTGGAAGGGAATGATCCCCTGCTGTATGCGGCAAAAAAGGCCATCGGCCCGAGACAATTGACGGAAGATGAGGCGAAGGACACTGCCCGGCGGGCCTATGCGGGCAACGAAAGTCTCAGTTCTTTGGATATCGGAAAGGCCATTGGGCGTGCAAGGCGAACTGTGGATTTATATATAGCTGATCTTCGCGCTGTAAACCAGATGGGCCTGGACATAAAAATATTCCGCATGAATCGCCTTGGCATCCCCCAGGACAGGATTGCAGAGCGATTGGGGTTTGCTCAAAAAACAATTAATTATCATTTAGCAAAAATGGCAACGTTGCCAAATTCGCTAAATGCTGATTTGTCCAAAGGCTTCACAGTTGCCCAGGTGGCCCAAAAGTACGATTGGCCTGACCCTATGGTCTGGTCACTGGCCCTTGAAGGCAAAAATGATCGTGACAGATTCAAAGAGCTTGGCTGGGGACTTCGGACCTGGGACCAATGGGCATGGAATGATTGTGATAAAAGATTTGGGGATGACTGGCCCGGACGGATTCCGGCTCAACTGGTAGCCCATATTCTCAAATATTTCTCAAAACCGGGTGACCTGATCCTTGACCCCATGGCCGGAGGGGGTGTGACTCCTGATACCTGTCTTGCCATGGGCCGCAGATGCTGGGCCTTTGATATGATGGACCGGCCGGAAACACGTCCTGAGATCGAACCCTT
>Ga0075120_10002524_pt1 | contig 13135 bp, 11 predicted proteins | sample AntAceMetag02UKL_FD_69792 | JGI IMG/M metagenome (GOLD analysis project Ga0075120, IMG submission 69792) | Saline lake microbial communities from Ace Lake, Antarctica - Antarctic Ace Lake Metagenome 02UKL | ecosystem: Environmental > Aquatic > Non-marine Saline and Alkaline > Saline | place... | reverse complement strand
CACGGTGAAGGTCTGCGTGACGCTCGTGGCTCCATGCCAGTTGCTGTTGCCTGCCTGCGAGGCGCTGATGGTTACCGTTCCATCGGTCTGATAGGTTAGATTGGATTGATCGGACAAATCGGCGGGGCCGCTCACCACGGCAAAGGTCACCGGCAACCCGCTGCCCGCCGATGCCGAAAGCACGGTGACATTCGTGGTCTCCTGTGGTCCGGGATTATCAAAAGTGATGGCCTGCGGACCTTTGTCGATCGTGAGCAAGGTCGAATTCGTCCCGGCCCAGTTCAGGGTACTCACTGTGCCAGTTACCGAATAGACGCCGGCATTGATCGGGGCCGTTGCGGCGGCGTTGTAGGTCATGGCGACGGGCTGGACGTGGGTGCTGTTGCTGGTGACGTATTTCGCCGCGCCGTCGTAGGTCTGGTTGGTGTGGCTGAAGGTAATCGTGTCGAAGGCGCGGGCAACCGCCAGCGTATCGGTTGCACCGCCCTGATAGAGGGCGTTGCTCACGATGCCGATCACCGTGTAGCTGCCGGTATTCGTCGGGGCTGCTGCGCCGCCGTCGTAGGTCAGATTTACCGTCAAGCCTGTGGGTGAGGTGACCGATCCGACCGATCGGGCCGATCCATCATAGGTCTGGCTCAGGTTGGTCAGCGTCACCGAGCCCACCACTTTGGTCACGGAGAAACTCTGCGTCACGGTGGTGGCGGCGTACCAGTTGGCGTTACCGGTTTGGGAGGCGCTGATGACCACCGTTCCATCGGTCTGATAGGTCAGATTGGACTGATCAGATAAATCGGCGGTCCCACTCACCACGGCAAAGGTCACCGGCAACCCGCTGCCCGCCGATGCCGAAAGCACGGTGACATTCGTGGTTTCCTGTGCGCCGGGATTGGTGAAGGTGATGGTTTGATCGCGCAGGTCTCCGATTCCGGCCAGGTTGATCACATAGGGGGTGTTGGTGCTGTTGTTTGCCAGAGTCAATGATGCCGCATACGATGCGGCGGACGTTGGGTTAAAGATCACGCTGAAATGACTGATGGCTCCGACCAGAACCTGTGTGGGCACACCAATCACGTCAAAGGCCGCCGCTCCGGTGCCGCTGGTGGTCACGCCGCTGAGGATCAAATTCACGAGCCCGTTGTTGGTGATGCTGAAGAGGTTCGTCGAACTCTTATCCCAGGACAGCGTGCCAAAATCCGTGCCGAAAGCCGTGGAGGCTGCCGCGCCGTTGGCTATCGGCCCGCCGTTCGTTCCCAGCGCGACGATGCCGGCCATGGCCGTCACCCGCAGATTCAGCGCGCCGCTTTGGTCCAGAAACCAGCCGGTTTCGGGCGAGACCGAAAAGGCGGAATAGTCACTCGCGGCGGAGCCGGAAATCACAATCTGTCCGACCGGTTCCACGCCCGACGCCCGCGTCATGTCGATGGTGCCATTACCCGAGACGCTGCCGGTTGCGGTGATCTGATCCAGTTGATCGGAGGCGGACGCATGGCTGTTTAGGCTGCCGCCATCAAAGGTCACGTTGTCCGTAAAGACGAGAACCCCCGTGTTCGTTCCGCATCCCGGATTCAACGCGCCGCTGACCCGGGTTACCGCGTGAATCGTCCCGGTGCCACCCAGAGTGGCCGAGGAGTCCACCAGCATATTCGTAGCCGTCACCTGGCTGCCGACCACCCAGGAACACCCGGAAATACGAATAGAGGCGGCGTGAACGCCAACCGTACAGGCCAGCGTCAGCAGAGCCCCTGCCATCATAGAATCATAACACCGATTCTTCGGTGTCATTTCATCGCCCCGGCACCGGTGTTTATTCCCCTGTTTTCCGCTCTCGTTTGTTCCGGCGGAAGTTCGGATTTCATCTGTTCCACCGGACGCTGTTTTAAGTCTTCCAGACAGGCCGGATCGTTGCGCAGCACCTTGATTTCCCAGGAGACCTTCACGTCCGCATTCCCGCCAATAACAAAGGCATTCTCCTTCACTTCCTGCTCGATCCAGAGGGCGGCACGTCCGCCGACCGCCGTCAGTGCGTAGACCTCCGAACCGGGCGCGTTCAGCGCGGAATAATAGTCCGGCAGCGCCACCATCGCCCTGCCGTTCACCAATCGCGCATTGCCCGCATAGACATTCCAGACCTCAGGCCCTTCCATACAATAATGCCGCAGCACCTGGTTTTCCGGATCGAGCGGATGATCAATGGCAAACGCCTTGACCGACCAACCCCCGGTACCGCAGGTGGACCGATAGAGCAAGCCTGTTCCACCATCCAAATAAAGGGACCCCCGTATGGCTACCGAATTGTTCCGCCGATTCGTCACATCGCGTCCGATGGCTATGCGGTCGTATCCACTGTAGGCGCTCGCAGCGAATCCGATGGCGATGTTGCTGTACTGACCGTCCGCGCTGTATCCGATCGCAATCCCGTTGTAATCGCCGTCCGCAAGAGCGCCAACCGCCACGCCTGCGGTACGGTAGCAGGCCGTGGCACCCCTGCCAATGGCTACGCTGCCCGTTCTAGTACTGTATGCCAAGGCGCCATCCCCGATGGAAACATCGGTGGGAAACGCGATCTGTTCCACGTTGGTCATGGTATTACCGTTCATATTGAACCGACCGGTCATCGCCACCGAGCCGTTCGCTTTAAAATCACCTTTTGTATCGATTTGCGCCTGCAACCCCGCATTCGTCACAGTCCAATCCGAACGCGGGGCATAATTGGTGGTGGAATCCGCCGCCGCCCATGCATTCGACGCCAGGCGCGAGGAAACATCCGCCGTCAAACCATTGCTGGCGGCGGCCCAGAGCGGGTCGGCCTCGGTAATGCCCGAAGCGGGGATGCCGGCCAGACCGGCACCATTGCCGTAATAGGCCGCATTCGTTATCGCGTGGCCGCCCGCATTCAGCGTTCCGGTCATCGGCATCGAGCCATCCGCCTGGAAGTCACCGTTGCCGAGATACGCCCACGCCGGGGCGGGCGTTGCGCTTCTGTTGTAATAAAAGCCCTGCGTACCATCCAATTGATACACCAGCAACCCCTGCGCGGCACCGCCGCGCAGATGGCCGGAATCATTCAGCAGCCCTCCGGCAAGTGCAGCACTGGCGCTTGTGCGCTGATCCTCCGTCAACCGAGGAGTCAACAGGCCTTTGCCATCCCCGGTGGAAGGCGACTGCACCTCCAGCATCGCATTGCTGTTCGGCAGGCTTCCATCCACGCTGATTGCCGTACCAATCACCTGGGCCATGGCATGTTGACCAGGCTCCAACAGACCAAAAATCACGGCAAAACAAAAAACAGAGCACCAACGCGCTCCCGCACGGATTGTAGAAAGATGACCCATAGACATACCCCACTCCTCTCGTATCCTAAACCAACCCCCTGATGAGCGTTTGCTATAATAGGCAACGCACTTGTCGAATAATAGAGAGAAAAACCTCAAAAACCGAGAGAAAAACACCGATTTATGAGGCGCGGCGGCATTCGTTGCTCTCTTTATTCGTTGGAAAAATCGCACCGGCACGGATGCCTGGTCTTTCGCGCCAAGAGCAGAAGAACCACTCCGGCCGTCAGCAAGCCGGCGGATAACGGCTCGGGCACCATCGGATTCACCGGGTCGGTGGGTATTTCATGCACGTTATCCGAATCGTAGGGATTGGATTCAATGGACGGTGCCGAGGCCGTCAGACCGAAATAAATGTCATCCACGCCGAAATCATTACCGCCCGCGGCAACCTGATTGTTGAGCAGGCGAAGATAATAGGTGCCGGGCTGATTAAAGAGGCCGTCGTAATAGGTGAAGAACCATTGCCCCGCCTGGCCAGCTGTAAACGCGTGGGAGAGCCCCAAGTCCACCCAGTCCGTTCCGTTTCCAATCTGGAAGGACAGGCTCGGGCCGGGAGTCTCTGCGCTAATACCATAGACCGACGCCACATACGCCTCGAAGCGGTACGGCGTCCCCGGCTGCGTCACCAGAATGGGCGAGGCCGTCTCCCAGACAGATAGGCTGGTATTCCCGGAGCCGTTGGCGATGAAAAAATTACCCGATCCCGTGGTATGATCACCCATGCTGATCCAGGACGGGTGATAGGTGCGCGGGTTTTTGCCCACGTTGTATTTTCCCTCGCCCTGTAAATCAGCACTATAGACGTAATCCGAGTCGAATCCGGAATTCCCCGATTCGAAATCTCCGTTGGGCACCAGACACGCCGCATGAGTATGCAGCGCCAACATCCAAGCCGCTATTCCGACTGCAACTCTCATAGTTCCCCCCATACCTGCTGAACAATTACACCTGCCGCTTAACAGAGTAGGTGATTTGCGGCATCTCCGTCAACTAAGGTGCCGGGCTATTTATGGGCTATTGGGCCAAAGTGGGGAGACCCGCTTTGGACATAATCGCTGTCGCGATTTGGGAGGGATTTTTGTCTTTTTGGCGAGTGAATCACCAAGGTCCCGGAGCACCCTGCTACAACGCACTCGGCTTTTGCACGAGATACCCGAGTTTGGTGGCGATGGTCAGGGCCTCTCGCCGATTGGAAACATGCAGTTTGCTGTAAATGTTTCGGATATGGGCATGCACGGTATGCGGGCTGATAGTCAGTTTATCGGCAATTTCCTTGTAGCCCAACCCATCGGCCACCAACGAAAGCAACTTCTTTTCCCGCACGGAAAGCGGCTCGCAATCCTCAATATCCGAACGTTCACGGAAGCTGCCAATGACTTTGCGGGCCACGGCGGCACTCATGGGTGCCCCGCCCTCGGCAAGTTGTCGGATGGCGTCCACTAATTCGTCAAAATTCTGTCCCTTGAGCACATAGCCGTAAGCCCCGGCCTCCAGCGCGCCGAACACCGTTTCGCGATCCTCATACACGGTATAGGCCAGCGGCATCAGCGCGGGATTCTTCAACCGGGCGGCGCGAATCATCTCCACGCCCGTCATGCCTGGTAAGTCTATATCTGCCAGCAGTATATCCACGCTTCCCCAGTCCACTTGCTCCAGGGCCTCTTCGGCACAGGCATAAGCGCCCGCCAACGACATATCGTCCAGCATCTCGATGAGCGGCGCCAGATTCGCCAGCAACTCCGTGTTATCTTCCACAACGCAAATGGCTATTTTTTTTGAGCCCATGTTCAATCCAAAATCCTATTATATGAAAACCGTGCCGGTCTTTTTGAAATTAACCACGGTGGCATCCTCTAAATCGGGGGTCACTTCCCCACTGAAAACAACGAAGCCCCTTGCGGATGAGGGCACTATTTTTCTGAAGTAGCGAAGCCCCTTTGAAAAATCAGCATGATACGTCATGGAGGCCTTAATTTCCATAGGCACCAGTGTACGTCCCTGTTTGAAGATCAGGTCCACTTCATTCTGATTGTTGTCACGGAAATAGAACAGGTTTGGATCCCTCCCCTGATTCAATCGCGATTTCAGGGCCTCTATCACCACAAGATTTTCAAACAAAGCCCCGAGTAAAGGATCACGTGCAACCTGGGCAGGAGTTTCAATACCCAACAGATAACAAAGCAGACCGGTATCTGTGAAATAGAGTTTGGATGACTTGACAATACGCTTCCCGAAGTTTTCGAAATAGGGAGGAAGGCGATAGACAACAAAAGACGCTTCCAGTACCGAAATCCATTCCTTCAATGTCTTCCCCGAAACGCCAAGGGCCGCCGTCATCGAGTGCAGATTCAGCACCTGCCCTACTCGACCCGCAAGCAAGCGAACAAACTGCTCGAACAAGCTCAGATCCTTAATCTTCAAAATCTGCCGAACATCTCTTTCCACATACGTCTGAAAATAGTTTCGATGCAAACGAAACGGGTCCATATCTTCTGCATAGATTCGCGGATAGAACCCCTGCTGAATATACTCGTCACGAGAAAGATCAACACCTGTCGCCGAGAGTTCCTGAATAGAGAGCGGCAGCAACTCCAGCAGCGCGGTCCGACCCGCAAGTGATTGGGATACCGCTTCACGTAATGCTAACTGATGACTCCCTGTCAGAATATATTGGCCCTTCAGATTGGTATTATCTGCAAAAACCTGAATATAGGACAACAGGTCAGGAACACGCTGAATCTCGTCAATAATTACCGGAGCGGGAAACATCTCAAAGAAGGAATTGGGATCAGTAGATGCCAAAAGTCGAATATCAGGATGCTCTAAATTGGCATAGTTATAGTCAGGGAAGCGCATCTTGCACAACGTCGTCTTACCCGACTGACGAGGTCCTACAATCGTCACAACCGTATATTCTCTGGCCAAAAAGGCCAATTCTGATAGAAGCGTGCGATTAATCATGTCGCGATTATACATTTTTGGAGTTGTGTGTCAATTATTCATAAAAAAGAAGGAGTGACCCCTGTGGTGAATTCCATGCTCGTCATGGGTTAGACTCACCGCCCTCCGCCACCGATACGCTGATCAGGACATCGGTTCCGGCGCTGGTCGAATCGATACGAAATTGCCCGCCCAACTCCTTGACCCGTTTTTCCATGTTGGACATGCCTCTACCCGCCTCGTGTTTTCCCGCCTCAAAGCCGCGCCCATTGTCACGCACCAGAATATCCAGATCATCCCCGGCAAAGGTCAGACGGATCTCCACCCGGGTGGCACCGGCATGTTTGACGGTATTATGCACCGCCTCCTTGATCACCCGCATCAGCGAAAGCGCCGGTGCAAAGCCCGACCATTTTTCCGGGTGACTGCCCACGCACACCCACTCGATATCCACATGCGAAGCCTCCAGAACGCCGGTGGCGTATTCCCGCAGATCGTTCAGCCAATCCACCCAATAGGGCGCGGGTTTTTCCAGCGTATTCATCAGCGAGCGGATTTCTGCGCCCGCATAACCGGTCATACGCTCGATGGCCTCAAAACGCTCATTTTTGACGGCGACATCCGCATGCCGCTTGCCATACGCCGCCATCAGGGAAACGGTAGCGGCTGTCCCTCCGAGTCCGTCGTGCAAATCCCGCAACATCGCCCGCTGATCCGCCAGACGCCGTTCGCGTTCAATCTGGCCCGCACTGACGGCCGACATATACCCCGCGTGCAGCTCCCGCAACCTGCAAACCTGGGCCAGCAAAAAGAGCAACATGGTGATGGAAAGAGCGACGAACCCGGACGTATCTGCACTGAGAGTCAACGGGGACACTCCCAGATCATGAGCCAGATGCGTGAAAATATAACCGAAAAAGGTCAGATAAGCCGCCAGATTCAGCCACCAAGAGACCCGTCGCGTATACATGAGGACCGCAATAAGGGCAATGACGGCAAAGGTCGTGAACACGGCCACATGAGCCACCCGCATTCCCGCGCGGAAAGGCAGCCAGGGTGAAGCGCAACCCGCCAACAGAAACAACACGCCCACCCCAAGCGCCCATCGGGCCAGACGCGGACGCAGCTTCTTCAGCTCATAAAAATGCCGGGCGTGCAACAGGAGAAAGCCAATGGACCAGAAACTGCACAGCAGCAACAGTGTTTTTACCCGGAACGGGCAGCTCATCCAGGGCACGTCCGGCCAGAAGCCCGCCAGATTCGCCACGCCGATCCCGAAACAGGTGAAGGACAGCGGAAACCAAACCGACCCCACCTCGCGAAACCCCCAGACAAAAAGGTAGGCCAGCGCGAGCAACGCGAGCAATATCCCCATCCGCAGGGCGACATGCCCCTCCCGCCGCTGCGCCGCCGCCGCATAGGCACCCTCCTCCCATACGCGAAAATTGGCATGGGTGACCGTTTCCGAAGCCAGCCGCACATACATTTCAGCGGATCCGCCCGGTGCCACGCTGAAGGACAGCGCCGGATAGCGGGTATCCAGCACCCCCTCGCCTTCTGGATGCCGGAGCATGCTCCCCGAATGGGCACTCTGCACCGGGTTCCCATCGTTGAAAACATACCAGTCCAGATAATCCATTCGCGCAAAAGGTACTTCGAGCACCCGTTGAACCGTGCGCCCGCCCGCCGCGTTGTCGAACCGCATTCGCACCCACGTCTCACCCTCACAAAACCCCAGATTATCCCGATTTTCCGGCAAGGCACTCCAGCGATCGGGCGGCAACGCCCTGACCGCCTCCACGTCCAGGGAACCGTCCGTCACGCGCACCATCTCTTTTGCCGGAACGGCAGGCCACCCGTCCGACGAAAAAGCATCCGCTTTCACCGAGGCAAAGCCCCTCCCGCCCGCATAAAACGCCACGAATAAAATCAGTATTGCAAACCGTTTTTTCATCTTGAAAAGCGAGTAACCTTTCCCGCCTCCTTTGGCAAGCATGGAAACCAAGCCAGATTCTCCGTATTTTTATCCGTAGATTGCGCAGCCTATCGGCAGTTCAACTCATAATGCGTACTTCGCCCGCCGCCCAAGGAGGATCGGCTCGTTTGCAATGAAATTATGAGCCGATTACGCCCGCTAATTCGCTCACACACAGCACTCATTCACGACCACGTAGCGTGGACTTCCAGTCCGCGTTCCTTCTCATCGCAAAAGACCACGGACTGGAAGTCCGTGCTACTTCCGAAAATCCTGTCCAATCCTGTTCATCCTGTCAAAAAAAGCCGCCTGCTACGCCAAAGCTTTGCAGGCCAAGAAGCCCATGTCTATGTGTTCTTTGCGATCTTTGTGGTGAATTCAAACCAGCTCGGTGACTCGGTCGTCGGGCGAGGTCAGGAGGCCAGATGGAGGGCGACGAGCAGTGCGCAGATCAAGAGCAGCAGCGTCCATTGCAGCAGGGCGGCCTTTTCTTTGAAGAAAATACGCGCCAGGATGGTGGAAATCACGATCACCGCCGTATTTACTGCCGCCACAATACTGACGGGTCCGAGGGTCACGGCCAGCATGTAGGCACCCGTACCGATCAGCGTGGGCGAGCAGAAAAGCAGGATGGTGGCGGTGTCGCGTCGGGAAATGGAAAAGACGGGCCTGCGGGCGATGGTTTTGCGCATCACGGTGATGCCGAAGGAGATAAGGCCGATCAGCGTTTCCCAGCAGTAGGCCGCGAGAAAGGGATTGAGCTTGCGGGCCACGTGACTGAGCAGGGTAAACGCCAGCGAGATGCACAGTCCGTAGATCAGACAGAGGAGCAACCCCTTGTGCGGATGGGCCACTTGACCCAGGGCCACCCGGCTCCTGCTGACCCCGAGCCCGACCACGCAGGAAAGGATCGCGGCAATGACCAGTCCCTGCACCCAATTTAGGGCTTCCTGAAAGGCGAGAAATCCCCAGAGGCAGATCAGCAAGGTGTTGAAGGTGGTCATAAAGGCAATGGTTAGGCCCACCGGTAGAAAGCGGAAGGCGCGTGCGTTGCACCAGGCACCGAGTGCCGCAAATCCAGCCGCCAGCACAATGATCGCGGCATAGTGCGGAAGCCGGACGAAGGCTTCGGCGGGCACGAAGGCCAGGAGCGGCAGCATGACCAGCGCCAGGCAGAGGCCCCGAACGGTGATGGCCTCCTGCGGATCGAGCCGACGATACAGCCCGGCCATCAGGGTGCCCTGCAGCGAGTAGGCCAGCATCGAAGCTAAGCATAAGGCAAAAAACATGGGTAGACCGCTTTGGTTAAAATCGCAGTCGCGATTTGGGCGAGAAGTTTGTTGGAAAATCTTCTTTTTTGCAAGGAGCGAGTTCTTGCGGCATGGTCCAGCTTACACCTATCTGGAAAAGCCGATGAGGCCAAGACACCACAGCGTACCCGCTGTTGTTTACTAGCAGGATGGCGGGCCAAAGCCCGACAGGCTGCTAGGTTGCAATGAGAAAGGCCGCTTTTGATCGGTTCATCATTTTATTGCTCGGGAGGGGCATTGTGGCAGTCTTTCACGTTTATATGGTGGGATGAATTTTGATGGTTTCTGAACCATGCCGGTGCATAACAAGGAGCGTGTCATGAAGAGGTCTGTTTGCAGTGCGTTGTCGGGCCGCGCACTGGCGCGATCAAGTTGATACCCACCGACTCGCAGAGTTGTTGATTGTCGTCACTTCCGTAAAGGGTGTCTGCCAGCAATTCGACGGGGTTAAGATTCATAGACTCGAAGTGCTCGATCACCTTGGGCAGCGCATCGCCATCTTCATCGGCAGCGGTTTCGGGAATCGCACAGGTGATGAGCTGTACACTGTTTTGAGGGTTGCACGTTTCGCTGAGTTGAATCTGGTACCCAGACCCTTTGTGGCCATCGTACGTCGCGTCGGGATCCGATGGGTTTTGCATCGTGCGATTGCCCGTATGCTTTCGGATCGTCACTCGGTCGCCGACCACTTCGCACTGTTCTTCAAAAACTCGGACCATATCTTTGTACGTGCTCATCGAAGGGATTTTCGGATGGTCGGCATAACACTCGATCAAAAAAAGCAAATCTTCCGCAGCCTGTTGGCGACGTTTCTCATGGGAGAGGCCATCCTTAGGACCTTGACCAAACTCGCCTTTCCGGCGTTCACAACAACGATCCCGAAACGACACGTCCAATTGATTGTCCGAGATTCAGTGCGAACTGAACCCCCTGATCAAACATGTAGGCATCAGCGGCCTCCAACGAAGTCCATTCCCGCATCTCCGTCAGTACTATAAGCCCTGCCATCGAGAAGAGCTCCTTGGTCTTGCGCCCCATGCTTTCTGAATGCCCCGCTCCCAATTCGTCGGCTGGCATCAGATGCAAAAGAGTCTCGCGAAAAACGCCCTGCCACCCCTCTTTGAGCCGCCGGTAAGCCACACGCCCATAGTGCTGACATTCCCAGTCAAACAGGTTGGTTTGTTGTGGGTTTATCTTGTGCTTCATAATTTACGCATCCCTTTGTTCATCATGATGATACAATAGATTGCGGCACATGATTTGTCAAACCTAAATTCATCGTTAATTATTGCATAACAATGGGATGCTACTTTTAAGCATTTTCGTCGGCGGCATCAATGATTGGAAAACGGGGTAAAAGAAAGAAGCTCGTTGGTACGTCCTGTACACTCCCTTAGGAGCAACCGTTTCCGTGGAACAACGAGCCAAAGTTCGGAAGCCTGCTAGGCTTGAATATTGACCTGCATGCCGCTTCCCTGCATGTGGACCGCATTTTTTACACTCTGCGGATCAATGAAAAGCGACATGGGCTTGGTCGTATTCATCAGCCCGGCCCCGTGTTGCAGCATGTTGGTGTGCGATTTGAGCTGCCTGGACAATCCGTCGAAAAGGGGCGTCATATCAATATAGTTGGATGCCATTACTCGGCCCGTAGATTCTGCAATCATAATAATTCTCCGTTTAGCCGACCACGTCAATGTGTTTGCCCAGGGTTGAACCGCCGACCACTCCCTGCGATGAGCGCGGATTAACGTGCACAGAAGGACGAATGGAGTTGTTGATCATGGCCGACGAAGTTTGCAGGAGTCGGCTGTAACTGTTGGTGAAATTTTTCATCCCATCGAAGACGGGCTGAAAATTAGTGTAGAATGCGAGATTCGGAACGCCAGCCGCTTTTGTTATCATATAACTCTCCCCATACTGTGCGGGATTTCAGCGGTCCGTGCCGTCTCAACCTTCAATCCGTTGAAAGTTGTTTGTTGAAGCTGCGTCAATATACGCGGCAGACAGGGCGCTGTTAAATTTTTTGAAATTTATTCGTTATGTTTTTGCAGAACATGCAGTTGATCGGATACCCTCCCGTCCCATAAGCAGGTGATTCGCTGTGCAGGCACAGGGCGAGCGCACGTTCACGTAGCGCAGGAAAAAAATGGAACAAGTCACGAAGAATACTGGATGGAATATTGGCGCGTCCCACGTGGGCGACGGAGCCCCCTGTTTTATCCTGGCCGAGGCTGGCATCAATCACAACGGTCGGTTGGAGCGTGCGATTGAATTGGCGGATGCCGCGCAGGATGCCGGGGCCGATGCCGTCAAGTTTCAAACGTTCCGAGCCGACCGCCTGGTGAGTCCTGATGCACCCAAGGCGGCGTATCAGCGCGAACGCACCGATGCGGCGGAAAGCCAACGGGACATGCTGCGCCGCCTCGAACTCTCCGACGAGGATCACCGAGTGCTTGCCGCGCATTGCGCGGAACGAGGCATTCTTTTTCTTTCGACGCCGTTTGACGAGGAGAGCGTGGATTTTCTGATGACACTGGGCGTGCCCGCCCTGAAAATGGGTTCCGGGGAATTGACGAATCTTCCGCTGCTGCGTCATGCCGCCCGCCAAGGCGTTCCGCTGATTCTCTCCACCGGCATGGCGACGATGAGCGAGGTGGAGCGGGCGGTGGAGGCGATTACTGCAGAGGGCTGCCCCACTTGGGCGCTGCTGCATTGCGTCTCAGCCTATCCGGCGGATGCAGCGAGCGTGAACCTTCGTGCGATGGATACACTGCGCGAACGCTTCGGGGTACCGGTGGGTTTTTCGGATCACACACGGGGCATTGAGGTGGCCATTGCCGCAGCGGCACGGGGCGCGAACCTGATTGAAAAACATATTACACTGAAGCGTTCGGATGCGGGCCCGGACCATGCGGTTTCCCTTGAGCCGATGGAATTGAAGGCCATGATCTTCGCGATTCGTAATGTGGAACGCGCGCTGGGCGATGGATGCAAGCAGCCGTCCGAACAGGAAGACGACGTGGCACGGGTGGCGCGACGGAGCCTTTTTGCGGTGATTGATCTGACAGCGGGTAGCCTGTTGCGGGCGGAGATGACGGTGGCGCGCCGACCAGGAACCGGACTGACCCCGGACCGGCTCGATGAGCTGGTTGGAAAAAAACTGCTACGGGATGTCGCCGCCGGAGAAATGCTCCGCAGCGATATGTTCTGTTGATTTAACCGAGAGAAAAAGATCATGACCGATACCCCGCAGAACGATCAGGCAATACCGTCGAAAAATCCCTTTGAAGTTCGGGGCGTGGCCGATTCCTACGATATGGGCCAAGCCCGGAAGGACCATACCTTCAAGCTGCTCGAAAAAGACGAGTTGGTCTACCCGGCCACGTTTGGTTCTTCCGGTGGAGACAAATTTCTGCGCCTGCTCGAGATGGTGCGCGCTCACCAGGAGGCGTTGGATTCGTTTCTTGAGGTCGGCTGCGGGACGGGCGCTTTTTTTGAGGTGCTGCGGGCGAATCGGTTTATGCAGCCGTATACCGGCGTGGACTCGAGCACGGAGCATATCCGGCGGG